>Ga0209829_10000352_pt1 | contig 43013 bp, 38 predicted proteins | sample C_140205_EF_Meta_FD_187311 | JGI IMG/M metagenome (GOLD analysis project Ga0209829, IMG submission 187311) | Freshwater microbial communities from Lake Croche, Canada to study carbon cycling - C_140205_EF_MetaG (SPAdes) (version 2) | ecosystem: Environmental > Aquatic > Freshwater > Lake...
ATGGATTCTCTCGCTCTTAGATCACGCGGTGGTACTTGAGCCTGCTTCTTTTCGAGAAGGAATGGTCACCTGGCTTGAAGGGGTGCGTGATCAGCCGGCCTCCAAACAACACGTCCCTCGGAGAGAGGATCTCAATCAGGGAAAGGCTGCACCACCACCAGCTCGTTCGGTGCCTCCAGCACAACAGCGAGTCCGCCGCCTTCTCGCAATGTTGGAGTGGCTGGCCTCAGTCGGAAGCGCATCAACCAGTGATATGGCGACAAGGTTTTCGATGAGCGAAGAAGAAGTAGTGGCCGAATTAGAGCTTGCGGCGTGCTGCGGGCGCCCCCCGTACTCACCAGCGGAACTGATGGACATCATTGTTGACCCCGATGAGGTCTCTGCTCGCCTCCCTGAGATGAGTCGTCCTCGGCAACTGACGCCGGCCGAAGGTGTCGCCATCGCGGCTGCGGCCAGGACAATTTTGGCAATGCCAGGTGCTGACGAGAGCGGGCCATTAGCTCGAGCGGTGGTGAAACTTGATGCAGCGCTCGGAAAACGGCCCGCAATTGAAATTGACCTTCCGAGTCCGCCACTCCTTGAAGAGATCACTCGGGCGACGACCGAGCGACATCAACTCGAGGTCGAGTACTTGGCACTCTCAAGCGATGAGTTGACCCATCGAACAATTGACCCACTTCGGGTGATGGCCCTCGACGGGCGATGGTACGTCCAAGCATTTTGCTATCGAGCCCACGCGTTACGAACGTTTCGAGTCGACGCATTTCAACGTATCAACGTGAAGGGCCCGCAACCTGATTCCCCACGTGATCTCCCGAGTGAACCAGAACGGTTCCTTCCAAGCGCCGATGCCACCACTGTTTTTGTTCGAGTCTCACCACGGGCGTTGTGGATTGCCGACAGCATCCCCATTGAAGGACGGCGAGACGAGAGTGATGGTGGCGCCACCATCGCCGTTTCGGTTTCTGGTCGATCATGGTTTGAAAGAATTCTTCTTCAGGCGGGTCAAGACGCTCAGGTCCTCGGCCCAGAAGAATGGGTGTCACTTCCCTCCAACGCAGCAAAGAGGATTCTCGAGCAGTATTGAGCGACCGTGTGTCTCCGTGGGGAGTCGACGGTGCTGCGAATCAACGGACTAAGCGATCAAGAGGGACGATACTTTCTTGACGACCCGGCCCGAGAGGTAACGGACCTTTTTCACTCGTCGAGCCCCGGTGTCTGGATTGGCCAGGGGGCCTCTCAATTTCATCTTTCAGGAGAAGTCGACTCCAACGATTTTACGAGCGTCTTGAACGGCCGACCACCTCGAAGCACATTGGTGCCACGCCATCGGCGACGCCGTGTTGGCTACGACGCAATCTTTGCCGCCCCAAAGTGTGTCAGCGTTCTTTTTTCCTCTTCTGACCATGATCAAGCTCGAGCAGTGGTGAACGTGCACCATGAAGCACTTGAGATGGCACTTGGCTACCTTGAGCAACGAGCCCTCGGTATCCAGCGAACAGATGCCGTCTCGAAGGAACGACACGTACTTGGCATCCAAGGAGTGACGGCCGCTCGGTTTACGCATGGTATCAGCCGTTCGGGTGACCCGCATCTTCACAGCCATGTCGTGATTGCCAATCTCGCCCATGGAGATGATGGCCGCTTTGGGGCGATTGATGCGCGAGGGTTCCTCGGTCACCGGCGAGCAGCCGATGCTCTGTATCGAACCCATCTCCGCTTTGGTTTGACGAGAGACCTTGGCGTTCACTTCCAGCACCGCGTTGACGGGCGAGAAGAGATTTCTGGCGTGAGTGATGCAGAGACGCTTGCTCTGAGTGGTCGAAGCGCTGAGATTCGAAGCGGGATTCGGACGTTCCCTGAAAAGACACGTGCTTCACGTCACGACATTGAGCACCTCTGGGAACAGCGCCGAGGGATGCGCTTGGAGATTGATGACCAGCCCCGCCTTCGGTCAAGCAGCCGCCATTTGGATGAGCATCACTATGCAGCAGTGATTTCACGAGAGAGTCCAACTCCTCGCTTGGTCGTCGAAGCATGGGCCAACGGTGCAAGGGCAGGGATGCATGCGGGTGTTGTTGCTCGAGTACTTCGCCGTTTTGATATCCCGATGGGTCGAGGTGTCTACGAGCCCTCACTCCTGAAACGACAGGTGAGTGAATCTCGCTCCATCCATAGAGTCTTAGGGCCACGACCCGTTGAACAGGCCCGACTCGACGCATGGTGGGACCAACGAGATCGTCTTATGGAGCGTTTTATTCGCGAACCACGCCTTCGAAGGAACGAGCAGCCCGCTTTATTGTTCGACCGCCAACAAGTGATCGCCAGGGCTCGTCGCGATGGGCCTGAGAGAGTCGGATCCAGCCGAGACGCTTTGTGGCGTCAAGAACGATCCCATGGTTAGCGCGGCCGTGCGCAATTTCATCAATGCCGAGTCGGTTCTCTCTCTGGGGTGAAAGTGAGCGACTCTGAGTACGAAGCCCTTTTGCGTCTCTTGAAAGACTTTCACTTTGACGAATGACGTTATGTTCGCCAGCGAGTTCGCTGATCGAGCGAAGGGTTTTCATATCGGCAACTCCGCCGAGGAGCAATGTTGTGGAGAAGAGCGACAACAGACCGTCAGCTTCGGCGCCCCAACGAGCGCGTGCCTGCGAGAGATCTTGCAAACAGCCGATCGTCAAGACACCTTGCCCCCCTCCTTCGCTGACGAGTTGTGGGAGGTCGGGGAGCGGGGCAATATTGGCCAACTCGTCGAGGGCGAAGAGCAGAGGCTGCTCGGGAGTGTTGCGTCGGTAGCCCGCTGACTGGATCTCGCTAAGGAGTCCGACGACCAGCGGTGCAAGCAATGTTTGTTTTCGACCAGGTGCACAGATGTAGAGCGTGTTCGGATGCTCGACAAAGAGATCTGCATCAAGCAAGGTTTCTCTTGTTGCATTGAGTGCACCGAGTGATCGATACGCACCGACAACTCCCGAGGTCGTTGACCAGATACTCGAAAGTTCTCGAGAGTCTGACGCGAGAATTCCAGAGAGGAGTGACGTTGATGGATGGTCGTCTCCAGCGACCGACTCCAAGATCTCGAGGGCTGGCTCACCTCGACGTCGATCGATCCACCCCACGACGGTCGCCATATCGAGTTGCGCGTGATGGGCTGCATAGAGAAGAGGGGCCAGCAGCGCACCCGCACGTTCCGACCAGTGATCTATTCCAGCAGCGCCGCTCGCCCGACGTTGACTGGCACTCACCATGGCGCTCGAAATATCGAGCGCTCCGTCCCATTGTCGAGCAGCTCGGAGGGGAGACCACCCAATCCTCTCGACTCCTTTCGAAGGTGACGTTTCTCCCGTTGGGTCGAAGAGAACGCAATATCCGACATTTTTCCGTGAATTTGACGTTGATTCCATGACGTCTTTTTTGGTTGAAGTGCTCACGACGGCACGAGGGGCACACAAGACATTCGGAACGATGATGCTGGACGTTTTTCCAGAGCGTGTAGGCCCGATAATTAGCGCACTTCGTTCGTAACCGGACCAAATCCACTCTTTTTCACGCGCGCCAAGAAAAATGCCTCGCGAACGTGAAATCGGTGACTCATTTGGTGTGAAATCGACCATGATCGCAACGGTCGCGCGGTCTCGAAATACCGAGAATGCTTGACACGGGCTCTTGTAGCGATTCTGATAGTAGGTAGCCAATAAAAAGAGGTAACTAGAAATGGGCAACGTGAGTGAACAATCGAGCAAGCAAAGCGTGCGGAGACACGCTCTTCGCGCTCGGTCTTGCTCGACTCGTCGCTCAGTTGTTGTTGCGTCAATTTTGAGGCCGTGTAGAACTCCGTTCGTTGCGACAGCCGAAACGCTGGCGCTCGTGGCGTGTGACTACACCCAACTACAAGTGGTGATGAATCCGGCCGCTTCACATTGTGGAGTGACAAACCGGATCGTGGCCAGTTTGTAGGAAAAGAAACCGTAGGAGGTACACCCGTGGCGACAGCCGCAAAGAAAAGGAAGGCTCCGGCCCGTAAAGCCGCTGCCAGGAAAGTGACCAAGAAGAGGGCCCCGGCACGTAAGACAGCCGCTCGTAAGACGGCGAAGCGTCGGGCTCCGGCACGCAAGACGGCCGCCAAAAAGGCGACCAAAAAGCGCGCTACCAAGAAGAGGGCTCCGGCACGCAAGACGGCCGCTCGCAAGACAGCAAAAAAGCGAACGACCAAAAAGCGCGCTACGAAGAAGAGGGCTCCGGCACGCAAGACGGCCGCTCGTAAGACAACCAAAAAACGAGCGACCAAAAAGCGCGCTACCAAGAAGAGGGCTCCGGCTCGCAAGACGGCTGCCAAAAAGGCAACCAAGAAGCGTGCAACCAAAAAGCGTGCACCAGCACGTAAGGCTGCAGCTCGCAAGACAACCAAAAAGCGTGCAACCAAAAAACGTGCTCCTGCACGTAAGGCAGCACGTCGTAGGTAGTAATAATTGCGACAGCAGTTTGTCGCAACAGTCGATTAGTGGGGGCCTTCGGGCCCCCACTGTCGCGTCTGGGCATCAAGAAGCGCAAAGTCCTCGGGGATGTCGATATCGAGACCGAGGTCATCATCTTGGATGATGTGGAGTTCGAATCCCAACCGTTTGACTTCTTCAATGTGCCGATCGAAGGATCCTTTCCCGTAAGAGAAACGGAAGCCTGCCTCTCTAGGCAACACGACGATGTTGGTTCCGTCTCCGTGCCGATCAGGCACAAGGGTGACTCCTTGCAACCGGGGGAGCGAGGTGAGTCCCTTTGGGTACGGCAAGTCTGCGTGGCACACGGTGATCTGCTCAAACCCCAAAGCTTCTAAGTGGGCAACCCCACTCTCTACCGCCACATTCAGTCCTCTCCCTGGCGCCCAGACCACGATGGCGTTGTTGTCCGTCGCCCATTGCGCCACGTCGGCATCGTCACAGACAACTGCGACGGGTAGTGGCGACGCGGCTTCAAGGACGCCTTTCGCCAGGAGGTGAGCGAGTTTGATTCGTTCATCACGATTAAGAACAGGCGCAAGTCGCTCTTTGGCTGCGTCAAAGGCCTTCACGGGAATCAACACGGCATCTCGGGTGCTGTTCTTGTACGGATCGCCATGAGCAGTCTCGAAGGAGTCGCTCATCATGGTGCTGAGTCTATGGCTGCGACCCCCGTTCGAGAAATATGGGGCTGGGGTTGTCGACAAGTGGTTGTGGGAGTCGCTCCAATACGACGATTCTCCGCACATTCACGTGACCCCGTACCATGCCTCCTATGACGCAAGATGCCCAGAGCTCGAGGACACTGCCGGCGAGGTGGGTTGAGAACTGGCGTGCGCATCCCACCCGAGTCGCTCTTTCTTGTGATGGCGTGTCTCTGAGCGGCGAAGAATTGGAACATCGATCTCGTTACTTCGCAGGAATCCTCACGAGTCTTGGCGTGGGTCCAGGGGATCGAGTCGTTTGGGAAGCAACAAGTTCCAGCGAGTCGGTGAGTCTGGCGATTGCCATCATGCGTCTTGGAGCGGTGCTTGTCCCGGTCAGCGAGCGACAGCGCACCCACGAGCGCCACACAGTAGTGAGCGATGTCTCGCCACGTCTCGTAGTTTCAGCCAACGGACTTGATCTTGGAGATCTTGATGTTCGACAACTCTCTCTCGACAACCTTCATGACATCGCCTCAGATGAGTGCGTCCTCGATCACGTGGGCCTCGATGAGCGTGCGCTGATCGTCTATACCTCTGGGACCACTGGAACGCCAAAAGGTGCGGTGATGACGCACCGAAATCTCTCTGCGCATGCGTCGTCACTCGAACAAGCCTGGGGATGGACCGCTGATGATCGACTGCTGTTCGCTCTTCCGTTGTTCCATGTTCATGGTTTGGTCGCTGGACTGTTCACGTCGCTGAGTTGTGGTTCGAGCACTCTCGTACAGTCTCACTTTGAGACACAGCGTTTTCTTGGAGCAATGCGAGATGAACGAGCCACCATGAGTTTCTGTGTGCCAACAATGCTGCATCGCCTGATTCTCGATCCCGACGTTGGCAATGTTGCGAACCTCCGACTTTTGGTTTCGGGCTCTGCGCCACTCTCCGTGCAGCTCTTTCATGCATTTGAAGAGCAGGGGAGCACCATCTTGGAGCGCTATGGAATGACCGAAACCCTGCTGACTCTCTCCAACCCGCTTCTCGGGCCTCGCCGAGCGGGCACCGTGGGCCTGACACTCCCTGGGGTCCAGGCCGATTTGCCCCAACGAGGCGAGCAAGAACGCGAACTTCGAATTTCTGGGCCCACGGTGTTTCAGGGCTATTGGAATCGACCCGAGGCCACGGCAGAGATCTTGGAAGACGGCTGGCTCTCAACGGGAGACATCGTGCGACTCGACGACGCGGGCTACGCCGTGATCTGTGGACGGATGAAGGAGCTCATCATTACAGGTGGCCTGAATGTCTATCCAAGTGAGGTTGAAGACATGCTCCGCCTTCAAGAAGGAATTCTCGACGCCGCAGTGGTGGGCGTGCCCTCTGAGGAGTGGGGCGAAGAAGTGGTGGCCTACGTCATCAATGATGCGGCCTCACTGGACGTTGAAGGGATTCAAGCGAGGTTGGCGTCCGTGATGAGTTCGTACAAGATTCCAAAACGCTTTGTCACTGTCGATGAACTTCCGAGAAACGATCTTGGAAAACTGCAACGTCACCTCCTCTCATGAGTACCCCCATCCCAGACCTCAGCGTGGAGCGCCAGGCCTTTGCGAATGGGGCTCAGCGGGTGGCGGGTATCGACGAAGTAGGTCGAGGTGCGTGGGCTGGCCCAGTCTCGGTCGGCGTCGTGATGATTGAGAGCACGGTTGGTCCTCAACCAGAGAAGGTACGCGATTCAAAAGCAATCGCGAAGTCCGTTCGAGAGAAGCTTGTACCTGAGATTACTGAGTGGGCCCTCGACTCCGCCGTGGGGCATGCATCGCCCTCTGAATGTGATCTCTTAGGCATGAGGGCAGCTATCGCTCTTGCCAGCTCTCGAGCCCTCGATGCACTCGGCAATGTCCCCGACGTTGTCATCGTCGACGGACCACTCGATCTTTTGGCAGCCGAATCAGTAGAGTTCAATGCACTCGTGCGGAACCACCGTTGGCGAGAACGCCCGCCACGTGTCGAAGCGATCGTCAAAGCAGATCAGACGTGCACCAGCGTCTCGGCGGCGTCAGTCATCGCCAAAGTCACCCGTGATCAGATGATGGGCGCTCTGGCGGAGAACTTTCCACCGTTTGATTTCGAGATCAATGTTGGCTATCCCTCTCCTCAACACCAACGAGCCCTCCGAGGATTTGGGCTCACCCCACTTCACCGTCGGTCATGGCGATTCGTGGACTCGATCCCGTGGCTCATGGGCACAGACCGTCCTCGCTCCGAACCCACTCGGTAGACTTGGCGTTGTGGCGACCGTCCTCTCCGTTCAAAATCTCGTCACTGAGTTTCGGATGCGCAATTCGACGCTGACCGCAGTCGATGGGGTTTCATTTGAGATCAATGCAGGAGAGTGCGTCGGCCTCGTGGGCGAATCCGGATGCGGCAAGTCAACGACGGGACTCTCAATCATGCGTTTGCTCCCAGCAAACGGAGCAGTGAGTTCGGGACACATTGAACTTTTAGGGAGCGACCTGGCATCACTTTCTGAGAGAGAGATGCAAAAGGTCCGAGGGAACCACGTGGCCTTGATTCCCCAAGATCCCATGACGTCGCTCAATCCAACCATGCGGATCGGCAAGCAGATCGCTGAGGGAGTCCGTCTCCATCAGCGGGTCTCAAAACAACAAGCTCGACAGCGTGCCTTGGAGGTCCTTCGTCTCGTCGAGATGCCACGACCAGAAGAGCGACTCGATCAGTATCCCCACGAGCTCTCCGGTGGGCTGCGTCAACGAGTCATGATCGCAATGGCGTTGGTCTGTGAACCCAAGCTCTTGATCGCCGACGAGCCAACGACGGCACTCGACGTGACGATTCAGGCTCAGATCTTGGACTTGATCGATTCTCTGCGAGAACAACTCGACATGGCGGTTCTGTTGATCACCCACGACATGGGAGTGATTGCCGGGAGGACCGACCGAGTTGTGGTGATGTACGCAGGCAAAGTCGCAGAAGAAGCGACCACGGAGCGACTTTTTCTCTCAACCCGCCACCCGTACTCGGCAGCACTCCTCGCGTCGGTGCCAACCATTGAAGAGCGAGGAGAGTCAAGACTGCTCAGCATCCCTGGCCTCCCTCCCGACCTTGCTGAAGAAATCATCGGATGTCGCTTTGCAGCTCGATGCCAGTTTGCCGATGCCACATGTTGGGCCAGTGAACCGATGATGAGCCAAGAGCCTGGCTCAGTTCATCGCTATGCCTGTTTTCACCCCGTTGACGGGGTTTCGTCGGTTTTTGTGCGTTCAGCGCCTTCTGGGCGATCAGAAGGCGCTCTGAACGAAGCTTCGAAGGGAGAAACGCTGCTTCGCGTTGCGCATCTTGTGAAAGAGTTCCCAATCTTTTCTGGTGGCGTTCTACGAAAGAACACTGGCTCGGTGAAGGCAGTCTCGGACATATCGTTCGAGGTCGCACGTGGTGAGACCTTTGGCCTTGTCGGTGAATCAGGGTGTGGCAAGACAACAGTGGCCAAGCTCCTGACCCTTCTTGAGACCCCGACGTCAGGGAGCATCACCTTTGAGGGGACTGACCTGCTCAGCCTTGGAAGTAGCGAACTGCGGCGACAGCGCAAAGATATTCAGTTGATGTTCCAAGATCCCTATGCCTCGCTCGATCCACGGATGCGAGTGGGTTCTATTTTGCGTGAACCACTCAAGGTCCAACGGATCGGCAGCGATGCAGAGCAACGGGCTCGTGTTCTTTCCCTCTTAGACGATGTTGGATTATCCCCGTCGGCCGTGCAGCGCTATCCGCACGAATTCTCTGGGGGGCAACGCCAACGCATCGGTTTTGCTCGGGCACTGGCGCTTGGACCTCGCCTCCTTATCGCTGACGAGCCGGTGTCTGCGCTCGACGTCTCGATCCAAGCGCAACTTTTGAACCTGATGAAGGACCAACAAGCGGCTCGGGGCCTGACCATGATCCTTGTCAGTCACGACCTTGCGGTGATGCGGTACATGGCGGACACCATTGGCGTGATGTATCTCGGCAAACTGGTCGAAGTCGGCCCCGCAGCGACCATCTTGGAACATCCTGCCCATCCCTACAGCCAAGGCCTCTTAGACGCGGTTCCTGTCCCGGACGTTGCCGAGTCTCGTCGACGGCGTGGTCTTCAGATTCAAGGAGAGCTGCCGTCTCCTATCGATCCACCACAAGGATGCCGCTTCTCGACACGATGCCCTCGGGCTCAAGCGATCTGTTCCATCGAAGAGCCTGCATTCCAGGAGTTCGCCGGAGGGAACCGGGCCGCGTGTCACTTCCCATTGTTGACACCGCTTCGCCAGAGTTCAGTGGCACCAAACGCGCCACACTGAACCGGTAAAGAAGCCTGCGAGACGTGGGTGGCGTTAGATCCTACTGTTGTACTTTGCGATGATTGAGTTCACCGTGGTTGACGCTTTGCTCAGCGCCGTTTTTGGAGAGGCACCGCCGGTGTACATCGAGTTCTCCGCATTAGCAATCGCAATACGAACTTGATCGTACGGGCCGACAACGGCACCAGAAGTGGCATTGTTCGTCACGCCCGTGCTCAGCATTGTGTAGGGAACTTTGTAGCCAGGATTCGCAGCCCAATAGGTCTGAACCTTTGAGGTGGACGCAGCATCAGTTCTGATGGGGATGTAGCCCGTCTCCGTTGACCATGTGGCTTGGTTCTCCGCTGAGTCCAGCCATGACATGAAGTTCCACGCAGCGGCTTGTTGTGCGGCGGGGACTTTGTTGGAGATATACAGAGCGGCTCCACCAGCTTGGGTTGCACCTTGTGGGTTGGCCTTGAGCGTTGGGAACGGCGCAACGCCGAGTGTGACGTTCGGGTACTGACCAGAACCAAGGAGCTGGCTAATGGTCCCGAGTGCGGCTGACGTGTCAATCGTCATTGAGTACTTCCCGGCTCCGATGCCCAAGAGGTTGTCGTAGGCGCTTGCACCGTTTGCTGGGTTGGTTCCGGCATTGCCTGAGCCAACAAGAGCCTTGAGCTGTGTAAAGAGCGAGCGTCCCGTTGAGGTGTTGAAGACAGAACTCGTGGCCCGAGATTGGCGACCGTTTCCGTTGTTGACGAAGAGCTGGTTGGCGGTTGCTAACCATGCTTCAAGGTGCCAGGCGTCGAGTTTGAGACCCATGGTCCCTTGACCTTTGCTCTTAAGGATCTTGGCGTCAGCGATCAACTCAGGCAAGGTTGCCGGTGGCTTCGCAATGCCAGCCTTTGAGAACGCTTGGGTGTTGTAATAGAAAATTGGTGCACTGACGTTGAAGGGGAGTCCTTGTTGGACGCCGCCGACTTTCCAGTACGAGAGCACTCGAGGCAGGAAGGTCTTCGTGTTGTACTTCGTGGCATTGATGCAGGACTGCACTGGAAGAATTGATTTGCTGTCCACGGCGCCTTGGAGATTGGAATCACCGATCATAGCCATGGCCGGAAGTCCACCGGTCGTGAGGCCCGCTTGCCACTTGGACCACGTCACGTCGTAGCCACCTTGTTGGACAAGGTTAACGTGCACCTTGCTCTGAGAACTGTTGTAGTTCGCAACGAGGCCTTCAAGGGCCGTTTCATTGGCTCGGGTCATTGCTTCCCAGAAGTCGATGTTCACGGTGCCTGATGCTTTCGAGAGTGCAGACGTTGGGCACGCCGGCAACGACGATGCGGCTCCTGCAGGAGCGGTGCTCAGCACAACGGTGGAGAGCATGGAGGCACCAAGCGTGGCGCTCAGGGCAAGGGCAGTCAGTGATTTGATTGGTCTCATAGGACCAAGATAAGCACAAAAAATGGCCGGCGTGGATGCGGCTATTTCACCGAGCCAGCAGTGAGGCTTCTCACCAGTTGTTTCTGGAAAATAATCAAGAGAATGATCAGGGGCAGAAAGGCAATAACTGTCCCCGCCAGCGAGACGTTGATCTGGTCGAGTTGGGTCGCAGCGAGTTGTTTGAGGCCGATTTGGACGGTTCGAATCTTATTGTCATTGCCGCTGACCAAGAGGGGCCAGAGGTACTGATTCCAGGAGCCGAGGAACGAAAAGACTGCCAAGGCGGCAATGACGGGTCGGCTCAAGGGGAGGACGACTCGCGTCAAGAACCGGACGTTCCCATAGCCATCCAAGAGAGCTGCTTCGCGAAGTTCTGGAGGCAGCGAGAGGAAGGCTTGGCGAAGGAGGAAGACGCCAAAGCCGGTGGCCAAGAATGGGACCGTTAATCCCTGAAAGGTATTCATCCAGCCAAGCGATGAGATGGTGGAGAGGTTTTGCGTGACGGTCACCTCAAAGGGAATCATCAATGTTGACAAGAAGATCACAAACAGCGTTCGTTTAAAAGGAAACTCCAAGAAGGCGAAGGCGAAGGCGGCCAAGACTGAGGTGACGATCTGCAGCGACACGATGATGATGGTCTGGATGAGCGAATTTCGAATGTAGACGCCGAGGTGGCCGCTGCTCCATGCGTCAGGGTACGTATGCCACTGCGGATTCGTGGGGAAGAACGGCGGAGGCTGGTGAGCGAGCTGAGAGGGAACGAGGAGTGAGTTCACAATGGCGAGATAGATCGGAATGATGACGATCAAGGAACCCACCGTCAAGATCAGATACCGAGCGATGAGCCGGAGACGATAGTTCAGAAGGTGATGTGTCACCTTGGGTGCTGGACTGGCGAGTTGAGGTGGCGCACTACTTGCCGGCATAGTGAACCCTCCGTTCGACAAATCGAAGTTGGAGCAACGTGAAAATCAAGATGATGACGAATAAGACAATGCTCAGGACCGCTGCTTGACCAGGGTCTGGATTTGTCCCTTGAATCGATTGATAGATGTAGTACAACAACACATTGACGTGAAGTTGTGATGCATTTTGAGAACCAATGAGGATGTCGATTTGGCCAAATGTTTGGAACGCGTAGATCGTTCCGACGACAAGGCCAAAGAAAATGGTCGGCGAAAGCATCGGGACTGTCACTCGCCAAAATGTCGTCCACGCCCCCGCTCCGTCCACCCGTGACGCCTCAAGGACGTCGTCGGGAAGCGACTGGAGGCCAGCGAGCATCACAATGAATGAAAGGCCCAGGAACTGCCAGATCGCCATGGCCGCAATTGACGGTAACGCCCAGGTGGGGCTTTGAAGAAGTGGCGGGTTGGGGTTAATGCCGAGCCACGGCAAGAATCCGACGATGGGGTTCATCAAGGTTCCAAAAATAAGAGCACCAACCGCAACCGAGGTCACCACCGTCGAGGAGAAGATGACTCGAAAGATAGCCATACCTCGCAATGCCTTGTGGGCTGCAACGGCGAGTGCCAGGCCCAAGAGAAGTCCGGTTGGCACCACCAAAAGGACGAAGAAGAGAGTCGAGAGTAGTGACTGCATGAACTCTGAGGAAGAGAGAATGCTCGCATACTGCGAGAAGCCGATGTATTTCGATGGGAGGCCTGGGTAGGGAGGCGTCTGGAACATTGCCAATCGGAAGTTTTCAAAGAACGGATAGAACGTGAAAACGCCGAAGATGAACAGCGACGGGAAGAGAAACAACGCAGCCAAGCCCCAGTTCTTCCGCCTGGCCTTTGGCGTCAGAATCATCGGCGCTCACCAGTCTGAGCATCAAATGCCAAGACCTTGCCCGTGACCGCGAGATGAACGGAATCTCCCAGGGAGGGAATGACTTCGTTCGCCGCTTGGCGAACAGTCAGGATTTCTCCCGTTTCAATTGTGACGACGACATGGACTTCGCTTCCGAGGCGTTCAATCAAGGAGACGCTTCCAGGGAGGCCAGTTGAGCTCAACGCGACTGATTCTGGACGAAAACCAAGAGAGAGAGGACCGTTGAATTGATATGCGTCGTCATGAAGAAATCCTGGCGACGCGTCAACACCACCGAGATGGATGCTGCGTGCCTCACTGTCAACGACACCAGTCACGATGTTCATCCCTGGGTTGCCAACAAATCGTGCGACAAAGACATTCTGGGGGTTCTCGTAGAGTTCAGAGGGCGTCGCCACTTGCTGAAGAATCCCGTCGTTCATGACCGCAATTCGATGCCCCATTGTCATCGCTTCGACCTGATCGTGGGTGACGTAGAGCGTGGTGGTTCCAAGCCGTGCTTGGAGTGCGACAATCTCGGCTCGCGTTTGAATTCGGAGTTTGGCATCGAGGTTGGAAAGTGGTTCGTCCATCAAGAATGCCGCAGGCTGACGAACAATTGCTCGAGCGAGGGCTACTCGCTGGCGCTGACCACCAGAGAGTTGGCCGGGCTTTCGATCAAGGTACTCGTCAAGATCAAGACTCTTGGCAACGTCGAGAACAAGTCGTTGGCGCTCTTCTTTTGAACTGATTCTTTTGCGGAGGGGAAACTCAATATTGCGAGCCACACTCAAGTGTGGGTAGAGCGCGTAACTCTGAAAGACCATAGCGACGTCTCGGTCTTGAGGCTCCAAGCCTGTGACGTCGTTCCCGTCGATGGCAATGATGCCCTCGGAGACATCCTCAAGTCCAGCAACCATTCGCAATGCTGTTGTTTTGCCGCAGCCTGAGGGCCCAAGCAGGACAAGAAACTCGCCGTCTTCAACGTCGAGGTTGAGCGCATCAACTGCGGTGACGTCCCCGAACCTCTTCGTCGTTCCTTGAAATGAAACTGTGGCCACTTGTCCCTCGATTCTTGATCAACGTATTCCTAGCAAAGAATTTGAACCAGGAGGTGAGGAGATCGTGACCGTTGGGGTCCGTCGAAGACCTAGTTGGTGTGGCTCAGGCGGAGGGTGGCTATTTTGTGCGGGCCGAGTTCAAGAGACCCTTCAAAAGCTGAGAGCGGAGCCCCTCTCAGATCAACCAGCCACCCCTGACGCCCTGGAATCCTCACGTTGGCGGTCGAATCAGTTGGATTAAAGACCCTGACTTCCAGCAGTCCATCGACTCGCCGCAAGCTTGAGACCTCGCCACCAGTGACCTCCAAGCGAGAACCTTCGGGCTCTCGAATCCCTCCGCCGGGGGCTGTCACCACTTCGAGAGGAAGGAGGACGTCGTCAGCGAGCGCATAAGGGTCGACCTGTTCGACACTCAGGGCGTAGTTCGATGTGATGGTCTTGCCAACGAGTTGCAGGCCATCAACGGGAGTCAGTGGACCAGCGGGGAAGGGTCGATAGGTCATTCCAAGTCGAGAGAGCATTCCCGTGGAGCGAAGGAGCGTTAGAGCGAGACCGTGCGCGTGATCGCCATCAATATCGATCAATTCGTACTCGTTCAACCCTTCGTGCACGACGGTAAGTCCGCCGGCCGAGACGAATCGGCGAGAAGGAAATGTCGGTAAGCCAAACTCATCAGAGCGACCTTCCGCGCTGAGACTCCGTTCTACGACGGTGAACGCACATTCAGCCGAAGAGTGATCGGCGGGTGCTGGAAGGGGAAGGTGAACACGGAGTCGGTGATCTCGCGACGGATTCATAAAGGTGCTGGTGACGCGCACAAACGAATCGTCGGCGACGAGTGACACGGTGGTCGTGATGAGAACATCGTGGGTACCCACTCGTTTCTGCGAGGCACCGTCAACATGGTCAGGCCATGAGTAGTGGCTCTCGATTTCAGCAGAAACTCGGACTGGTCCCGACTCGGTGATTCGGACGACCACTGAATCGGGCCCCTCAACAACCGTGTCATTGGCGGGCGGTGAGTAGTTATAGCTGTCGCCGAGATCTCCCACGTCAACAAGACGACCAAAGCCCTTCAGTCCGTTAAGCGAGAACGTTCCATCGATCGGGTCAATGACGACAGACGTCACTCCGTTTGAGAGTGTCACGACACCCTCGTCTTCATGGGCGTCAGCGGAGTGAACAAGCGTGGCAGGAGTAAACGCGCTCCACCCAAAACCCGGAACGTCTTGAGCGCGAGCGAGTACCCGACGAATCCGTGGTTGGTCGAGCGACACGTGAACCATGACGTCAGGTCGAGCGCCCAGGCGTGTGTAGATATCCTGCTTGGCCTCAGCAATGGGAACGTTGGGACGTTCATCTGGGCCAACGGTCACTGTGAGATGGAGACCGTCATCTTGATCTTCAATCGAGACCTCGTGAACCCAGGCGTCATTGTCAATTTTTGGACCTTGGAGCATGCCGAGAATGGTCTTCGTGGTGGTGGCGTCGAGGACCAATGTGCCCGGGAGATTCATCCGCTCTGAGAGGACCTGGACGCGTTCATCGTCGATGTCATCGCCAGTCACGACGAGTTCAACGAGACCACCTCTCGGCCGACTCGATGAATTGACAACGATATTCCCTGGATCCTTGAGGGAGCGAGCAAAGGTTCCGAGCGCTCGGGTGGCGATTCCTTCGCCGATATGGCGGGCTTCGGAAAAACGGTGGAGAACGGCATCGACGACATCATCGACTGAGCAGGCACAGATTGAGTCGTGTGCGCTGTTGCGAATCATTTCTTTCCAGGCCAAGTCCAAGAGTCTCGTTGGATAGTTCGCTTCATCGACGAAGAGCGCAGCCAATGGCTCAGCTCGGCGCTCGAGCGCTCGCTCTGTGATGGCCACTGATCGCTTAACGTCGACGCGATTCGACGTCACTCCCATCAACATATTGGAGCGGAAGCCAGAACGAAGCTCGCCCTTCCAGCGCTCGAGATTCTCCCGAGGGGCACGCGCCATGTAGTCAGGGAGGGACGTGATCTCAAAGGCAAGGTCATCTTGAATTTCGTTGGCTTCGGCAACAACACGACCCAGCCACTCTTGAGGGTGAAGGTGGTCAGAGCCATTCATCAGCAACAGTTCATCAAGAAGAAAATCATCAATCTCCTCGATATGGTCGCGAACTCGCCGTACAAAATCTTTGGCGTCTTCGGGGAGAGCGGCCCCGTTGCCGTAGCCCACGGGGAGGTATTCGGCTCGAAGCGTTGATCCGTCAGGGCCTTCCCACAGAAACCCAGTCTTCGTGATGGCAGAGGGAACCCCTCGCCACAGCACCGTGTTGTCAAAGCCTGCCTGCGTCAAAATTTGAGGCATCTGTGCGATATGGCCAAACATGTCAGGGAGATAGCCAACGCTCATGACCCCTCCAAATGCGGCACCGCGTTTGATACCAAGTTGAAGGTCTCGAATAATGGTCTCGCCAGAGACCAAGAACTCGTCCATCAAGATGTACCAGGGGCCCATCGTGAGGCGACCAGAACTGGCCAAGTGACGGATTCTCTCTTCGGCTTCGGGGCGAACTTCTAAGTAATCGTCAACGACGGCCATTTGGCCGTCAAGAAGAAACTTTGCGTATGAGGGGTCGGTCTCTAACAGGTCAAGCAGTGTGTCGAGCATGTCGACCAAGTTCATCCGAAACGTCTGGTACGGCTCGTACCACTCTCGATCCCAGTGCGAATGAGGAACGATGGAAACTCGGGAAACGGTCATAGGCAATAGATTATGACCCCAGATTGGCCTCTGGCGCACGCCAGAAAGGTGCGCTTAAAGCCCTATCGCCGCTGAAGGCGAACTTCGAGTGAATCCCTCAGGGCATCACCGATGTAGTTCAGGGCCACCACGACGAGAACGATGCACAGCCCAACGGGGTAGATCTCCCACCAGTAGCCGTTCGAGGCGTAGTTCACACCGTTCGAGAGCATCGTGCCCCAGTCCGTCTGAGGGGCGGGGACGCCGAGCCCCAAGAATCCGAGAGCCGCGAGCAGCAAGATCGAGTCGGCGACGTCAAAGGTGGCGAAGACAACGATGGTGCCAACTGAGTTCGGGACGATGTGGCGACCAATAATTCTCTTGCGTGTTCCGCCCATCACTCGCACGGCCTGCACGTATTCTCGAGTTCTCAGTGTGAGTGTTTCGGCCCTGATAAGTCGGGCAGGCACGAGCCACGACACCGCAGCAATGACCACAATCAACATTGTGGCGGTGGGACGATAAATCGTGACGAGGGCAATGAGCAAGAACAACACGGGAATCGAAAGGCCGATATCAACAAATCGCATGAGTGCCGCATCAAACCAACCGCCGAAGAAACCAGAAAGTGCTCCATACGCGACGCCGATAACGGTGGCCACGAGGGCCGCAAAAAAACCAACGATGAGGGAGATTTGGCCTCCGTACATCAGCCGTCCCAAGACGTCGAAGCCACTTTCGTCCGTCCCGAGCCAGTGGGCCGAACTTGGGGGAGAGTTCTGCGTTGAATTTAAAAGTGCATCTTGGGTATTTGTTTGATTGGTTACGTAAAGATCGGGCCCAAGAAAACAGAACACGACAATAAAGATGAGAAAGACGGCACTGATGACGGCAAGTTTGTTTTCAGCAAACACATGGAACATGTTCCGCAGAAAGCCTCCGTCGCTAACGGCGTTGCCACCTTCAGGTGCGAGCGCCTCTGCGTCGCTGCTTTCAGGTTCAGGAAGGGGGAGTCGCTCGAATGGGTCCATCGACATCAGTCGTCTCCTCCGAGGCGAATACGTGGATCAGCCGCAGCGTAGAGCACGTCTGCAAGAAGCGATCCAACGACGGTGGCGATGGTGGCAATCAGGGTCGTCCCCAAGACGAGTGGGATATCGTCGTTGCTCGCACTCTGCACGGTGAGCAGTCCCATCCCTGGGTAGTTGAAGACGTCTTCGACAATCAACGCACCTCCCACGATGGCCGGGAGTGTCAGGCCGAGCAGCGTAAGGATAGGGAGGAGGGCATTGCGAAAGGCATGGCCGTAGAGAACCCGACGAGGGCTTCCTCCCTTTGCCTTGGCGGTGCGGATGTAGTCCTCGGTCAAGGTATCGAGCACCGACGAGCGCATGTAGCGACTAAATCCCGCCACCGTCAGTGCGGCAAGAGCAACGACGGGAAGAACGAAGGCTCGTGGATTTGTGAAGACCGCCCAGGCGGACGCGTCTGAAGGCGGCTGCGAAGGAAACCAGTGGAGAGTGAACGCAAAGAACAAGATCAAGAGCTCACCGATCAAGAATGCGGGCATTGCGTAGAGCACGAATGAGACGGCAGTCATCGAGTAGTCAAAGACATGGTTTCTCCTGACCGCCTGCGCCATGCCTAATGGGATTGCGATAACCAAGGCCAGCAAGGTCGAGACCCCGACGAGCACGACGGTCTTTGGAAGACGGTTGATAATGAGCGCCGTTACGCCTTGATTGTTGCGATACGAATATCCGAGATCACCTCTGAGTAGTCCCAAGATGTAGTGCCAGTACTGCACCCACAGTGGCTGATTAAAACCATTCAAAATATTGAAGTGAGAGATCTGGCTCTGGGTGGCCTTTGGGCCAAGGGCGGCCCGAGCTTGGCCACCAGGAATGAGTTGGCTCAGTACAAAAACAATCAAGGTCACACCGAGAATGACGATGATGGCTTGGCCAAGTCGGCGAAGGAGGTAGCCAAGCATTAGAGACGCATCTTACCGAGGAGTGCTCGCAATGAAAGAGTCCCCCGACCTAGGTGGGCCGGAGGACTCTTCTTCAACGACATGTCGTGGCGTCTCAATGGATGCTTAGAACCGCCATCGCTCTGGCGTGAGTTGTTGCAAGGGATCGAAAGGAGCAACATTTTTCAACGACTTCTTGACCTCAACGACCGCAACACTGTTTGGCTGCCACACCACTGGGAGTTGCTTGGCGAGGTAGTTTTCGTACTGCGTCAAACTTTGGTTCGTTGAAATTGTCTTTTGAATGTTGTTGTCGTTTGTCGTGTTGGAATAGTCCCCGGAGTTTGAACCTGCATTGGTCTGGAAAATAGCCTCTCCGGTTGGGTAGTAGTCCGGAGCAAAGATCCAGCCTCCACCCCAGTTCTCCAATGTCCATGAACAGGCACTTTCAGTTGAACTGCAAGGAACGGCATTTCCGAGCACCGTGTTGAATGACGCTGAATTCAACGTGATGTTGATGCCGGCCTGTGCCCACGAGGACTTCTCGGCGTTCATCAGCTGCGTCAGCGAGGTTGATCCACTGGCGTACTCAAGATTGAAGGCCAATTTCGCACCCTTGGCGATTCCTTTTCCACACTGGTTCGAGCCTGTACCAGGGTTCTGGCAGGTCGAGGTTCCGTTGGGGACCACTTTCCAACCATGACTCGAAAGCAGCGACTTGGCCTTTCCAGGGTTGTAGGGGTAGGGATTCGACTTTTCATACGAAGAGGCAAAACTGTTCTTTGGTGCAACTGGCACCGGCCCGTAGGTCGGAACTCCATATCCCTTCGAGATCTTCTTGATGTAGAGAGGCTGGTCGACCAAGGTCTGCATTGCCTGTCGGAAGTAGAGCTGGTTGATGATTGGTCCAGCATTTCCACTATTCGCATTTGAGTTGAAGTTATAGGGGAAGTAGTTCACTGCCCACGAGGGTGATGCGTAGATGTTGTAGTTCCCAGAGAGTCGCGAGTTGTTCTCGGAGGGGTTGAGCGGATCACTCGTTGGACTTGTGATGTTCTGTGCGGGCAGGTAGCCAACGTCAATGCTTCCACTCACGAGGGCATTGAACTCAGCAGAGTCTGTCGTGAACGGGACTTCTTTGAACTGACTGATCGTTGGCTTGACGGGACCCGAATACGTTTTGTTCGGAACCATGGTGATATTCCCTGAGGAGTCAAACTTTGTCAGTTTCCAGGGACCATCGACAACTTGCCAGATGGGGTTGGTGGCGTAGCTGCTGAGGGAGTTGTTTGTACCTTCGGGGTTGGCCGGGTCATAGCCTGCTTGCTTTGAAAGGAAGTTGTAGACCGCATCGCACTTCGCGTCTGCCGTTCCATAGGCTGCTGCCGAACATCCGCCAGATCCTGGAGCCGCACCGGTGGCTGCGATATCCCAGGCCACAGGCATGGGAGTGATCTGTGAAAGTTCGTTGTAGGTAAACCAATAAGGGTTTGTCGATGAGGTAAGGGTGAACGTCACCTGGGTTGGAGAGTCAACAGTGACGGACTTGAGGTTGTCGGGGAGGGCTCCTGAAGAATAATCAGCCCAATTTTCTTTGTCTGCGTGCAACATATTCATCCAAAACATGATGTCCTGGGCAGTCACGCTTTCACCATTGGACCACTTGTAGTTCTTCAACTTCACGACAACGGTGGTGTTGTTATTGGAGTAAGTGGGGTTCGACGCGAGTGAGAGGGAAGGGTTGAGATTTGGGGAGGTGCCATTTCCGAACCAATAGAGAGGCCGGTACATCAAAAACTGGAATTGATTGATGTTCGAAACGCTAAAGAACTGAAGACCCATGAAAGGAAAGATGTAGTTAGGCGGCGTCTGAGGAGCCTCAGCCCAAGTGGCGACAGAACTGCTCGCCGCACCAGCGCTCGTGGCGAGCGTTGGTGCCACAGTAATGACGCCCATCGTCAACGCACTTGCGGTAATTCCCGAGACGACGAGACGTCGAAGTGAATGCTTCATGATGTTTCTCCCTCTTCCAACAGACGGTTGGTTTACTAGCGTGCCCTCTCCCCAGAGGGTGTTCCGAAGTGTATCCGAGAGCGTCCGGGAACGCCCAAAAAGAGAACAACTCTGGCGGAACGCTCACTTTCTAGGCTTCCTGGTCGATGACCACAGTGTGGACGACCGAGTTACACGAGTGCGGCAAAGGCTCCCGAGAGGGTGGGATGAGCGAAGGCAAAGCTCTGTTCGAGGAGCACACGTGGCAGCACCCTCTGCGACGCCAACAATGCTTCGTCAACCAATTCGCCCCCGAGAGCGAGTTTCAACGCGGGTGCTGGCACGCGAAAGAGTGACGGTCGATTTAGTGCATGACCAAGTTCTTTTGTGAACTGAGCGTTGGTGACCGGCTCAGGGGCCGTCAGATTAACCGGTCCCGAATATGACCTCGAATCGATGAGGGCAAGGAGTGCTCGGATCTCATCATCGAGAGAGATCCAACTCAGCCATTGTCGTCCAGAACTCAGTTGCCCTCCCAGACCCAAACGAAACAGCGGAAGCTGCTTCGCGAGTGCACCTCCAGAGGTGGCGAGCACAATGCCAGTGCGCGCAAAGGCGCATCGAATCCCTGCGTCGACTGCTGGTGAGGCCGCAGCCTCCCAGGAACGACACACGTCGGCTAAGAAGCCTTCGCCTGATGTCGACGCCTCGTCAAGGATTTCGTCGCCCCGCGAGCCATAGATTCCAATGGCTGATCCAGAGACAAATACTTCTGGTCGTGTGGAGAGTTCACAAAGCGCACTGGCTAAGAGTTCTGTCGAGTTTGTTCGGCTCGAAAGGATTTCAGCTTTTCGCGCCGACGTCCATCGTTTGTCAGCAATGCCCGCACCGGCGAGATGCACCACTACATCAAATGGACCTTCACGCTCAAGGGCGTCGCCATCGATGAACGAAACGGAGGGATCCCACGCCACGTGGGTTGTCTGAGCAGGATGTGTCGAAGGCCGCACCAGTGTGACGACATCATCGCCGCGTCGAACGAGTTGCTCTTGGAGTGCAGTTCCAATCAGTCCGCTTGCTCCGCTAATTAAGATGCGCATGTTGACTCCTCTTCTATGGCCCTACTCCAAGCGACTGCTTCGGAAATGCGCCGAGCTAATGCATCGGGATGAGAGAGGTGTGCTCCGTGACCAGCATCCTCAATTGTTACGAGTTGACCATGTGGAGCTGCGGCAACCGCAAGTGGTGCAGTGACGGCGGTATGGCTCAAGTGACTCGAGGTCCCGATGATTATGCTCAGTGGGGCTGGGAGTTCTGCGAGTTGAAACTCAGTGAAGGGTGTTTCCATCCGAACAATGCGTAAGTCGCCGATGAGGGCGGCTCCATCGGCTCGTCGGTCGTCTCGCTCTTCCTCAGAGAGACGCTCCCACGCTGCATCCGAGACAATTCTTCGGAAAAATCGTTCTGCTTCCTCTGAGGCATCTTCATCGAGTTCGACGCCACGGTGCGGGTGAAGTCCTTCGACCATCCACGGGAGGGGTGGTTCGTATGCGATCACTCCAGAGATTCGCTCAGGGTGTTCTAACGCTGCGGCGAGGGCAATGACGCCGCCAAAGCTATGGCCGAAGATGAACACCCGGCGCCTTTCATCGATTGTTTCAAGAAATTGCGCAACATCATCGAGGTGAGCACGCAGCGTTGGAGCCGCTCCAAGACTCCGTGATTCCTGATAGCCACGTCGGTCGTACGCCACGACATCGAGGTCGGAGAGACGACGAGCAATTCGACGAAAGCTGAGACCCCGATCCAAGGTCCCATGAATACAGAGGAGAACGTCCCCCTGTGGATCTGATCCCATGCGCTCAAACGTGGCCAGGTCAGCCACCTTGAGAGTGCTGGCTCTGATGAGGCCTGGGCTCGGCTGGGTGGCGAAACTCACCCTCCCAACCTAACGCCATGGGAGTTTGACCACGACGGGGCCGGTGCCAACAGGCCTCACCCCGACACCTCAGAGAAGGTGGTTGACTGGCAAATATCATGAGCATTCAAAATGTCGTCGTTGACGGCTCCAACCTCGCCACTGAAGGACGCACGCTCCCGAGCCTGACCCAGCTTGAAGAAGCGGTGCAGGCCTACGAAGAAGAGCATCCAGAAGCCACGCTCATAATCGTGGTCGACGCAACGTTTGAGCACAGAATTGACGCCAAAGAACGTCCCCGCCTCAAAGAAGCCGAACTCCACGGTGAAGTCGTGGCTCCACCGGCGGGAACGATCGGACGAGGAGATGTCTTTATCTTGAAGATCGCCCAACGCCAAGGTGCGGTGGTTCTCTCGAACGACTCATTCCAAGAGTTCCACGGCGACCATCCCTGGCTCTTTGACGAAGGTCGACTCGTTGGCGGCAAGCCGGTACAGGGAGTTGGTTGGATCTTTACCGAGCGGACTCCCGTCAGGGGAGCGAAGAGCCGAGCGGCCACGACGTCGAAAGCGGCAAAGGAAACGGCGAAGCCCTTGAAGAAACTGGCAGTATCTCGCCCAGATGGCTCAACCCCAAAGGTGGGGGACGTCCTGACGCCATCATCTTCTGGGAAAGTCGTTCCGATCGAAAAAGTCCGGGCGTATGAACTTGCGAAAGATCTCGGCCTTGATGCCAAGAGTCTCCAAGCGTTAGCTGGGAGTGCGGGAGTTTCCATTGCGAGTCACTCATCGTCACTGAGTCCTGACGAGGTGGAGGCGGTGCGAACAGCGGCGGCACTCAAAAAGGTGCGAGTCCACGAACTCGCGAAAGATCTAGGCATTGAGTCGAAAGAAGTGATCGAGGTTGCGAAACGACTCAAGATTGAGGTGGCAAGCCACGCATCGTCGCTTAGCGAAGGAGAGGTGGGGAGAATTCGCACGTCACTCGAGACCTTCGCGATGGTTGCTGATGTGGCGCAATCCCTTCCCCTCAAAGAGAAGAAGGGAGATCGCCCCAGGCGAAAGCAGGGGAAAGCCCACAGCGAGGAGTCCTCAAAGAAGAGTTCTGCAAAGAGTTCGAAGAACGTTGCCAAGTTATCGGCAAAGAAAACAAATGCTCCAGCGCCCGAAGCTAAGAGCACGAAGAAGCAAGCATCACCAGCCAAGAAAAAGAAAGCGAGCAAGAAGGCAAGTGACTCCGATATTGCGAATCAGCCATTGGATCTCGTCACCTTCCTTGCCAACTATAAAGTTGGCTCATCACTGAAAGGTGTCGTCACGTCGTTTACCAGCCATGGAGCGATGATTGAGGTGAGCCTGGGGAAGAGCCAGTCATTTCGTTGCTACGCCCGAACTGCTCGGTTGGGATCACCACCACCACCTCGAGCTCGTGACGTCCTGACGAAGGGTGACACCTACAAATTTAAAGTCGTTGCGATTGATGCCACTCGTCGAGTGGCAGAGTTAGAGCTTGCATAATCAAAGAGAGAGATACTGAGAGATGGACCCGAAAGAGATTCTTCCTCACCGAGCGCCGTTCCTGCTCGTTGACGACATTACGGAAATTGTTGCGGGAGAGCGAGCCACCGGACTCTGGCACCTCACCGGTGAGGAATGGTTTTTTTCAGGTCACTTTCCTGGGCGACCGACCTTGCCAGGGGTCTTGATGGTGGAGTCGCTGGCCCAAGTCGGCGCAGCAGCGGTCCTCCGGGATCCTCGATACGTTGGAAAACTCCCACTCTTTGGCGGCGTTGAACGAGCTCGATTCCGACGACAAGTGGTTCCTGGTGACACGCTTGAACTTGAGTTGAACGTGACGCAGCTCTCGGTGCGAGCGGGAAAAGGAACTGGTCGGGCCAGCGTCGGTGGTCAGTTAGCCTGCGAAGCACAACTTCTCTTCGTTATCGTCGACGCACACGAGGGCTGAAGTGCGGATTGCAACGTGGAACGTGAATTCCCTCAATGTGAGACTTCCGCGTGTTGAAGAGTGGGTGGCACTCCATTCTCCAGACGTCCTCTGCCTCCAAGAGACCAAGCAGACCAATGAGAAGTTCCCAACGAAGGCCCTTGAGGCGCTCGGATACGACTCAATTCATAACGGCGAAGGGCGCTGGAATGGTGTTGCGATCTTGAGTCGCGTTGGCTTGGAGAGTCCTGCGTCAGGGTTTGGATCGAAAGAAGACGAGTTTGGGGCTCGACTCGTGGCAGCAACCTGTGGCGGGGTTCGCATCATGAGCGCATACGTTCCAAATGGTCGCTCCTTAGATTCAGAACACTTCCAGTCCAAGCTGCAGTGGCTTGCTCGCCTTGGAGAGGTGCTCAAGGAATTTGGCGACAGCGATGAAGTTGCGGTGCTGGGAGATTTCAATGTGGCCCCAGTTGATGCAGATGTCTGGGACATTGGGGCACTTGAAGGAATGACTCACGTGAGTGCTGAAGAGCGCGCTGCGCTTGAGGTCTTGGCAGAAGCTGGGTACGACGACATCTTTCGCCGATTCCACCCTGACGGTGGCGTGTACTCATGGTGGGACTATCGAGATGGTGCATTCCACAAGGGCCATGGGATGAGAATCGATCTGGTGATGACTTCAGCAGCACTTTCAAAGCGAGCAAAAGATGCGTTTGTCGATCGAGACGCACGCAAGGGTGTCAAGCCATCAGACCACGCTCCGGTGGTCGTTGACTTTTCAGACTGATTCTTCCCCTTCGCGCTGTCGAGCAAGTTGTTCTCGAAGTTTCGTGACGTGGTGAACTCCCTGCTGAGAGGCAACCGGTCGTTGCTCGGCCCTGAGGATGCTGAGCGCTTCCTCGAAAGGATCGAGGAATGGTGAGCGTCGACGCGCTGGCGACGAAGTTTCATCTGCAACTTTTCTCGCTGACCACGTGACGATCAGTTCTTGTTCGGCACGCGTCATAGCCACGTACAGCAGCCTGCGTTCCTCGTCGTTCGCTTCGGGGCTTGATGCTCCTCGGTGTGGGACAAATCCATCAGAAACTCCGACGACAAAGACGCTCGACCATTCAAGACCTTTTGCCCGGTGGAACGTCCCGAGGGCCACAGCATCACCATGCTCTTCCACGACATGTGGGCGTTCAAGGTCAACTGGTTTTCGAACGTCGCTCGCTCTTGCCAAGTCCGGTGCCAAGTATTCACAGGGGATGCCGTTGGCTTTCAAGGTATCGGCAATCAGGACAAGTTGAGCGTTCGTTCGAGCAAGGACAGCGAAGGATCGCCAGCTCCGACCCGACACTCGAAGACTGCGGAGTTTTGACGCCACGAAGGTCGCTTCTTCAAAATCGTCGACAGAACTGACGAGTTCAGGGATCGCTCCTGAGTTCTGAGTCGCTCGAACGTCGGCACCGCTATTGCTTGGGAGGACTGCTGCAGCGCTTGAAACGATCTCTGGTGAGGATCGATGATTGGCGTCGAGAACAATAATTCTCGTCCCTTCGATACGTCGATCAAGTGTTCGCAAGAGTGATGGATCCGCACCGTTGAATCCGTAGATCGATTGGTTGGGATCACCGACACAAAACAAAGTGGCCGCTGGTGAGAGGAGCCGAGTAATCATTGCGAACTGCATCGGATTGACGTCTTGGAACTCGTCAACGAGCACGTGACGGCTTCGCCAATGGATGGCTTCTGCAAACGTGGGGTCTTCTAACGCGCGAGCAGCTTCAATAATTAAGTCATCAAAATCGATCAAACCCTGCCGTGTTTTCTCCTCCTCGTAACGAGACCAGACATCGAAGACGACTTGGGCGCCCAAGGTGGGGCGCCGACGGGTCTGTGCAACAGCACGGGCGTAGCTTTCTGGATTCAGGCCTGTTGACTTTGCCCACGTGATTTCTGTATCGAGAAAAGCACTTGCCATTGTGTGATGAATTGAAGGAGTTTCTTCGACGAGTCGCTCGAGGACGCGTCTTCGGTCAGAAAGCAAAATCAATGGAGAAAGTGATCGTTCGGTTCGATAGATCTCTACAAGTTCTAAGGCCGTGCGGTGAAAGGTTCCAGTGCGAATTCCTTCAATTCCTAAATTCCAAAGTCGACGTCGAAGTTCTTGTGCAGCTTTTCGAGAAAAAGTGATCGCTAAGACATGAGTCGGATCAACACCATCATCAACCATGCGCGCGACTCGAAGTGTAAGAACCCGCGTCTTTCCAGCTCCCGCTCCGGCAAAGACCGCCAAGCGCTGATCCTCGGCAGTGACTGCCTCTCGCTGGGGTGGCGTGAGGCGAGCAAAGGGGTCGTTCTCTCTTGGCACAGCAGGCTCCATTCCCTCAACCGTAGCCAGGCCATTTCCTGAGCGTTCCCGGTTTTCCGAGCATGGCTCGGTAGGGTGGCGGGGGAGAGACGACCGCCACGACCCCAGAGACGGAGAACTGCCCCGGTGAAAGAGAGACGACCACGATGCTGAGCGCGTTCAATGACGGGGCGCTGTTTGGCAAACGCCACGGTCAGGCACCAGTTCGCGTCCTGGCACTCCCTGGATGGGGGCGGACCCATACGGATTTCGACCTGGTGCTCTCCCCGCAGGGTTCGCCCGTACTCGATGCCATAGCGCTGGATCTTCCGGGCTTTGGCGCGACCCCAGTTCCTGAATCCTCGATGTCATCGATGGATTATGCACAATGCATCGCTCCAGTCCTTGACGAAGCCTCCGACGGCGTGATCGTGGTGGGGCATTCACATGGTGGCAGGGTCGCTGTGTGTTTGGCGGCACTTCGCCCAGAGAAGATTGGCGGCCTGATTTTGATCGGTGCACCGATACTGCGCAGGGCAGGTGGCGCCAAGCCTTCGTTGAAATATCGAACGCTGCGATTGTTGAATCGTCTGCGGTTGCTCTCAGATCAACGATTCGAGGCTCGGAAAAATACGATGGGCTCCGCCGACTACCAAGCAGCCCAGGGCGTGATGCGAGAGACATTGGTCCGGGTCATCAATGAATCGTTTGAAACAGAGTTGCCCGAGCTTTCATGTCCGGTGACCTTGATCTGGGGGAGAGACGACAGTGACGTTCCTCTTGAAGTCGCAGAACGGGCACTCTCTCTTCTCCAATCTGGCAAAGCAGATGTCCAACTCGTAGTGATCGACGGCGTTGGACACCTTGTGCCAACGAAGGATCCAACGACTGTTCGTCGAGTGCTCGAAGAGATGCTGGCGAAATGAATCTCGTGGACGTCGCCATTTCAATTCTCTGTCTTGGCGCTGGATCTTTCGCGTGGCTCCGATGGCTGCGAGTCGCACAGCGCGAGCACTACCTTCCTGGAGCTGCGACCCAATTTGCTCTTCGGTGGTGGAATGATCGGCCCGCGAATCAAATGCTTGGCATCCTCGCCGTGTGCACAGCGATCGCGTCATTCTGGCTACCAGTCGTTGGGATCCTCGCCGCTGCCATTGTGGCAATCGGTCCGCTTGGCCTTGGCGTTCGAGGCAGAACCTCGCCACTGAACTGGACTCGGCGCTTGAGAACGTTGGCCATTCTCTCAGGGGTGGCGTCAGTGGTCCTGGTGATCATCGCCTTGCTGCTTGGCATCGGACCACTAGGAGCGGCAATCGTTGTCCTTCTTATTCCAATCATTGTTGACGCTGCCGACGCCATCTTGCGGCCACTCGAGAAGCGTGCGTCGGAGCATTTTATTGAGAGTGCAACCGATCGGATCTTACGGATTCAGCCCGACATCGTCGGCATTACGGGGTCCTATGGCAAGACATCGACCAAAGAACATCTGACTGCGCTGTTGAGCGGAGATCGAGCAGTGGTGCCGAGTCCGCGTTCATTTAATAATCGAGCGGGGCTCGCTCGAGCAATCAATGAACATTTAAGCGAAGGGACAGAGATCTTTATTGCCGAGATGGGGACCTACGGGAAAGGGGAGATCCAAGAACTTGTCTCATGGTGCCCCCCGGAGATCGCCGTGATCACCGCCATTGGACCCGTGCATCTTGAGCGGTTTGGCTCACTTGACGTCACCCTGTCAGCCAAGGCGGAGATCCTTGCTCCAGCTTCGGTAGCGGTACTCAATGTTGATGATGAACGGTTGGCTGAATTAGCGGGACGCCTTGACGCCACCTCAACACGGATCGTTCGTGTGGGGAGTCACTCTCGTGAAGCTGACGTCGTTGTTGCAGTGCAGGGGAGTGAGTGGAATATCGAGATCGCCGGAGAAACGATAGGAATCATCCAAGCCCCCCGTGGCCTTCAACCAACCAACGTGGCCTGCGCTCTTGGCGTCGCTCTCGCGCTCGGCGTTGATCGCCGAGTTCTTTCCCAGCGAGTAGCGACACTGCCGAGCGTCGAACATCGATTGACAAGCACGGTCGCTCCAAGTGGCGTTCTGGTTCTTGACGATACGTTTAACTCGAATCCAGCAGGTGCAGCTGCGGCTCTCGAGGCACTCGAGCACGCTCCGATCACCGGCCGCCGAGTTGTCGTGACCCCAGGGATGATTGAACTTGGGCATCTCCAACGCAGCGAAAATCAGAAGTTAGGGTCGCGAGCGGCAGCGGTAGCTGACGTTCTCATCATCGTTGGAAGGACCAACGCTCGATCTCTTGGACTGGGGGCTCATGAGCACTCGTCGTGCGAGATCCGACGTGTTCGAACCCGCGAAGAGGCCGTGGCATGGGTGAGAACCTCGCTGGGTGATGGCGACGGTGTCCTCTACGAGAATGACCTCCCTGACCACTACTCTTAGAGAGAATTGTTTTTTGTGGACGACGACACAAGGGAGTTGAACTGAGTGGGTGAGCTTGCAGTTTTGTTTGGTGGGCCATCGCCCGAGCATGACGTCAGCATCTTGACTGGCCTCCAGGCTGCCCGTGAACTCGCGTCGTCAGGAAAGCCCCCGCTGTGTATCTATTGGACGAAAATGGGATCGTTCGTCTTGGTTGATGGTGCCCTCGAAGCAAGTGCGTTCCTCGAAGGCCCTCCCTCTTCGGCAACACCTCTTGTCTTGAGTGTTGAAGAAGGTGGTGGGTTCCAATCTGAAGGAAGTTCGAGACGCAAAGCATCTCAACGACTCGCCATCGATGCGGTGATTCTGGCGACTCACGGGGGGCCTGGCGAAGACGGGACACTCCAAGCGGCATTAGATCTCGCAGGTCTTCCCTACAGCGGACCAACGGTTGCAGGGGCTGCACTAGGGATGGACAAACTGGCATTCGGTGCGGTGATCATGTCGGCTGGGATTCCTTCACTGCCTCGAGTAGCCCTCATGAAGGATCTCGTGGCGGTGCCGTTCGAGGGGCCCTATATCGTCAAACCCCGTTTTGGAGGTTCGTCGATCGGCATTGACGTCGTGGCTGATCTTGAGGTGGCCAAGGCTCGACTCACTGCAAATACGCACTTGGCAAACGGAGCAGTGATCGAGCCATATCGCCCAGATCTTTCGGACTACCAAGTGGCGGTGCGAACGTATCCGTCTCGTCAACTCAGTGCGATCGAGCGACCTCTTCGCTCGGGCGCCGGATCTGGAGAGATTCTCGGCTACGCCGATAAGTACGTCGGCGGTGAAGGAATGGCAAGTGCCCCTCGAGAGCTTCCCGCCCTCGTGTCTGAGTCTCGGGCAAAAGAGATGTTGGCACTTGCCGATCGTGTCGCAGAAGTTGCGGGTGTACGAGGTGTGGCCCGTATTGACTACCTGGCCAATGACGATGAGTTGTACGTGAACGAGATCAACACGATTCCTGGATCACTGGGTCGGTACCTCTTCATTGACCCGATGGTCCCGTTTGGTGAACTTCTCAGTGACCTGATTACAGAAGCAACGAGCTCGCCCACCCATCGCTACAGCGCAGCGGGAGCTGACGGGCTCGTGCTCAGGGGCGCCGCGTCCATTGCAGCAAAGTTGGCGTAGGGCCGTTCACGGCCTTCAAGTGACGCCACAATTTCTTTGTAGCGCCGCTCCACTTCAGATCGAGGCCAACTCCCTGGATCAAGTTCATCAACAAGTTGGACGATGCGCTCAAATGCTTTTGCGACGCCAGGACGATCACCTCGAGCAGCAGCGATCTCCATGGCGAATTCAGCGAAGAGCTCCGAGTAGGGAACCACGAGTTGGGCTCGCTCCAGTCCAAAGGCGGCCAGTTCGACAAACCCCTGTTCGAGAGCGAGCGGGAGAAATGAAGTCACTGCGTGCTCAAGAAGCGTCTCGAGCCGGCCACGGTGACCCTCCGCATCGAACCACTCATAACCGAGGAGCACAGTCGCCATTGGTTCTGACTCGATGAGTTCAAACCCAGCCCGATAGTGAGCGAGTGCAAACTCAGGATCATCGGCCTGGCCGCCGAGTGCGAACGAAGACTCCAGGAGGCTGATGTCGCTGGTGAGGTACTCGCCAGATCGATAGAGGCCCGAGCGGGTGGCTCGGGGCAAGAGTGGCTCACCGTCTCGAGTCCCAAGAGCATGGCGAGCGGCACTCGCGACATTGAACAAGGTCTTGGATGCGGCATCTTTCTCACTTGTACCAAGCACTCGACTTCGCAAGCGATCGCTGGTGATCGGATCTGGATGGTGAAGCGAGAGATAAGCCAACAACTCGGTGGCTCGTCGGACTCTTTTTGGCTCAATTGGTGTCTGCACCCCGTCGACTCGTGGTTCCACGCACAAGAGGCGCACGATGGCGCCGTCAAATCGAGGGTCAAGGGTGTTCTTCGAAGATGGGAGTGGAGCGTCCTTGAGTTCCAACACGACGCCTGCCTCTCCAATCAGGGTCGCCGTATCGGCACTCACGAAACTGCGAGGGATGCTGAGTCCTCGTGAGGAAACCTCGATAGACGTCTCACCGATCATGATGTCGGCGTCTTCATCGAAGCGGAAACCAACCGATTGGTTTCGGCAATCGTCTGGAATGTCGCTTGAGAGTTCTTTCAGAACGAGCAGGCTTCCTTCCTCCATGAAAGAAGCAGTGCGCTGCAACTGTCCAACATCATCCACGCAGTGAACAGAGTCACCCCAGGCAAAGTCTTGTTGAAGGCTGAGCACGTTCTCGAGAAATGGTGTGAGTGACGTACCTGCAAGTGACAAGTACGAACCCGGAGGAACTACGACGGCCCAGGTCGTTCCGTCCCGCTCGCCAAGCGGCAGGAGAACGCCCGGAGCATGTGTCATTGCCAGCGTCGATGCGCTGAGCTCGCCCGCACTGGCCTGCCATCGGGGAGATCCATTGGCGAAGAAGCGAGCACCCGACTCGTCCACTTCGAGGAGCATCGGTTCTGTCAGGACCTTGTCTTTGTCGGCGAGCCAGACCGCCTGTTCGATGAGAGTCGGAAGTACCGTGTCATCGACCCGAGCGAGCTCGATATCAAGGTCGACGAGTTCATCAGGAGCGCGAGTGCCTTGGCGCTTTCGATGACGACGGACCAGCCCGAGGAGTAATAACCCTGTTCCAAGTGCAGGTGCAACAACGACTGCGCCCTGAGCAATACCGACCGATTTGTTTTGTGGAGTAGGTGCGATATGAGGAGATGACGAGGCGGGTCGTGGAGCGATGGGAACTTCAGCGAGGGGAGGTTTGGCTGGGAGAGGGGCAACCTGGACGGGGGCCACAGGAGGGATCTCAAGAATCCAACCTGGCATGATGAGCGACGGGTCGAGAAACACCCGACCATCGCTCATGGGTTTGCCGAGGTTCATTTTCGCGAGCATCGGCCAGAGATCGCCGTCACCATAGAGCGCCTCAGAAATTGTCCAGAGGCAGTCACCGCTCTGCACAAGGTAGGTCGACGATTGTGAAGGTGGAGAAACGTCTGATGCCAAAAAGGGCGACGTGAGGTCGGCCACGATTGGGGTGCTCGGTGTTCTGTCAAGAAGAGGTGCTGCACTCAGTGGAGCGCTGAACGAGGCAGTCAGTGCGAGTACGGCGCCTGCGAGAGTGGCGGTGAGTCGCTCGAGCCGATGTGCATTGAGAGACACCGACGTGTCACGGCGACGTACTCGACCTCCTACTCCCCAGATGATGCCAAGGATGCACCAACTCCACGCCAACCAAACGATGAGCGTGACCACATCGAGAGCGTTTGGTTGGGTAGACAGGACACTGAAACGAGGTGGACCCAGAGTGAGGAGCAGTCCAACTGGAAGACCTGCAAGGACCAGCATGGACAGACACAACTCCAGGAGGGAAATGAGTCGGCGCATCAGTGTGCTCCGAGAGTGATGGTAAAGGTTGTCAGTGGCACATCGCTCGGTCCACTGATTGAAACGCTGCAGCTTGTGCCATTCGCCCAGAGAGAAATGCCAGACGTGCCACTGCGTGACGACATGACGCCATCGCACAGAAGTGAGATTGTCAGCGTGCTTGCGCCACTCCACGAACTCACCACGCTGCGAGCCGGAGACGCCGAAAATAAGTACGTTGCGGACACTTGAGTGGGGCCCTCGAGCCACCCTTGTTTCACTTCGCTTGCCAATGGCGTGGCCGAGACCAATGGAATCACTTGTGGTGTCGTGTCTGGTGAAGAACTTGAGCTTGATCCTGGGTTGCTCGCTGCAGGAGTCCCGGTCGAGACCTCTCTCTTTGTGCCGGTAATTGATCCATCTGATGAGGCATTCGGCGAGATCTTCGGCGTGGGCGACAAAGCGGTTGAGATTTGGTGCATCGTGGTCGTTGGATGGGAATTGGGCTGTGCCTGGAGGTGAGAAGCACGCTGATTTGTTTGGGGGAGTGAGGGCTCAAAGGCAACAACGACAACCAAGAGCGCGAGCGCGAGCGTAAGAAGCGCCCAGCGCGTCGTAGAGATCCATCGAGTCTCCCGTCGTGGTGTGAGGTCTTTCGAACTCATTGGCGAACGATACGTCGAATTACTCCCAAATCCTTCGCGCCACCTCTCTGCTAGCTGCAGCGAGCCGTTTCGGCGAAATCCCAGTCTGAGCAGCGAGTTCCCGGTAGGTCATCCCTAAAACCTCTCGGCCATAGAAGGCTGCCGCCCCAACGGGGTCAAGCGTATCTTTGGCCGCCAGAATTCTGGCTTCAAGAGACTCAGTGGGATCTTCATCAATGATCCCAGTTGCCTGATTATCTACTTGCTCAAGCGTGTCAAAGGACTCTGTCCGATATGCATTCTTTGGAGAAAGTCGTCGGCGCATCCGGCAACGAAGTGCGTTTAAGAGGTCGGGAGCCGCATAGGGGCGGTCTTGACCGCCCCACTCCACAATGAGTTCATAGGTTGCGGTGATCAGGTCGGCAAGGAAACAACCTGGATCATCACCGCTGCCTTGTCCCCACCGAAGGCGTCGAGCTACACCGATGATGCCTGGAAGCAATGTTTGGAGCAGTGCCCGAGTCATCAGGGCATCGTCTGGGGAAAGAGCGAGCAGGTCGGCCGCAACTCGAGCGCGTTGTTGCTGAGAGAGCGGACTCGCTGGTTCAAGGAGTGCGAGGACGTCTCTCATGTCGGTGACGATGCAGCTCTGAAGTGGATCGGAGATCTCGCACAAACGCACTGCGGCATCTCGAGAGGCGGCAGAACGGCTCAGTGAGCGCCATTCCAAACGCAAGAGGTCAAGTTGGTGATGTGGCGTTGTGGTCATAGAGCCACAGTGCGCTCCTGGCCTCCCCCCACCCCTCCCACCAGAAGTGAATAAGGGAGGGGAGCGATCGGGCTACGCTCTGGGCGTGAACATTGAAGAGTTTTATTCCGAAGATGAACGACGCAGAGCATCCCGAGAGATCGAGTTCGGTCGTGACTGGCGAGATGCCAACAACGTTCGCTACGAACTCAGCTGGGTGGAAGATACCGGTGAGATGTATCTCATGCGAGAGCCAGTTCCTGGTGCGTACGAAGACCCATTTGGGGACATCATCGTGGGGAAAGACGACGTTGAAGATCTTGTGGTGCGTCCGCTAGGTGTGGTGACCACCCACGAACGCGTTGAAGAGATCTTGGTGGGATGGCCAGACGCTATGGCGGCAGACCAAGGTGTCGAATGGCTTGCCGCAACGCTGCGTGCTGCCGGCGTCGTCAGTTAGCAATCGAGGGACTACGCCTGCTCGGCTGGTGAAGGTAAACCGAGTAACTGAGCAATGAACTGCGTGGCCAGATTATTGCTCCCCATATCTGAATCAGCTGGGAGTAACTCTGATCCCACCAAAAGGTCAGAGAGCCGACACATGATGACGGCGAATCGAAAGCCAGCAAAGATTTGATACCAAAAGAGATCTTGCATGGTGCGACCCATCAACTCTTCGTAGCGAGCGATGGTCTCTTCGTGGGTCGGAAACCCGGGAGGTCGGGGAACTCCCAGTCCTTCGGAGAACTGGCGGTCAAAGTACAGCCACCATCCAAGGTCCATCTCGGGAGGACCAACAGACGCCATCTCCCAGTCGAGGACAGCGACTGGTCGAAAGTGATCCCAAATCATGTTGCCGATTCGACTATCTCCCCAGGAGAGCACAGGCTCACCGTTCTCAACTGGCTTGTTCGCTACAAGCCACTCCCATGCAGCTTCGGCAATCGGTTGAGGTCGCCCATGACTCGTCCAATCGAGAAAGGCTCGGTAGTAGTTCATATTTCGATCAAGTCCAGGTTTGCCAAAGGAGTCATTGGCTAAGCCAGCGAGCCCCAAGGCGTCCCAGTCGAGTTGGTGGATCGCGGCAAGAGTTTCAATCCCGCTCCACCAAAGTTCAGCCTGGTTCTCGGGGGACGCTTCGAGAAGCCACCCTTCCATTGTGTAGGGAAGGTTGTCAGCAGGGATTTGACCTTCGACATGATCCATGACGAAGAACGGAACGCCAAGCGTTTCAGAACCTTGCTCGTACCAGCGCAAGGTGGGAATTGGAACACTTGGCTGTCCTTGCAAGGCGTGCATCACTCGGTACTGAAGTGAAAAGTCGGCTTCGAGAAACAGCGTGTGCTTCGTTGGGTGAACCCGAAACACCAGGCGGTGCTCTTCAAGAGATCCATGCTCATTCCAGCGAGCGGTGACCATGATGGTTTCATTGGAGAACCCAGAAGAAGCTGGTGCCTCGAGGTCAATGATCATGGGGTTTGCACCTTCTCCCAAGGTGGCACTCAGCCATTGCGTCAACGTTGCAGAAAGTTCTTCGGGGTCTCGTTCGGTGAGTTCAGGCACGTCGCAGAGACTAGACCCTTGGCTAAGTTGATGAGATGGAACTGGTAGTGGACTTAGAAGGAATCGTCATTACATTGAAAGAAAGCCAGAATCTGGACCATTTCAGCGTCTCTATCTCTGAGCCAGTGACCGCAACGCAACGCAGTCACGCCCACAGATTTGCTGATGTCGTTGCCGCCCGGCACCTTGGAGTCGTCGATGCACATGGGGATCTTGCCGTAAATCCAGAGATTCTGAGGTTCCTGGCAGCGGGAGAAGTCGAAGATGCATGGGAAGAGCGCTTTGACGTCATGCTGAAAGAGGCGGGGAAAGAAGGAAGGATCGACCCAGAGGGGCGACTTCGAACTCACGTGATGTGGCCAGGGGAGTAGGGGACTCCCCACCACCCAGGAAACTCGCTACCATCTCTTCAGGCATCTGCAAACCAGAGCAAGCCAGAGACGAGGGAGTCATCGTGGGAGTTAAGAGCTACGACAAGTTGTTCATTGGTGGCCAGTGGGTCGCCCCAGAAGGCACGGAGACCATCCGTGTCATCTCTCCCTACACCGAAGAGGTCATCGCCACCGTCCCCGACGGGACCATTGGTGACATCAATCGAGCGGTTGCAGCAGCTCGCAATGCATTTGATCGTGGCCCGTGGCCTCGGATGGCTATGTCAGAGCGAGCAGCAGTCCTGGCCAAGATTGGAGAACGTCTTGGGGCGGAACTCCCCGAACTCGCAGAGATCATCACCGCAGAGATGGGATCCCCGATTCTCTTTAGTCAACTTGCCCAAGTTGGAGCCCCCATGATGGTCTTCAATTACTTTGCTGAACTCGGTGGCAGCTACGCGACTGATGAAGTTCGAACTGGAGTCCTCAGCCCCCAGGTTCTCGTTACGAAAGAGCCCGTTGGGGTCGTTGGAGCTATTGCCCCTTGGAATGTCCCACTGTTCTTGGCTGCCGCAAAGTTGGCACCCTCGCTCCTCGCCGGATGCACGGTTGTCTTTAAGCCAGCACCAGAGACTCCACTCGATGCCTTTCGCCTGGCAGAGATCGTTGCAGAGTGTGGTCTTCCAGAAGGAGTCCTCTCTGTGGTGCCTGCCGGAAGGGAAGTCTCAGAACATCTCGTGACGCACCCCGATGTCGACAAGATCTCTTTCACGGGCTCGACTGCAGCCGGAAAGAAAATCGCCGCGCTGTGCGGGGAACAACTGAAGCGTTGCACGCTGGAACTTGGTGGAAAGTCCGCCGCCATCCTCCTTGACGATGTTGATCTCGGGACAACGCTCCCGATGTTGATGCCGAATGCACTGATGAACAACGGCCAAGCGTGCATTGCTCAGACGCGAATTTTGGCCCCGAGGGCTCGCTACGACGAAGTCGTTGATGCGATCTGTCAACAAGTTGCTGATGCCTGGCCAGTTGGCGACCCAATGGACATGGCTACGGCGGTAGGACCGCTCGTTGCTGCTCGACAGCGTGACCGAGTCGAGGGATACATCGCAAAGGGGAAAGACGAAGGAGCAATTGCCAAGATTGGTGGGAATCCGAGCACGCAGCCACATGGCTGGTTTGTCGAACCAACGATTTTCTCCAACGTGGACAACAAAATGACGATCGCCCAAGAAGAGATCTTTGGCCCAGTTCTCGTTGTCATTCCCTATGACGGAGACGACGATGCTGTTTCTATCGCCAACGACTCAAACTATGGACTCTGTGGATCAGTCTTCTCGGGCGACAATGACCGTGGATTAGGAATCGCACGGCAAATTCGCACGGGAACCTACATGTTGAATAGTGCAACACCGATCGACTTTGCGACACCGTTTGGTGGGTATAAAGAGTCAGGGGTTGGACGAGAGTTTGGACCTGAAGGCCTTGAGAGTTTCTTCGAGACCAAATCCATTAACTTGCCGGCGGACTACACCCCCTCAATTTAGGGAGCACGACAACGTCGGTCCTCGACCACACAGAAGAAGCTCCAGGGTCTCGGCCGGATCCGGATGCGTCACCTCTAGGGGAATCTCTCTCGTATATTTCGGGCCTCGACGGCCTGCGCGCACTCGCCGTCCTTGGCGTGATGTTTTATCACGCTGGTGTCGCTTGGCTCCCCGCTGGTTTCCTCGGCGTCGACGCATTCTTTACGTTGTCAGGATTTTTAATTACGACCCTGCTGCTCAACGAGCTTCGTCATCGATCAACTATTGGTTTGGCGTCATTTTGGGCTCGTCGTGCGCGCCGACTCCTCCCAGCATTATTCCTAGTCGTCGTATTTTGCTCGCTGATGGTGTGGTTTGTCGCCGCTCCAGGGACGTACCCGCAGTTCCAATCTGATGGTTTTGCAAGTCTGTTTTATGTTGCCAACTGGCATTTCATTCTTGATGGCGGTAACTACTTTGTTGCGAACTCAGCACCGTCGCTGTTGACGCACACATGGAGTCTGGCCATCGAAGAGCAGTTCTATGTTTTGTGGCCGCTTGTCCTGTTTGGGCTATGGAAACTTGGCCGGGGGCTCAAGACACTCTTGATGCTCTGCGTTATTGGGGCGGTGGCGTCAACGCTTTGGATGGCATTTCTCTTTCATCACGGGGCGTCAATCAATCGGCTGTACTACGGCACGGACACCCACGCCCAGTGCTTGATGGTGGGAGCGGGACTGGCAGCCATGTTGGCACTGGTCGCGCAGCGACGGCGTCAAGGGAACACGGTTCCTTCGGGTGAGGTGATTGAAGGCGTAGGTGGAGATCCTGCCTGGATGGCCACGAACTCACGGGCAACGATGCTCCTGAGTATTGGTGGACTTGTCGGACTTGTTGGCGCAGCGTTTCTCTGGACGAGGACTCTCTGGACCGGTTCGTTTCTTTACAACGGGGGCTTCCTCGTCATGGCGTTCTTGAGTGCGCTCGTGATTCTCAGCGTGGTCTCCCATCAGCGTGGTTTCCTTGCTCGAGCGATCTCATTTGCACCTCTTGTCTTTATTGGAAGGATCTCTTACGGCCTCTACCTCTGGCACTTCCCCGTCTTCCAGATTCTCGACGCGCAACGAGTGGGCCACAGCGGTATTTGGCTTGTAGGCGTCAGGTTCGTGGTGACCTTTGCTGCGGCGATTCTGTCGTTTTATTTTATTGAGAGACCAATTCGCCACGCTGTCTCGCTGAAAGGCTGGCGCACTCCCGTTTCAATGGCGGTTGCACTTGTCGTCGTAGGAGCACTTGTCGTTGTCGCTTCAGCAGTAACTGCCACGCCGCAGGCCACCGGCGCACCAGTTGTTTCTCAGCCAACGGGACAGAAAGACCCGATCAAGGTGATGGTCGTGGGTGATTCAATTGCATTGACCTTAGGTTTTCCATTTTCTGATGTCACGTATCAGAAGAAGTACGGCGTCACGACAGAAGACATCGGAATTCTTGGCTGCGGAGTGGTCTTGCTCGAGAATGCCGCTTCTCAGTGCGTTACTCCTCCTGATCCGAACGTTCCGAATCTCTTTGCCTTGGATGCCGCAGCCTTTGCTCGGTATCAGCCTGACGTTGTCGTTCTGCTTTCGGGGAGATGGGAGACCTTTGATCACATACAGCAAGGGAAGACCTACAACATCCTTAACTCATTCTTCCAAGAAGAAGTGAGGACAGGCTTACAGAAAATGGTAGATATCACTCGGGCCAGTGGCGCCAAACTGGTCATTCTGACGACACCGTGTGTCGGCCCTCAGGCTGGATCGGGAATCGATTCCAATAACCATCCAACAGGAACCGGTTCCAACAGCACCCTTCCCGCTCGCCAAGCGATCTATAACGGATTGGTTCAATCAGTGGCGAAGTCAAATCCAGGGGAAGTGACAGTCATCGACTTCAATGCCATGGTCTGCCCGGGAGGAACGTACCATTCTGCAATCAACGGCGAAATTATTCGACAAGCGGATGGAATCCACATCCAACTGATCGCATCTCATTTTTATGATCCTCTCCTCTTCCCGAAAATTGCTGAGGTTGGCAAGCAGGCTCGTGCCGAGAAATTAGCCAAAAAGTAATCGCTACGACGCCAAATAAGGCGTATTCGATAAGACGACTTTGCACTGGGCGGTGAGCGAAGGAACTAATAAGTTCTCAGGGACTCGTGTTGCCTCGGAAATTGTTGTCATCAACGCATTAAAACTGCCATCTCCCGAAGTAGCTGCTGCGGCGGATGGCAGGGCGGACAGAAGCTTCGCTTGAGCATCAGCAGTAAGTTGATTGGCCTCAGCCGTTGGGGTAGTTGGTGTGATCTGCGAATAGATCTTGAGTGACTCATTGACCGTTGTGCAGGCTTGGCGAGCCTGAGAGACCGCTGCGCCGTGACCGCATGCACCCAAGCCGAGGGCCGCTCCAGCCAATAGCCCACCAGCAAGAAGTGAGCGGCCTCGTATTAGGCGAGCCATGACTCGGCACTTCCTAAAAGATATCGACTCACCGCAGCAGATCGATCAAAGACGTCACAGAGGAGCTCTTCGCCCTTGAGGACACGAGCGAGCGACACCGGTCGTCGAGCCACGATGGAGAGTCGACGTTCTGGCGCATCAGTCGCCGAAGCGAACGAGTCAATGGCAGAGACTTCGAGAGGTAGTTCCATTTCGCCAATTCCCGCCAAGTCGATAGCGAGCCGCAGAAGATCCGGTCCTTGAGGGAGCGGAGGAAGCGCCCAGGTGAAGGTTAAGGGAAAGTGAAAATCATCAGCAGGATCGTCGTCGTCGCCTAAGCCAATGAGGGCATCTTCGAAACTCAACAGCACCCGAGGGTCGACGTCAAGGGCGAGGTGAAGATCTAACGGACCGCCACAGCCATCTTCTGGGTGAAGGTCGACTTCCCAGACCTGGCGAAGTGAATACGTCTCGACAAAGTGTCGCTCGTCATGAACGTGGAATCCATGATCGACCGAATGGTCTTTGAGCTCGGCCACATAGCCGGCAACGTCGATAGCAGCCACACCATTGAGACTAGTGGGGGAGGAGTGACACGTGGCTTGTTAGGTTGGATCTATGGATGCCAACGAGATTGCGTCAACACTCCGAGACGCCGCAGATGCTGCCCGAGTCGCCCTGGCAGCCTTTGAAGGGGCTGGTCCTTCTGGCGAGCGAGAAGGCCAGTACGCCTTGGACCTGGTCGCAGACGACGCCGTCTGTGACGTCCTCTTGAGAGCTGGCCTTGCTGTCTTTTCTGAAGAGTCAGGCAAACGAGGTGAGGGTCCCATTGTTGTGGTCGTCGACCCGGTCGACGGATCCACGAACGCTGACAGAGGAATCCCGTTCTATTCGATTTCACTCTGCGCGATGGATGAGGCTGGACCAGTGGTCTCGATGGTTGAGAACTTGGTCACGCGAGACGTGTTCGCAGCGAGTCGCGGTCGAGGTGCGACGAAGAACGGATCGACAATTCGCCCCCAGGACACACGTGCATCAAAAGAAGCAATCGTCGGAGTCAATGGGGTCCTGACTCATCGACCTGGATGGGCGCAGGTGCGCACACTTGGATCTGCAGCACTCGAACTTTGTCTGGTAGCTGATGGGTCGCTTGATGGATACGTCCAGGTCGGCGGTGCTGCGATTCATCCGTGGGACTATCTCGCCGGGCTCCACATTGTCCAAGAAGCAGGCGGTGCCATTCGTTCAATTGATGGAGATGAACTCATTGTGCAAGAAGATGTTCCTCGACGACCTTTAGCGGCAGCGACTGAAGTCTTGGCGGATGAACTTCTCAGTGATCTTCGATCGATTCCAGGATGACGCTCGCGAACACCTAGGATCATTACGTAAAAGGGCGCTTAGCTCAGTTGGTTAGAGCAGCTGGCTTACATCCAGCAGGCCGGGGGTTCGAGTCCCTCAGCGCCCACAACTCATTCATGAACGCATGGCAGTGATCAGGGGTCGCGTCCGTCGCGTTGGCTCCTCGTCTTCGTCGCTGATCCCGAGGAAGGCCAATATCCCTGACCCACCATCGTCATCATCGTCGTCATAGCCATCATCTTGATCATCGAAACTTTTCAATATTTGATAAATACCAATGGCCATGATCAGGAAGAGAACGATGCGAGAGATGGCGAGGGGGTGTGCGAGTATCCATTCAATGGGATTTGGCATGGGGTGCCTCCTTTGAATCCAATGATCTCAGGGGGCTGTGACGAAGATTCGAGCTGATCGCAGAGACGTGCGAGTTCTCCATCTATATTCAAGGTTCTACCCCGCCCACCCTGATCGGATCACTGATGGACACTGCCCCAGACCCTCGACGTTGGTTTGCCCTTGTTGTCATCGCGATTGCCCAATTGATGGTGATCTTGGACGCATCGATTGTCAATATTGCCTTGCCCCAAGCACAGGCTGATCTCAACATCTCAATGGAGAATCGCCAGTGGGTCGTCACCGCGTACACACTTGCCTTTGGAGGACTGTTGCTCCTCGGTGGTCGAATCGCCGACTATGCCGGTCGGAAAAGAGTCTTTATTATTGGACTGATTGGTTTTGCTGGAGCATCAGCGCTCGGTGGCTTTGCTCCAAATCAAGGCCTCCTCTTCGCTGCTCGTGGCCTCCAAGGGATGTTTGCGGCCATCTTGGCGCCAGCTGCACTTTCATTGATCTCGGTAACCTTCACAGATTCAAAGGAGCGAGCAAAAGCCTTTGGTGTTTACGGTGCACTCTCTGGAGCAGGGGCCGCGATTGGACTTCTTGCTGGTGGAGCTCTTACCGAGTACGCCTCTTGGCGATGGTGTCTCTTCGTTAATGTTCCAATGGCCCTGATCGCAGTGGTCTTGGCTATTCCAAATGTTCGAGAGAGTCGCTTGGAGGGCAAGACAAAGTACGACGTGCCAGGTGCGCTTCTTTCAACGTTGGGCTTTGTTTCAGTGGTCTATGGAATCACGAAAGCGGCGTCACCGGGCTACGGCTGGACGTCACCCACAACGATCGCCTTCTTGGCTGGCGGGGTCATCCTCTTGGTCTTGTTTGTGCTCTTCGAGTCACGGAGCGAACAGCCACTGCTACCTCTGAGCATCCTTGTGAATCGAATTCGTGGTGGGTCATTTTTGGCGCAGTTCTTCCTCGCGGCGGGACTTTTTGGGATGTTCCTCTTTATGACGTTTTACTTCCAGGGAGTCCATGGGTTCTCTCCGATCAAGGCGGGACTCTGTTTCTTGCCGTTCTCGCTCGGAATCATTGTCAGTGCCGGGATTGCAAGCCAACTCCTCCCTCGGGTAGGACCACGTCCGCTCGGGACGATCGGCCTCTTGATGGGCTCTGGGGGTCTGCTTTACCTCTCTCAAATTACGAATGCGTCCTCGTACTTCTCGTCGGTATTCCCGGCGATGCTGTTGATGAGTCTGGGGCTTGGCATGGTCTTCGTGACAGTTTCATCAACGTCGCTCTTTAATGTTCCGTTCTATGAGTCAGGAGTTGCATCGGCGGTTCTCAACACCACTCAGCAAATCGGTGGTTCGTTGGGAACGGCAATCTTTAACACGCTGGCTATTAGTGCTACGGCTACCTACGCCCTGGCGCA
>Ga0209829_10000353_pt1 | contig 42936 bp, 35 predicted proteins | sample C_140205_EF_Meta_FD_187311 | JGI IMG/M metagenome (GOLD analysis project Ga0209829, IMG submission 187311) | Freshwater microbial communities from Lake Croche, Canada to study carbon cycling - C_140205_EF_MetaG (SPAdes) (version 2) | ecosystem: Environmental > Aquatic > Freshwater > Lake...
GTGAAGTTTGTGGAAAATGATACGCAGAGCACAGTGATTGACTTTGATTGGCAGACTCCGGCTATTCCGGTAAAGGAGATTGAGGAGGTAAATGATCTTGAGGCGACCACCACCGACGCCAACCCCGTAACCCTACGTAGCCCGGCATTAATAGCAAAAGAGAAGGCAGACGCGAAAGAACAAGTAAAGGTCCTCTTCCGGACTGCCGACGAAGCGAGACAGAAAGCTTTAATGGCAATGTCAAACTTTTTTGGAAAATATGAAGTGTCCGATGATGAGTCCCAATTTAGCGATTGGGTGACCGATGATGACGAATCGACAAACAGCGAGGCGTAAAAAAAATACAAACAAGGGAATTAGAGAAAATGTCTTCGCGAACACCGCTCCTTGTCGGTCTAGCCGTTTTAGTTGCCCTAGGTCTGTTATTTGTATTGGATCCCACCCTTGGCGGACTCCTAAAGCGTAAACACCACCGTGAGGGCTTCCAGAACTCTGGTGCCGTTGTTGATACCACTGGTCCCCAGTCGATGACGGGTACCCCCGCAAATGCTTTCCCTAACCCTGGACCGGTTGACCTTGCCCGTATTATGAATGCGCACCAGAATGCTACGCCGCTAGGCACAACGGTAAGCCCCGACACCCCTAAGAACAATAACAATAACAACGAGGGCTTCGAGGACACCCCGTCCCCTATGCCGTTCGCCGCGGCGTCAACGCCGTCTAACTGCTACCCCAAGAACCAGCTCCAGCCTCAGGAGCTCCTGCCCAACGACCCCAACTCGAAGTGGGCGCAGGTGAACCCGATGGGTGCAGGTGATATTGCCGGCAAGAACTTCCTCAACGCCGGTGCGCTCATCGGTGTCAACACGGTCGGACAGTCGCTGCGTAACGCGTCATGGGATCTACGATCGGAGCCGCCGAACCCGCAGGTATCAGTGAGCCCATGGTTGAATAGTACTATTGAGCCCGACGTAAATCGTAGAGTACTAGAGATTGCGTAGGAAAATTATAAAATTTTAAAATTTTATGGTTCTAATTTTCTCACCCTCTTCCCCCCCCTTAACTCCTTTTTTTGAAAAAGTTGAACAAAGTTCATCTATTTCAAATTACGTATATAGCACCGACGTATGAATAACAATAGGCGGACCACCTTCGCGTACCATTGCTTGGTAGAACGAAATCGCGTTTGTATACCGCCCATTGGCATCAACCGACGTTACAACAGTTGCCACCGCTACACCGCCACAAGGTTGCCAGTTCTGCCCAAGAACCGCCGACACCTTCGCCACCAGCGCATCCGGCGTTTCCGCATACAGTACCATATACTCAACACCCATTGTTGGAAAGCACAGGCGTCAGCACATCGAGCTCAATTTTGTATCGCCTAAAGTAAGGAAAAGCCATATGAACGATTCCATTCTCCCGTGGGCTTTCCTAACCGGTATACTTGGCATAGGCTATGCGGGATTGGCGATGAGAGACTCAAAGTATCCTGTGGCACTCACAAAGTCCAAAGTGGATGGTGAAATGTATCTTGTCCGCAACCTTCCCGATAAGCAGGATGCGGCAGATCGCCTTGCCCGTGTACGAGGACGCCTTCTCAAACTACGTGAGTACCTTAAAACTAAATATTACGAGAAACCGTTTGTCAAACAAATGATTGATAATTTTGACTGTTCGGCGCAACGTTTTAGCGAATCAACACCTGATGCACAGTATACATCATACTCGGTCAATAAGGGTGAGCAGATTTTTATGTGCTTACGGCAGCGCGATGAGAAGGAGGAACTTGTACAAGAGAATATTGTTGTATTTGTTGCGCTACACGAAATGAGCCACGTCGGCACCAGCTCTATTGGACATACACCTGAGTTTTGGAATCATTTTGCTTGGCTGTTAGAACAGGCAGAAGCGACAGGGGTATATCAATATACCAATTTTGCGGCGCATCCCGTTGAATACTGCGGTGTTCATATTACGGACTCTCCGAAATATAAGGAGACTGTTGAGGATGGATTAACGGAATAAATCCAATAATTCAAAACGTAAACCACAGTAGCAATGGACATAATAGAACCGTCCCGGTTACCATCGTTGGGACCGCGGGCTGTTACGATACTGTCTCATTTAGATGAGACCCGTATCGTAGAACTTGATAAAACAAACTTCGCCAAGCTTTATCCGTTTGAGACGCTTTTCAATCTAAAACAACGTATTGCTGCGACGTTGGGAACATCGGCGCCAAATCAGCTTTTCATCGCCTTGGAAACAATACCGAATCATTTTAAACCTTTGGAGTTCACATGGCCGTTCCTAAAAGCCGATGGACTTCTCAATCCGCAGGATTCAACTGTCTTACGGCAACCAGATTCACGTATTTACGAGGATGACGCCAAAAAGGCGGTATTTCCTACACTCTACAGTGGCGTAACGCTCGATTCTACTCTCTTTAATATTCCAAATCCAATTGTACACGTGTGGACCTTAGAATCATTATTACAGGCGGATCAACCATTAACTGAGCCTATCTTTGAAGGATTTGTAAAACTCTATTTTCCGCAACTCCGCGCCGTTCCTAAAACCTTGCGAATGGACAAAACCGCCGCTCAGACACTTAATGACTACCGCGATTATATTGAGAAGCGGTTTGAGCGTCTTGAACAGGGTGTCACATCGGCAACTGTACAGGATGCCGAACAGCCTGAACTAACAAAACTCTATATTTATAAATCAATTTTACCTCAGGCGCCAGGCTATACATCGTCGCTTCTAGAATTAAAATTCTATGAAATGACACCAAGTCCATCAAAGCCGTTTTTACGATTTTTTTCGGAGAAGGACCGTGTGCCGTCGATTGTGAAAGTTGCGACAAACAAGGATGGCAAGCCCCTTATAACAAACGAAAAACTGCTGGACAGTTTGATGGCGGATAAGCCGTCAACCGATATGGGTGCGATGATTCTTATTAAACTTCCTATTCAAGATTCGAAAGTTTTGGGTATTTGCTGGACAATACGAATCTATGAGGATGGAAGCGCTGAGATGTATATTGGAGCTCCGCGGCGGGGCGTGAGTGTATCCGCTGCAACAACCAAAAAGGCGTATAGTGTTCTTGCCGATATGTTGAAAGGAACGCCGTGGGAAACGATTACTAGCGCTAATCTAAAACTCTGTGAGCTTACCGCTGAATACGAGTTTAATACAAATCTAGCAGGACGAAAACCTGGCAAAGTCGAACTTGTGAACCGTGTAGATACATTTTCGCCATTGTTTTCCATCGATCCTCCATTTGAAGGTGAAACCCCGCCTGCCGCTCTTGTTTTACGATACAAGGGTGTGAGTAATTATGTACAGTCAAGCGACCCCATTATGAATTATTTGACGCTGCTGTATTTGAATCTTGGATCCAAAACCGACGCCGATGTGCCCAAAGGTGCGTATATTAAGGCACTTGTAAAGGAGTTTGGTATTTCGGCAACAGAGGCGGCACAAGCAGAAGACGACTGGTTGTCGCGTCATTCAGAACGCGTAATTATGTACAAGAGCGAGACGGGTGACGATTTGCGGGTAAAGGAGCTGGCTATTCGTGACGCAAAGTGTAGCGCCAAGCAACCGAAGACGTTGGAGGAGGATACAACGGTTGCGGCGTATAATGTGGGCGCTGCTATACGTATTTACAACGAACATCCGAAGTATCGTATTTTAATTACGGGATGCGAGACACAGCGCGACCTGGAACGTATGCTCACGTTAATGACACTGTTTTTATCAGAATCGGCAGAGTCTTTACAGGTAGCAAAATCGAGTGAAGAATCGGCGGCGGTTGTGGAAACAGAGGCGGCAGTAGCAGAAATGACCGCTCCTGAGGCACCGGCAGAGTTAGAGCAGGCATTTGATATGCAACTTCTTGATATGTTAGGAAATCAGGAAGCAGCAGAGGAGGATGAGGATGAGGATGAGGAGGAAGAGGAGGACAAGGATGAGATGGAAGAAGAGGCAGCCCAGGCACCACGTACAGTTGCCGCACCAACGGCACTTGCACCCGATGAAAAGGTTGAGAAAATTGTAAAGGAGTGGTATCTTAATAAATTAAAAAGCCGCGATCACGATTTGTTTGAATATACAGATACAAGCGAAGCACGCACTGTTTTATACAGTCGTCAGTGCCAACCGGCGCGAACCCGCCAGCCAAACGTACTTTCAAAGGAGGCGTATCGTCGTGCCAAGGAGTTGTATGGTGATAAAGTACGCTGGATTGAAGTTCCCCTTGCGCCAAGACTTGAAAAGGCGTATAAGGCGGTTGTAGGTACAGCGGTAGATCAACGTAAGGGTTCGTCAGCAGACATTTTAGAAAATGAGAAGATTGTACTGGAGGCAGGATTTCCTCTGAAGCCCAATAAAAAGGGTCAGAAGAGTATTACAGAAGTAGATAAGTCATTAAGCAAACACAAAGATGAAATTATTCGACTGATTCAAAAACAAGAATCGCTGCCAATATGGATTGTGACACAAACGGGCACCGATACAAAACATATCAATAATTATATTTGTACGGAATTCTGGTGTGTTCGCGACGATCTACCCCTTTTAGAATCGGAGTACGAAGGAACGGTTGGATATGATGGAAAACCGAAAGCGCCAAAGTCCTGCCCTTTCTGTCGCGGAACAAAGTTGACCAATCCGTTGGAGCCGGCAATAGGAGAAACCGTGCTACAGCGTCCTACATCAACACCCACATCAGGAAAAGTTGCAAAATATTCAGGTTTCTTAGACGATATTCATCACCCTGATAAGTTTGCCTTGCCGTGCTGTTTCTTAGAGCCGAAACATCTTTCGGTACCTGAGGGGGCAAAATCGGCAGTGAAGAATGATGAACCAGAGCGTGTAGAACCAGACGAATCGGTAGAAGAGTCCGCGGAACTACCAGTGGAACCCGTCACAGAGCCCGCCGCATCTATTCAGACAAAGGATATTGTCAATCGTAGTAAACCGTTTTCACCAACCGCTAGAACGTGGTATATTCCTAACCAGAATGTATTGGGTCGTATTAAGTTGGATTGGTTCGAGTTGGAAAAGGGCGCGATTGCGGTTCCGCCGGCATCGGTCAATAAATTCATTGGGCAAAATCCTGATGATTTCTTGACAAAGAATCGCGGCGTTGGTCAACAAGAGACAAACTCACATTTGCTGCCTTATCGTGAGAATAAGACTGCTGCACAGGCATTTATACGCTATGGTATCGGTCACAGTCAAAGAATGCCAGGCAATAATTTCTTTGCACTACTTGCGTGGGCAGATTATGCCACAAATGAATTTGCACTTCATCGTGATGATAATGCGATACAATCAGAAGAGCTGGTGCAGGCAACAATAACGGCGAAAATGAGCGGTGCGCAGGAGCCGTTTATAGCACGCGCATTTGAGCAGGCGAACTATGGAACGCTCATACACGAATTCGCGACTACAAAGACAACGGCAACAACCGGTGATATTCAAGCGTGGTGTCAAATGATGAATCTACTTCCCACGGACGGCGGAGAAATTCCCGCCGCCGCCAAGGCGTTTTATTATGCGTGGCACCAGTTTAAGGCGTATGTCGCCGATACCAAAACGCCGAAAGAGCTCAGACTTTGGGAGTCATTGTTAGCAATCCCAGGTGTTTTTACAAAGCATGGAGTTCTTTTAGTACGTATTCGCGTTCCCAAAAATAAAAATGAGGAGCCGAAGCTACTATGTCCGCAGTTTGGCATTTCGATTTATAATAAAGAGTATCCACCGTATTTCTTATTTTTGGTCGAAGACGAAGTAACTGGAAACTACGATCCGCTTATATTATATGATGGCAAGACGGAGACTGATAAGAAGATGTATGGAGTTCTTCACTTTCAGAGTGTTGGTATGGAGACGTTGCCACCAAAGATAAAAGTACCGCTACAACAGTTTATTGAGGACTATATTTCGGAGGAAGGTTGTGGACGGTCGGCACCTTCGGTTCATCCGTGGCTGCCGGTGCGTCAAATGGAGTTTCCGCCGCCGAGTTTATCGGATCTTAATAGCATAAAGACACCGCAAAAGTTGCTACGCGATCGTAGCAATCGCCTTGTGGGCACTATTGAAGTTCAAGAGGATAAGACAAAGCTCTATACACCGTGCGTAGACGACGGACTCATTCTACCCCAATGTACAAGTGTATACGGCGAAGAATCGCTATTTCCTCCGCCGACTATAGAAACCGTGTATAAGAACTACTTCACAAATATGAGTACGTGTGATATTAAGTCGGTTAAAGCAGAGGGTCTCCTTCCTAAGGCACTACGTATTAATGAAGCAAATACAGAGTATATTGGATTAGACTTACTCTGCGGTATTACCATTCCGATTGCGCCGCTGCCACGCGATGCGCCGATACTCAAGGAGTCGTGTTATAGTAATTTGCTTGCCGAGCCCGCACTTCTTCTCAAAGCAGGGCTTGAGCCGTGGCGTGCAGATCTAGCGCTAATGACGCCGACAGCGCCCATCAAATCGCTAGAGGCAGCTACGAAGGAGGAGGAATTAGAGGAGGCGTATCAGCATTTACGTATTACTTTATCGGAGTTTATAGCAGGAAATTTTCAAGATCCCGCTGATAAAGAGCAGGGACGTAAACTCAAAGCGCAAATCGAAGCCCTACGCCAAGCCCGCCGTCGTCTACCATTGTTTGAACTTCAGCGTCGCCTTGATGCGCTTTTATATCCGTATGTCAAACAGTGGGTCAAACGCGACGATGCTCGTCCGGCGGCAAAGCCGTCGGTATTACGTCGTGAATGTACACAAATTACAAAGGCGACTGATTGTATTGAGGGATGTTCATGGTCCGAGGATGCGGCACCACTAAGACAATGCCTTATTCATACAACATCGACCGAGCGGTATAAATCGGTCGATCCGGTACATTTAATGTCGGCACGCCTTACGGATGAACTGTTACGTACATTTGGTAGGGCAATGGAGATCCTTAATCATACAGTCAGCCGATTGAAACCGTTACAGAGCAATGAATTCCGCTACGAGAATAGTTCACTCTTGTTTTCGGCAATCGGTCGTGGAACGCAATTGCTCTACGATATTTTAGGATATAGTAAACGCCAGCCGACCGATTACACCGCTGGATTGACATATCCAGAGGAGGTAGGAATCGATGAGTCATCGATTGAACTTCCTGAGGATTGGAAAGAAGTGATGTATCGTATTGTGGTAAGCCCTTATTTAGCATTGGATAAGCGCGCATTTCTCAATCAAGTGATGCAATTAGCAAAGTTTATTAAACCTGACCAAATATTTAATGGTACACAGGAAGAGTGGATAGCATTAGCAAAAGCGCTACAAGTCAATGTTATTAGAACACAGTATAATTCGGCAAAAGGTCGAATTGAAGCATCACACGATATAATTGAAGAATCAAAGGCAGAGATTCCAAATTATGTAGTTCTTGATGTAAACGGCATTCCTTTACAGAATCGTATAACAACAGGCTTTACTTTCCGCGAGGATGAATTACCTGAAAGTATTGTGATGATAGTAAATTGACAAAAATTGAACCCAGTCCCTTCTAAAAATAGGATCATTAAAGATGCCTCCTAGAGTTCCTAAACCTACATGCTCGGTCTGCTTTGATAAGTTCAATCAGACCACCCGTGCATCTACAACATGTCCGCATTGCCAAATTCAGATATGTCGTACTTGCTTTCAAACTTACCTACTTAATGAGGTTGCCGATGTGCCTCGTTGTATTAACACGGAGTGTGACCGCGGCTGGGAACGTAATTTCCTAGATGGTGAGATGACATCCACTTTCCGACTTAAAACGTATAAGGAGCACCGTGAGAAGGTGCTAGCGGACCGTGAGAAGTCAAAGTTGCCGATTACGCAGGCGGATGCGGCTGAAGTTCGCGCGGCAATTGCGCGAAAGGCGGCAGCAGAGGTGCGGCTTTCTGCTGCTCGCGAGGAGTCGCGTCGTATTGGGCGTGAACTATCGGCAGCGTACGATATGATTTCCAACATTGATCAGGTTATTACAACGTATGGTCGTGAGAGACTTATTGATCCTGCGGCAACCCCTGCACCAAATACAGGAGACGCGCCGAAGCCCAAACCTGTAACTGCCGCTTTTGTGAAGCCGTGCCCTGCGCCAGACTGTAAGGGATTCCTTTCTACAGCGTGGAAGTGCGGACTTTGCGATAAATATACTTGCCCTGACTGCCACGACTTGAAGGGTGATTTGCGCGAAGATCCGAACCATCATTGTGATCCTGATAAGGTGGCAACGGCAACCCTGCTCAAGGCGGAGGCAAAGTCGTGTCCCAAGTGTGGCGTAAGCATTTGTAAGATCGAGGGTTGTGACCAGATGTGGTGTACACAGTGTAATACAGGATTTAGTTGGCGTACCGGTAAGATGGTGGCGGGACCGGTACACAATCCGCATTACTTTGACTGGCTGCGCAGCCAGGGACGGGACCCAAATGCGAACCCGCAAAATGGATGTGCTGCCGACCGTGATATTATTCGCGCATTATCAGGACCTTTGTGGCGTACACCTATTCATTGTTATCTTGCGGAAGCGTGGCGTCTTATGCTGGAAGCAGAGGATGCCGCACGTGTAGAGAATCAGGATAATGATGAGAAGCTTCGTGTTATGCGTGTCAAGTTTATGCTAGGTGAACTCAATGAAGCGGACTGGCGCTATACTCTTCAACGATCAGAGAAAAGTACTCGCTTTGCGGTGGCAAAAGCGCAGGTCGCACAGGTGTTTGCTGGCGGTGCGCGTGAAATCATATCGCAAATTCTCACAGAGGGTTGCGATAAGAACAAGATTAAGGAACAGGTTCAAGATCTTGTAAAATATTGTAATAAGTGTTATGGTGATATTGAAACTCAGTTTAATCGTAAGATTCGTTCTATTAATGTTGAGGAGCGTATGCGAGAGCCGGAATCTGAGACTGCTGCACAGGAGCGTACGCGTCGCTTAGAGGAGACTCTGGCTGCTGCTCGCGAAGTTGAGCGTGTTGCTAGAGCTGCTGTTGACGCACCTGTTCGCCAGATTTATCTTAATTAAATAACATTCGGAGGAATTGTCATACAATATCCATTGCTTCCGCAAACTTCTTTTTTACTACAGTCCGAGTCGGAGTAGCATTCAACTGCAAACCTTACGGGTCCATACCATCCCCAGGGGTAGCTCCAGCCATACCAGCCCCAGTTTCCGCCAGTTCCGCCGCCACCCCAACCACGCCAGGTACCGGAATTGGGACCTCCGTATCCGCCTGGTCCAACCCAGCCTCTACGACCGCCGTGTCCGCCGCCCCAGCGACTGCCACCTCCGTGACCACCACCACCACGACCACCACCTCCACCACGACCACCACCGCCGTGACCGCCCCCGTAAAATGTCTCAACACGTGTATTTTTCTTATCATCAACGCCAATACTACCGAAGTTGGGTTCAATTGCACCGCCAAAGCCACCGTTGGCACCAACACCAAATCCGCCATTAAAGCCAACACCAAACCCACCGCTAAATCCTTCATCCCAGGTTACGTGTTGTAAATGACTTTTACGCGGATAAAATATCATTGGGTCACGATACTGTGCCTGCCAATTACGTTTTACATAACGATCTACATTTGTAGAAACATTATCCAAATATTTACGTATAGGTTTTAGCCACTGTGCAAATATACCAAATGTGCCTAGTGCACAGACAACTACTAGTATAAAAAGAAGTTTCCACAACTCCATCTATTCTGGAGCTTTAAAAGAAAACTTAACCGTTATGACCCCTCCGCCGGCAGCGGTCATAACGCAAGGTGGCGGCAATATAGCCTCCCCCGTATAATTTACATACATTTCCAAGTAATCAGTATGTAACTGTGCTATCATATAGTACTGTTCAACATGAGTCTCCAAATGTAACTTGACCGACCCGTCTACGTCGGGAACAGAGGATACAACTGTGTATCCTTTCCACGACATTCCGTTAAAATCCCAAAACAAGTACAATGTCTTGTACGACATTTATTTAGCATACGAAAAAATAATCATCATTAAAACACGTCTTTTAGTCATCTACAATCAGGCAGCCAGTATCTGGCTCTGGTGCCTCCTCCACCTCGGTAACAATCTCCGTTTCTTTTACCATATCCAGCACAACAGGCACAGGAGCATTCATTTGCTCAAGGCGATGTAACCACATTGCCTCGACTTCGGCATCCATTAGATTGAGCTTCACTATCTTGAACGACTTATTGTTTGGATGTAGGATCACCAACGCCAATTCATTCACCACCAGACCATAAAACTTCTCAAGCAAACAACGGTAGTTGTTGAGCTGTAGAGAGTAATGCCAGTAATTACAGTCATCCAAGTGCGCCAGCGGACCAAGTCCCTTCTGGTACTTGTTTTCTGTCTTAATCTCCTTCGAGCGCTTCCAATCGTAAATAGCATACGTTCCATCAGGCTTAGCGTACACCATATCAATGGAGCCGGCAAGACGGATTTCATCATTGAAGACAAGCCACTCAGTGCGAAACGGTACAAATCCGTTCACCAGACGCCACTTCTTCTCGTAGCGCATAAAGTAGTCCCATTCGGTGCTGGGGTTCGCTTCCCATCCATCGCCGGCAAGGTTGCCGATCGGCGACGCATTGTAGTAATGTTCGATATCCAAGTGCATACGGGTACCGGCTTCACTTGCCTCGGCACCGGATGACGTCCATAAATCCTTAATGCCCTGAGGCGTTAGCCCCTTGTACTTTTCGTACGACGCACCACCAGGCTTCCAATTGGGGCTACGCATCATCTTCTTGATTACATCATCAGGGTCAAAATGTCCGAAGAAACTATGAACGAAACCGGTACAGGAAATATCATAACGCGACCCATCAATCGTATATTTATGGGTCGCCTCATCGAAGGTAATACGGTCATCCCGCGGATGTTTATTTACAACTGCCAGCCGTTGCCAGGCAAGGGCTCCATCACTAATTGACTGGGGCATCGTAACTCTTTTATGCCTAATCCCAGCGCCAAAATCGGTGGTCTCAATTTTTGCGCTGAGCACCAAACATCATATGATAAAAGGCGAAAGCGCCAAATAAAAATACAAAGATAATAAAACAGCAGTAGCAAAGCCACTTGCGGTTATCGGCTGCCGGTACAACTACCGGCGCTACTAATCTAATTGTCAGAGGCTCAGGTCTTACGGTTACTATACTATCTGCCGGTGGTGCTGAGGGTTGGGGAGCTGAAGGCAAAGGCGCATAGGCTACAGGATCCTGAAGGACTAAAGAATCCATTACCTATTTATTGCATTATATTTTTAAACTAATACGTCAGACCGACCAACTTCATCATTGTGCGACCTAGTAAGTTAGAGCCACTTATTGTTCCGTCTGCGGCAATAGTACCAGTCATTTCATTGTCTGCCGCTTGCGTATATGCAACAAGTCGTACTTTCTGCATCTTGACGGCATCCAGAATCTTACGAAACACGGCGTCCTCATCATAGCGTTGCTTGAGATACGCACTTAGAGGAGCTTCAACCGCTGCAATATACGTTTCAGGTGTAAAGATCGCACCGGTTTTCTTGATAGTTGCCGGTTTCTGCGCATCGCGCATCCGCACACCAAGTTCATCACTGAGAACCGCTAGGGCTTCAGCACTAGGACTGGCACCGAGCGCCCGCTTTTCTTCCAGATACTTTTGGTACATATTGCCGGTAATGCTAAACAGCTGCGCACCGAGCTCAGGCTTATTGGTGCCGAGCTCGTATTTGAGCGCGCCAATCACCGCCTCGAGATTGGGATATACAATCGAAGAATTCTTAGGATCTTTGAACATAAAGGGTGCAAAGGTGCTAACTGCACGACGCCAGCCCTTTTCTTTTATCTTGAGGTCATCCTTCGCCGCGGATTTGTAGTAGAAGGGATAGGCAGGACCGGTAGCAAGTGTAAGTTCAGGCTCTTCTGTCTCTTCTTCGATGTCCGTCTCCGCTTTATTCTCCGCCTCACGTTCAGCGTCTTCGTTGACCAGTTCTTCAGCATTTGCAACCATCTCTGCTTCTTCCTCCTCTACGTTGGGCTGAACTTCAGCAGGCGCTGAAATGCGCGGTTGCGCAGCTAACCGTTGTTCAAACGCCGCAATAACATCCGGTGAAACATAGGGCTCGGTGGGACCGACGGTCTCTGGCGCATCAGGGGCAACAGCCACAGGCGCAGTGGTCGCCGCGCCAATTACGGGCGTAGGTGGCAATGAGAGTGTTGATGCAGTAGAGCGGCGGCGGAAGATAAACCAGCGATTGAGGAAACTGAACGTGCGAATCACCGAGCTCATTGCGTAATTGCGACCGGACGCCGCTGCCATTTCGTGTGAGGTAGAGAAGAGATTTGTGGATGCAACCATATTCATTGCTGCCAACTCTGCCGAATTGAGCAGTTCCATTCCAATTTCCGCCATACGCTTGACAAAGTACTGGAATGATACAAGATATTCACGGTACGTCTCGCCGATACTAATGAAGCTTACATCAATGGACTTGCCAAGGGATTCGTCGGTTGCCGGAAGTACAGACATCTCGGCGTCGTACTTCTTAGTAATGCTCCAGATATCTGAGGCGCCTTCATTTCCGCGTCGGACTCCGTCCATTGGCAGGTCCTGGAGCAGTGAAACTACCTTGTCGCCATCAAAGCAGCAGCCAACAAAGAATCCACCAACCTTTACGGTTTCAGCAAGATTACGTAGCCAGCCGTCAAGCGTTGCGCGGTCCTTGAAGAAGTAGTGGAGCGAGAACATAAGGGAGGCAACGTCAAAGCCGGCAGCCGCCATTCCTCGCATGTCCTGAACATATGGCGGGGCTGTAGGATCTTCCTCGCCCCACAGAGTCCGTAGCATTGATCGGTCAAGGGGCGTCTGACCGGCGGCGCCGTCAGCGTACCGAACCGCCGAATCTGCCTGAACGAAAAGCATACGGGGAACACCTGCGCCGTTCTTAGAGCGCATTAGATACTGAAGGTAACGACGGTAGGCGCCATTTTTATTATCCGTCAAACCGGTTTGTGCAATATCGCAGCCAAGCACCCAGCCGACGCGTGCATTCATCCACTTGTGAATATCGCCGGCTTGACCAACCGACATATCAATCACGGATGCGCCCGCGGTTAACACCTTAGACAACAACAGTTCGTCCTTGACATAGCGATTATGGAATTCAGTAAGCCCGCGAATTTTGTTAAGATCCCGCTGTGGCGCCTTACGCTGGTAGTATGCTAGATTTGTTGTTAATGGTGCTACCCCGCCCATAACCACCTCTTCGGTAATCGCTCCACGGCGAATCATATACTCGGTCACAGGGTCGTGAATCGAGAGCCAAACGTCGTTGGCAACCTTATCACTGTTAAGCGTACCGCCAACAATGCCACGCGTAAAATCTTCAGTCTTATCCCAACGGACGCGAAGTGGGACCCAGCGCCAGCCTGCGGGCGCTTCGGGCTTATAGACCATTTCTACAATTGTACGATTGGTAATGGCGTCTTTCGTCATTTCGCAATAAATGGTATCGTCAAGTGATTCCAGGCTCTGCGCAGCAGGCGCAGCACCGGCGGCATCGGTCGCACCGGCATTCATCGCTACATAGCAGACGGATGCCATAGGGTCTGGAGGAAGTGGCGTGAATTCAACGGGTTTGTAGACACTGCGCGTGCCCTCCTGAAGTGAAGAGGGGTATGGCTTCTTATTAAGAACTGTATCACGCGGGTCAACAAGCGCAGGATCCAGCGACGAACCTACAAAGAGTCGCAGGGTCTTGTAACGGACAATCTGGTTTGTATCTTCGCGCAGCTTGGTATTAATCGCATCTACCATAGTCACTTTCCCCTCGCTATCCTTCTCCTTTTCGGTAACAACTAGGAAATCAACGGAATTCTGGGATGCGGGCTTCCACTTAAGCTGCGCCTCCCACGTATTGATATTCTTGACAAGGGGTGACGTATTGGGCGTGAAGATAAGACCATCGGTATGGTAAGGCGCATCGCGTGCTAAACGGTCCAAGACGGATGCCGCCTCCTTGAAGATGCCAACAGGATCGGTGGGGTCGGTGGGTGTTTGGAAAGTTTTCATATGAATGGAAAGACTGTTCTGCTTGGGAATATTGCTGACCGTATATTCGGCATTGCTGAGTGCGGCAACCGTCTCACGCATAGCCGCTTCACGGCTTACGGCGACGTCCAGTCCGCGAACAATAAAGGGACGCGCAGAAACATCCTCACCGCGCCGTCCATTGAAGATATCAAAGGCGTAATAACGGCTTATTGGCGTATCGGATGCATCACGTGTGACCCACTCACCATCAAGTACGCATCCTGCCCAGTCCGCCACGCTGGCATCATCGACCCGCCGATCGGTGCCGTAAACATTTAACGAGCGATCTACAAGGTAAATTCTCCCATTTTTCGCAACCACCATCAGGCAGCGCAGACCGTCCGCCTTATCGGTAACATTGTAGTCTTCTAACCGAATGTTGGCAGTATCAGCTTCCTTTTCGAGTCCCATATGTGTCTTACGTAGCGTAATAGGTTGAGAGCCAGGAAAGGATCCCTTTTTAGCACCGGTTTGCCCCTCCATCTGGCTCACCACCTGCTGACGTACAGACTCGCGGGTAAGAATATACGACTTTTGAATACCACGCAGCACTGAGACCATACCAAAGATAAGAGCTTTCTTGGTCGCCCCTGAAAGAGCCTCTACCTCCAGCTCGTAATGTGTGGGCTGCTTGACAATGCCGGCATTTGTAAAGGTGGTTGCCTGGATATAATTTCCACGGGTATCTTTGCGATTTTCGCGTACAAAGGATGCGTCGAACTGGAGTCCCTTCCAGTGTAGGGATGTAAAACTGAAACGTTGCATATAACGGAACGATTTAGGCAATGATGCCCAGCGAGTGACCGCATCAACTACACGAGGGTCGTCTTTGGAAAGGGGAATTTCGCGACGAAGTTTGACACGAACACCGTACTCTGGTAGATCGATTTCGCTGGGACCGCGAGCAACCGCCTGCTTCTTATCTTTGAGGATACAGAAGAATGACTTACCCTTGAGTGTATTATCTCGGCAGTACGCTTGTACAGTACCTTCGCCGACAAGAGTGAACCGTAGACCACCGGCAACCATAATGTTAAGTTTAGGCGGCTGTGGGTCCTCTTGTAAACCCATATTGCGTAGATGCTTAATCGCATTCAAGAACGAGGCATAATCGAGCTCCTTGCCATCAGGACGCTTAAATGTCGCTTCAATCTCGGTTTCCGTAGCAGATTCCCACGCTGTCCATAATGTGTCCAGCGCCTGGGATTCGCTAGATTTGAGTTCTAAGGACATACTTCTATTAAGTCTGAGACTTTTTGCTTAAAGCCATCAACTTTTATCTCCACCCTGGTCAGCCCGAGAGTCGGGACTTTAATTTGTATCCGGCAATGGCGGCGATGCGTTCTACCTTCGACCCGGCAACCATTGCCATTCCAAGCTTCTTTCCAACGGATTCGAGTTCCGCCAACGTGAGTTTCTCAAGACTATGGATAACCGATGCTGCCGGCAGAAGCGTCCACGAATTCTTTGTAGCATAGTCGACTAGATCTTTTCCGGTGCGTACTCCACCAATATTCATCATAGCGCCACTATGATGTACATTGTAAAGTCCTTTTACCTCACACGCCCCCTCTCCAATATAGTCGGCAGCAGGATATAGGGTTATCATCTTTGAGTCTTCATCCCAAATAGCAACTTGAATCTGCTTGGCGACACATAGAAAATCTAGAAATGCGGAGACAGATTTATCACTTTTGACAACTTGCCATAGAAAGACAGATTTGGCTTGTTTGAGTTCGTGAAGGTCACCGCCGGATGCGCACCGAGGACGGATAATTGCTTCAAGCATTGTTTTGGTCCAGCCACGAGACCGTCCACCCTGGGACTTATAGAGTTCGTCAATACGTGCTTCGCAGCGAAGGGCTTCATTGATTTCCATTTGGCGCTTACTGGCTTTAGGGGAGTCATTATAGAGAATATCAATGTGCTCAATACCAAATACAATAGGATCAAGGGTATGTTTGAGTATATTGAGTTTTGCTACTTTTGGAACGGGTGCTACAACGGGCATAGTAACAGGTGCAGCAACGGGTGCAGCAACGGGCACAGCAACAGAGCTGGCGACTGCGGAAGCGACTGCGGAAGGCGTATAAATAGGAAAGTGATCAATATCCTTTTGTTCAGGAATCAGAAGTTCCAGCCCACGAACATTATATGTTTGAAACGGATTAGACTTTAAGAAGTCAGATAATTCATTCCAATGAACCATTTATGTATATAAAGTGTCGATTCATTTAGACCCTCCATCAGAGTCACCTACAAGCCCCGACGGGCTAATAAGCCCCGCAGTCCGGGTTAAAGAACTAAGATACATTTCGCGGTCAGCAAGATTCTTGCGATTCGTCTGGGTAAACTTGATAAAAAGTTCAAGGTCATCAAAGACCGGCTGGGCAAGATTACAGCAATTAAAAAACACTCCGTTCAAATTCTCAGAAAACTCGGCGGAATGCTTTTGTAGAATTCGGATAATCTCAATATGCTCAGTCTTTGTTAGACTTTTCAGACTTTCTAAAAATAGCTTGCGTCGCTCATATTCGTCTGGTGATAATGTACCGGGTGTTGTGACTACTGCGTCCGTTGACATATAGTTAATAAGAGCCCAGTGTTTCATCATAATCGTTTTACGCATCCTGCTCCGTCTGATCTTCGTCTACCAGCTTACCGACTGCCATAATGAAAGGAGAATTTGTCTTAATTTCACTACGTTCAAGACGAACCTTAATCATATCACCCTCCTTGATGCCATCAAAGGCGGTGTTGCCAATGTGAATATCACGGGGTACTAGAATACGAATCGCCTCCTCAAAGACGGCGTAGACACCCATCTTTGTGACTTTAATGACCAGTACATTCATCACCATACCACCCTTGGGGTAAAGCACATCGCATTTCATCTTACAGTCATAGACGAAGTTGCCGGTGTAGCGACCGTTTTCGGCGGCACCGGCACTACGGGCAACAAGTTCGATAGAATCGGGCTTAACATATCCGTTTGCGTTACACTTGGATTCGTGGCGTTCCTTGAGTTTCATAACCAGCATATCTTTCACATCATCCGCCTTATGTACGTTATTCATTTCACCAGGCGTCAGTGCTACACGCTCATCTAAGTAAATGGTATGATACATCCCTTTACTTATCTCCTATATGTTTTAGATGTTTCAAATTTTAAGCCGGCACCGCTTGCCCCGCTCGGCTGCCAAGTTAAATTTGAATAAATTTTATAGTATGATTATACTTTAACATATCTTTTACAATTTCATCTGAATATAAACTAGATGATAACAGTACAAAAGGTGAATCAATATTAGTTAATATACTAGGATGATAAACATACAATGGTATTCCATAGACTCTTTGACCAGATTTTAAAGGATCATTATCAAGAAATCCAATAACTTTATTTTGTAAATACGATAAGAGATAGTACATCATTTGACCATAATATCCTGCAGGGGCTATATATATCTTATTATCTGTATGAATAGACTTATAAACTTGTTCGATTGATTGAAAATAATTACCTAATTCTTGTCTTAATGGTGATATAGTAGTCCATTCTATATTTACTGGAATATCCAATCTAAAATGGAAAAATAAAGAATGATCTTTATATAAAAAACTGTTTTTGTAAGAATATCCTATTGATGAAAATAAAGCTTTACAAAAATCTATATCGCAATAAAATGTATGTTCAACATTAATTAATAGCAATACATTCTTTTTTAATAATGATAACATATTCGGTATAGAAATAAATATATCCTTTACCTTTGATTTGTATAATCGGCGAAGAAACTCTCTAGGTTTATATAAATGTTCAAATACGTGTGACATTATAATTGTATCATTGCTTGTATATGTAGCATTTTCAGCATTTTCGTTTTTAAATGTAACGCCTGAGATATCAACACTCATATCACATAAGTCAATTATAGTATAATCAACAGGTGTTACAGATTGTATTTTCCTAGCAAGTATACCAGTTTTACCGCCAATTTCTGTAATTTTACTTCCTGCGTCTATATTATTTAAAATAAAATTTGCAAATTGTGTATGATGTTCCATCCAATTTGGTGTAACAAATGTTTGATTATTATTTTCTTTATATAGCAAATCTGGGTCTTGAAGTGTTAATAACTGAAGGCATGCACAATCATTACATTGTCCAAATTCTAAATCAGCGTATTTATCGGTTTCGATTGGTTTTATAGAATGTCTACATAATGGATAATGCTTAAACTCATATATTTTTGGTATATTTATTCCATCACATATCACACAATTAGTACGATTCATAATTAATTATATTTATTAACTATAAATTATAATTAATAAATTAACGTAACTTTGCTTAGGTCATTTTGACCCCTGCCCGCGCTGAGTCAACGACCGACAAAAACCAGCGCCGCGGTACACCGTCGACAGGCACACCGTGCCGGTCCGCATACCGAAGTATAAACTCCATATATGGGCATATTTGTTTGAGACTCAGGTCACCGGTGTGTTTTAATGGGTCGGTAGAATCGGCACGGAAAGCGGCAACTGCTACTTTGGATGCATCCGCGTTTATCTCCTTTTCGCCCACAGGAAACTGTAGCGAAAGCAGTTTCTGCCGATCTTTGCGGTCCTTATCAGATGCCCGTTCCGCCGGCGAATCCGCAAGCAACATGCCAACAATCGGGTCACCCGCGGCGCGGAAAATATCGTGAAGCGCGCGAATACGTTTCTCGTGATTACCAAGATTACTTGTATTTGCGCACTCAGCGCCCTTTATATCACCTTTCTCCTTATCCACAGTTTTGAATACTATTGTCTTTTGTTTGGAAACCAGGAAACCAAAGTAGGGACCGGTATCTGTTTTACGGTCAATTGGTGCTCCTAGGATAGCATTGACATCGTCCTTAAACACTGCTGTACACTGTGATATAGAACCGCCATACTGGCAATAGGTCTGAATAGCACCAACATCGCCGACCGATAAATTATAGATTACGCAACCGCTAATACGATTTATCTTATCTTTTTGGAACAGTTCAATGCGATGATTTGTTTTTGTAAACATACTTGCGCAGACCTTTTCGTAACCGACCAATTTATCGATGCCGGTCGTTAACCACTTGCGAAAGACCGCAAGTTGTTCTTTATAGGTCCAAAAATTCTCCATAAACCAATGGTACGCAATAGGACGCACATCAGGTAACCGGCGGAAGTAGCGAAATACCCAGCGCCAACCCCCCAGGTTATTTGTTTCAGGAATAGGTCCTGCTAGCTTAGTCTCAAGAATTTGTGTTAAGACTCCGTCCCAATCATGAAGTTTCTTTAAAGCCTCTGATGCAATAGAATCTTCGCTTATTTCGGTGGCGGCAGCCACAACGGCTGGGGCTGCCTCAGGTGCAGCTACCGCAGTACTAGGCAACGGTTCGAGTCCGTCCGTTGATAGGAAGGTGCCACGTGATGGTTCAAATTCGCGGGGCATACGACCATATGCGCGACCGTAGCGGAGCGCCATAGGTATCATAGTATCCGTTACACCCTCAGGCTGGAAGACTATATAATCATTGACAAGTTTTAATGTGCCATAGATTCCATCAGTGCGATGAATACGAACTTTGCCAAGAACATCACGTAGACCAATACGTGCAAACGATTCAGGAATATTATGGTAAAACATTGTAAGTATTTTATCAACTTGTGCTACAGTTTCGGTTTTAAAGTAATTAATGAGAAGTTGTTGGCGTTCCAAAAACATACGGCGGAAATCATACGCGGTTTGAGTACTTTCGTTGGAGCCTAAGTCATCTGCTGTTACAACTCCGCATTTGTACGGCTTACATTCGAATTTGTCTGGCTGCCCAGGAATAGGGTCGCCGATGAAATCACAGAGACTTGTAAAAGGTTCATCCTTAAGAGGAATTGTTTTTTCACGACCAAGTGCGTCTACAATATCACGATCCTTCATATCTTTGAGCAAAACCGCATCTAGATTGAGAACACAATCCCAGGCATATATTTTCATCAAACGGCTAACACGACCTATGGGCTGCGCCTTACGAACGGCAAGGCGATATGCGTACAAATCAGCAGTTTCATATTTGCCCACATCAACGGCGTGTAGATATATGAGACAGTTACGTTTTTCAGGTGGTAGTTCTGTATGCGAACAGAAACGGACTCCACGCCCTTCGATCTGTTCAATGCGATTTAAATGATACCATCCATCGAGCAAATGGATTTGACGAATACATTTCAAGTCGAGTCCTTCGGATGCGATTTGGGAACCAATAATTGCCTTTACCTTGGAGCCGTTCACTTCCTCCATATTTTTGAAGGTTGTAGCATAGCGTAAAAGCCCAGGAAAATTGGGGGAAATGCCCTCATCGGACGTAAGTAATATATAGAATTTAGTTGCCCGTGGAGCCCCTGTCTGAATTAAGAGCGGTGCCGGCGTTCCATCGGCTAATACACGAACCCAGCCACGGAGTTCGAGCGCAATTCCAATTGGTAGAGCGCCCGCAGGAACATAGCGAGAATACACAAAGGAGATACCTTCGCCGCGGTCAATAGAATCAACAATTGCCGCAATCTTAGGTGCATAGGTTTTTAGCCCTTCAGGTCCAAAGATATCTTGGACAGTTAACAGATCGGTCTCTGCCTCTGATGCCTCTTGTGCCCAGCGATACTGTTTCACCTTTACACTACGAATAACGGATATACTTTCTTTAAAGTAACTACGCCATCCATCGCGACCGTAAGTACCATTCTTATAATATATATTTCCCATTTGCATTGTGCGATCAAGGATAAAATCGCTGATTTCGGCGCCACGATTCGATTCATCGACTGCTTGTGTATGGTACTTTTTCAAATATCCGCGTAGATTATCACCCGCCCAAGTGCCGCCAATTTTATGAATCACTAGTGGCAGACGTTTCATAATATTTTTATCATTGCCACCCCACGAAACTCGTCCTACAAGCTCCTTCTTACCTTTCTTCATTTCTTTGCGCGCAATACTACGAGTAGGATATTCTGTGTCAATAAATGTATTACTATTACTTTCCTCAGGTGTAAGGCGAATAGGGAAGGTATTTGGATTCTCGCCGCGCATATAGCTCACGTAGCGTTTGATAAGACGACTCAGCAACTCTACTCCACCGTCTTTGAATTGCCCATCCGCCTGAAACACTTGTGATACGTCCAGTCGTAAGGAATCATCCTTTGTATCATTTAACGTCAATAGATTTAGTAAGAATACAATTTCGGGCGCAGTATTGTACATAGGTGTAGCCGTCATTAGCATAACACGAAGTCCGTCGGCAACACGTAATATATCTTGTAGAACAGGGGTAAGACGCTTTCCTTCGGCGCGCTCCGTTAACCTTACGCGATCCGGTTCATCCGCTATTGCCCCTTCAGCCGCCGCTTCATCGCCAGGATCCGCATCGCGAAGATTATGTGCTTCATCAATAATGAGTAAGTGGTCGGCGAAAAGTTCCCGCATAATAGCAATTTTACGATCATCGCGTGCTACACCGGTAATTGCATCAGGTATCTCCTTGAAATGTTTGAGAACCCAGTTAGCAAATGCTAGATATCCCATAATTTTATAACGAGACTTAACAAGTTTATCAACTTCTTTGGCGATTTCATCTTTATTACGATTGTGTGCCATATCTGCCAAGCGAACATATGTCATACCGGTACATTGTGGGGATTTCCAGAGTTCTTTCGTAAGCGCGTATTCTTCAGGGGTCGTAGGAACAAGGCGATTTATGTCGAAGATTGTACGGCGAAATCCTTCGGCAATCGCTTGAGGCGCAATAATATAGACTTTGTTGTACGGCATTGTTTCTAAGAACGTTTCGGCGACCGTTACTGCAGAACAGGTCTTGCCGACACCGACACCGTGATACACTAATGTACCATTGTAAGGAGTATCAGGATGTAGAAAACGTGCTACAAGTCGCTGGATAGAGGTGGTAGTAAATTCACCGGCAGCGCGCTGGCAACTATCTTCGGCAACGGGCTCAGAACGAAGTTCGTAGAATTCGGTTTTTTTGGCAAGGCGTGCGGCAAAGTTAGGATCGGATACATCGGGATACAAGCCGTATGCTTGATCACGTTGCTCTATCCATTCTTGCGGTCGAGGAATTACAAGTTTACGGGTAAGAAGTTCATTTAGCAGTCCATCGCGAACACGATTATCAATGGGTCCCTTGAGTATTGTTCCGTAATTATCATTAAGAACATTTTCTACCGATTCGCTATCATCGCGCCAATATTTCTCGGCGTAGGTTTGAAGTTTATCGTTGTCCCACGTTTTGATATCTTCGGCAATGAGTCTAGCCATAGGTTCGGCATTCTGCTGAACTTGTGGATCTATAGTTGGCGCCGTCGCCATTCTCTCTGTTTGTAGGGCGAATTTAAATCGTTTACCACCACGAACGCCAACGCTTTCTGGCAGCAGCAGCGGGAGCGTTATTCTTCTTTGTAGTATTGTTTGCTGGCTTGTTATTTGGCTTGGCGTTGTTTGCCGGCGCCTTATTTGGCTTGGCGTTGTTCTTCTTTGTAGTATTGTTTGCCGGTTTATTGTTAGCGGCAGTGGAGGCATTACCAGTTAGATTCTTGCGCGCATTGACAAAGACATTGATCTTATTTACGTAATTTACAGCGGACTTTGAATTCTTATGGTTCTTAATAATCTTATTGTGCTCCTCTAAAAATGTGGCGGTCGCTTTCCAGACAGACTTATCCGGGTCATTGTTGCTCAAACTGTTTAATCCTTTTTTGATAGCAGGAACTACTTTATTTAACTGCTTGGCAGCTTTATTCAGACTGGCATTGTTCGCCTTATTTACAGGCTCATTCTTATTCGTATTATTGCCATTGGCAGGCTTATTGCTATTGGCAGGCTTATTGCCATTGGCAGGCTTGTTGTTTGCCGTGTTCTTCTTATTGCCATTGGCAGGCTTGTTGTTTGCTGTGTTCTTCTTATTGCCATTGGCAGGCTTGTTGTTTGCCGTGTTCTTCTTATTGCCATTCGCAGTTTTGTTGGCATTCGCAGTCTTGTTGGCATTCGCAGTCTTGTTGGCATTCGCAGGTTTGTTCTTCTTAGTATTATTCGGCTTGGCGTTATTGGGCATCTTACTAATAACGCAGAAATTTTACTTGGTCTCCCATTCAAGTGCCGTGGTTATTTTTGCCCGTAGATCGCCTTCTGTTATACGCCGATGAAGTTCGGTCATAACCGCACGCTTCTGTATATTGGATTCGCGTATATGAGCCATTGCTGCATCAAATGTAAACCAACTAATATCACCAATTTCTCGTTTCATAATATGATTATTCGGCTGAATGCTTGCGATTATATTGGTTTTACAGCAAGCTACAAAATAAGTCTGTTTGTAAGGAATATTATTTGTACCGGTATATTCTTCAATAAGTGATGGTTCGTCTAAAAGATGAATAAATTTTGCGGAAATGCCAGTTTCCTCCTTAAATTCACGCAACGCACATTGTTGTTCTTTCTCTCCAACAGCACGACGTCCTTTAGGAAATCCCCATTCGGCATCCGTAAAGGTACCAGTTGCAGTTTCAATATATTGAGTAAGTGTCTTTCCACTACGGTCACCGGTCGCTTTTAGATTTTCAAAATTACGACGAGCATTTTCAAACTCTGTTCGGAACTGTCGGGTATTCTGCGCATTCCAAAGATCGGACCATAGTTTTTCAAATGGTTTTACAAGCAGTCGTCCACGTTCTTCAACAGTCATTCCATTAATGAGCAAATGAATATAATCGATTTTATCCATCTTATATTTTCCTCTTAAGAATTCCACATAGCATAGGGAATCACGGCGACGAACAAGAAGATAGTAAGGCGTATTTTCCATGAATTTTACAGCACATATACCAAACGACATTACCGGTGCTGTACAATCCCGGAATGTATGACCAAATTTACCACAATTTACGCACTCCATTAGATTGGCGGTCCAACTTTTTTCGGATAATCAAACCCACAAAAATAGTAGAGTACAGGAGAATGTCTTTGCCTGAAAATATGAAAGGTGCTCCGCCCACAAGGGCGGAGGATTTTCCACCAATTGGTATGGGACCGGCAGTGTGGGGTCCTATATTTTGGAAAATGATGCATATTGTGACAATTGGATATTCGCATTTTCCAACGGAGGAGGAGCAGCGCGCTGCTATTAACTTCTTCGAATCACTACAATATATGATACCGTGTCCGATATGTAAGGAGCATTATAAAGCAAATCTAGCAAAATCCCCTGTGTCCAATGTTGTAGATAGCAAGGAAAAACTTATACGTTGGCTATTTGATATGCATAATACAATTAATGAACAATTAGGAAAGCCTACGATCACTTGGCGTACGTTTGTATATTCTATGATAAATCTGGCAGTGTTGCCAAAATTTTCGTTTGAAAATGCTACAAAACCCCAAGAGGGACGTTCGTTGGTTGATACACAATCGTTGCTATATTTGGTAGCAGGGATTGGGTTGGGAATAGGAGGTTTTCTAGCGTATAAGCATTACGCTAAGTAGTTAAAATCGGCACCCATCAAGCATTGCAATTTCGTCATCGGGTTCAAAGGTGAACCAGTTGAGGAGAAATGCCAGAATACGATTTTCAAACGGTGCACCAATAATGGGAATGAGTGCATAGAATCGCGGGCGCTTCTTCTGGTACGCCCAGCGCCACAAGAGTACATAGGGTATCACAACGAAGAAGAAGACGGCTCCGTATATAGCGTACAACAACCGGTAAGGCCAATCGCGATAGACGTTGAGATTTGTGGCTAATGAGGAACCAAATATGGCAAGAGCTATCCAGAAGAAAATACGTAATACTTTTTTTACTACTTCATAGGTACGATTGAACAAGCGCTTTGTACTAAAGGTTGCTCGTTCGGCAGCCGCTTCCATAGCGGCGCAGGTCATAACAGGAATAAATGTAGGTTTCTGAGCGGCGATTCGTTCAGCATCTGTAGACTTTGGATCAATCTTATCAATTAATGTAGCATCGTCTGTGTAAATATAAAAACCATCTGGAAATTGTAATATTCCTGTAACATCGGTGCGTTTTTGACACTCTGCCTTTGCGGCATTTAATGTTTTAAACTGATATTTTTTATAATCTTTTACAGCCATCTTCAAATAAGTGTCAAAGATGTCACTTTTAAAGAAATTCGTCGGACCAAGTTGAATTAATGTACCGAAACACATATTTCCGCTAATATCGGCATCGCTAACGTCCTGTTTGGCACCACTAATATCGGAGCCACTTATATCTTTAGCTTTATCTTTAGCAGCGGCTTCTTCCTGTTTTTTCTGCGCAGCGTACGCTTCGGCGTCGGGATTATATGTAGCAGCATGGATCTGGTACATAATAGTATTTTGTAATTGACTCAAAAGTTGACTCATTCCCTATTGATTACAAGTAATGTTATTTATGAAAATGCCCGCAACTTTACGGCGCAAGAATTCCAGAACTGAGCGGCGTCATTTTCCGCCCATCATGCGGGGAAACAACGCCGGCAGGCAAGGCATTTGCGCTCTGAAGTTCACAGTCTTGCTGGGAGTTAAATACACGGGTACGATCACAAGATGCCGCTGAAGGGACCTTGACACAGTAGCGACCGGTGAGATCTTCACCGACGAAACACCAGGCGACCGGTGGCGGCGAAGGTGATGATGCTTGAGGTGGTGCCTCAGCGGCAACGGCAGGCGGAGCTGAAAGTTGAAATCCACTTGGTACTTCACGTAACTTCCCATTTATATCCAAAGATGGAGAACTTTGGAAGGAGCTTATCCAATCCCATATACCGCCGCTAGTTTTAGCTCGATCAGACCACCACGGACTTTCGTGTAATCTATAATACTTAACTGCGAATATAACCCCGACACAAAGTACAGCAATGACAATGATGCCGCCAAGAATTGTCAATGCTGATACTGTAGGAGTAAATCCTATATTTGTGTTTTCAGCAAGAAAATTCGTAGACGTATTTGCCGACATAATCCTCTAAGTATATGTGCGTCTTTTAGTGCTTAAGAATTATCCTTACCCCGATTAGATATGCCGGGCGGCTTACTGTCATTAGTTTGCTACGGAAACGAGAATATTATTCTTAATGGAAATCCTCAAACAACGTACTTTTATAAGTCGTTTGAGCGTTACACGCATTTTTCGCAGGAGCCAATTCAGGTACCGATGGATGGTCCAAACTTGCTGCTTACAGATGCGCCGATTCTTCTCAAGACAAAAATCCCTCGCCAGGGCGATCTGTTGAGTGATTTAGTATTACGAATCAATCTGCCGGATATTTTTAGCAAGGCGTATTTGCGCCCCGCTGGGTCATCCTTTAGTATTGACCGACAGTACGAGTTTGCGTGGGTTCGCCAGATTGGTGTTCGTATGATTGATACAATTACCTTTACAATCGGTGGTCAGATTATACAACAGTTTAATAGTGATTGGATTTCCGCCCGTGCAATGCTTGATTATGATGGCGATGTTTACAATAAGTGGCGTGTAATGGTGGGTGATGTACCGGAATGTTTTGACCCCGCCAACGGTATTTATGCGGATCCGACGGTTCCAATGGGACAAGGATATCCAAATGTGATCAGCTGGCGCGGCACGTCAAATAATCCGCTTCCGACGCAAAATAATTCAGCATCAATTCCTGGTCGTATTTTACGTATACCCCTGGGTCTATGGTTTAGCGATTTCCCTGAAAACGCCCTACCTCTTGTAGGTCTTCAATATCATGACTGTGAGGTGACGATTCAATTACGTCCTATTCGCGACTTATATACTACGCTTGATTTGTCAGGAGCACGGGTACGCCCTGGAGTTCAGACTCTTGCGCCGAATTATTTGCCAAACGGAACATCGGTTGATCGCTATACTCAGATTTGGAATCAAAAACTATACGGAAATATTCCATTAAATATGACAAATTTATACGGCGGAAACGCTGATTTGAGTGGTTCTATGAAGTATTTTTTGACGGATATTTCGGGCGCTGTTCCGTTAGTCGATGGCTGGCCACTTAACGCAACCCTAGAGGCAACATATACCTTTTTACAAGATGATGTCCGTCTTATGTTTACGACCAAGACTCTACGTTATAACGTCCGCCAAGTTCAAGCGTTCACTTTCTATGGAATTTCCACAAGGAATACATATAGATTAGATGTACATAATATAGCAACTCGACTTGTTTTCTTTGCACGGCGCAGTGATGCTATTACTTATCGCAATCAAAGTACAAATCTTACCAACTGGATGTATACATTAGGTTCACAGCGTCCTTTTGTAACGCCAACTCCGGCAGCAACTGCCTATCCAAATAATACAACAAGTGGTCCGATTGGTCGTACAGGCATTAATCTTCCAGGCATTCAGCGTGAGATTTTGCTTAATACATTTTTTACAGCAAATGGCAATGCATTATTTGACAGTGAAGACAATGATTATTTCCAGAAATATGTACCGTTCCGTTATATGGAAGGTAATTCGGTGTCGGTCCAAGCTCTTGGAGACGCCACACAATACGAAATGTGGCCTATAAATGCTTATAGTTTCTCATTGAACGGTTCGTCCGTCCAACAGCCTTCAGGCACTCTTAATACAAGCCGTATTGATCGGTTGGAGATGGATGTAGATGTTGCACCGATTCCTTATCTTGCTGGTTATACGTACAATCTCTATACGTTTGTTGAAACGTTGAATTTCTTGGAGATCAGTGCTGGTTTGGGTGGTCTCAAGTTTGCTCGCTAAACGCTTGTCACACGCTAAAGCGTGCGCTACTAGCGTTTGTGCTCGCTAAAGCGTGCGCTACTAGCGTTTGCGCCCGCTAAAGCGTGTACCAATTTTTATACGAATTCATCAATGAATTCATATAAAAAACCAAAATCCGCCGATTTTAATACTTGTTGACCCACCAGTCGTCCCAGAAGTAGGGGGGTTGCTGGCTGTTTGTATCTGCAGCGGATGTAACAATATCCATACTGGCACGCTCGCGGTATAGCGAATCGATGTGCGCATAGTTGAGCGCATAGGCAAAATACTTAAGGCGGCTTACCATTCCTTTCATCGCTCCAGAGACCTTGTAATCGGCAAACAGCTTGGGGTCGTACCCAGCCTTGTTAGGAAAGTGTAAGTTCTTCATTATATACAGTGCACCTGTGTTGAGCTTGGGAACGGTTGTAAGTTTCATACGAACGGCAATATTACCGTTGACATAGACGTCGAGATTAACACCCTTGAGCATAATCACAAGATGGAACCACTTGCCAACTGGGATGTTTGGGACCGATACATAGTTGTCCCACTTATTGATAGTATTCATATAGATGCGTAGTGTGTTCTTATCACTTTCAACAAATACAGCCGGCGCTAGATTAGGAAAACCACTATCGTTACCCTTGTGGAAGACGTGTTTTAGAGTACCGGGTGCGTTGTTTCCTCCAGTATTTACACAGTTATCATCCGAGGAGCCAGATGCCTGAAATGTATCTGGGTGAATGAATAAGAACATAGAATATGAGAAAGCAGAGCCCTGCTGCTCATCGCGACTGTTATATAGTATAGGATATCCTGTATTAGGTCCCTGTGGGATAGTTATACTGGTAGCGGTTGTATTATTAAACAAAACTACAGCTTGGCGATCCATCTTTTTCAAAAAAGAGTTCACCTGTTCAATCAAGGACATAACAACTTGTAGTCCAATCATTGTAAGAATGACAATAGTAAGTTGGGATACTAAGCCATTTCCTGATAAAAATCCACTCACAGATTCCATTTCCTCTATTTATAATCGGTTTTATAAATGGAGAATTCATAAATATGAATTTATAGGTAGTGTTCCCAACTGTTACCATTGTTGTAGTTGAGTTTTATACCGATCTTATTGAAGAGAGAACGTATTATGCTGGTGCTTCCCTGGGGACCCTCCTGGTATAAACCATAGATGCGGTCCGGGGTGAGAGCAAGACCAGAGAAGAATACGCTATTTAGGAATCCGTTGAAGCCGCCCGCAATAGAAGGGATTACATACTGGTTGCCGCTGCCTGGTGCCGAGCCGACAACTGGACCCGGAAGAACGCAGGAGCGGTTGAGCTTGCCATCGTAGTATACATCAAGGACACGACCGCTGACGACGCACGTGAAATTCAGCCAGCGCTGCATATCTACATCATTAATATCGCACATAGGCGTGTAACCATCGGTGTTAAGAGTCTGCTGCGCAGTTGCCGCACTTGTAGCATTAGATAGGAAATGTGTAATCCAGGTGAGCTGGTCGGAGCCAACACCGCGTGTATGGAAACGAATGCCAAGCATATTTTTTGTAGGGTAAAGGAACGATGTCATTACGTAGGCGGCACTTGCCTTAAGGGCGGGGTTGCTTACGTGGGGGTCTGAAATGGCAAGAACCGGCTTAATAACTCCCATCTTGGCAGAATCCCAAGTGCTGATGTACATCCACCAGCTGATTGTAAAGTCGGCACCCTCTATAATGCGCAGGTTCGGGTTAGGAATAAAGTTCGGATCCTTCTTCTTAGTATCATCGTAGTTCAGGCAGTACTTTGCAGGGGCAGATCCCTTCTTATTTACTGGGATAAGAGCACTTGACTTATTTCCTGGAATACCGTATACACTATTGGTCATTTTAACCTGGATAACATAGCGCTCCGTTTCAGAACCCCCCGTTAGGTAGGCATAAATCATGTAGCAAATAATAACAAGAGCTAACAGATATACAATATTGTATACAACTCGAGGGCTTTCGTAGAAAAACAATCTTGTTCGGTTGTATGCATTCATTAGACTCATACTTCTTCTAACCTAGAGCATTAAAATCTTCAGGCGTATTCGTAATCCACATACTCTATTCCAGTGTTAGCCTCATCTCCTTTTCCATTGTTCGGGCAAAACCCTGCTTGGCATAGTAATTTATATAGTTCGTGCCAGAAGCTCTTAAATGTAGGCGCTCCATCCGGGATATTTGGTTTACCTCGTAGGTCGGTTACACGTTTATAGTTTTCCCGTAATTCTTTCTCTGTAAGACGGCGTGGCCAAGCCTGTATCATACCAGCTTGCCCCCAGAAATCCGGAGACGTTTCAAGAAGTACACCTGTAGGATTTGTCCATGTAACGTTATCAAGTATGAGCGATGTTGCGTGATGTCCATTCAAATAAATATCAATAGAACGTCCCTCAACTGCTATTGTAATTTGATTCCATCGAGAATTCATAACATTTTCAATTTCTGCGTAAGGTGGTGATGTAAGACTATTATTCATTGACATCGGCATAAGTGGATTGAGCCTTAGCAGTGCCGCTTGATGTACGGGATCCAGGACAAACTCACCGACACCGAGGAGTTTCAAGAGGGGTTTGAACCTATAATCACCTTTGGGACCAGCAAAGGGTATACGTTCATCGTTGACCTTGTCCATATAAATGAAGAAACTAAATGTAAAATTACTTTTTAAAGACTGTATAAGCTGCGCTTGCGTTAATACAGATTTCAAATTGGAACCAGCGGATGAATCGTTTTCGGACGCTATTCCATTGAGGACAAACGGACCAAGTACAGTGGTCTCGTCCGATTTTGGCATAAAATAAAGTACATAGATTACACCCGCGGCAATTATGACAAGGATAAGTATAAGAAATATCAATCGGGGATTCATTCCTCTTATACTGTAAGTATGTTTTTAACGATTTATTTTTCATTTAGAACCGTTCACCCAATCTTCCACCCGATTGGTAATTGTATCTAACGATGGCATAAGCGATGGATCGGTGGAAGCACCACAAGTCTTTGCCGCAGGCTGGAATGGCGGGAAGGGCATAGGGCAGAAGTTGGAAAGCATTTCACTACTAATGGAAAACGGCCAGACATATAGATTTTGTATAGCGGCTTCAGCAGGGGCTTTTCCACAAAGACCGTAGAGATTGTTTTCAACTGTCTTGGGCTCGCCGGCAAGCACCTTTGTAGTCTCTAGTTTACAGTTAAGATCAACTTCAAGCACCTGATTATGGACGTTTACTGTAAGACGGAGCGGCTTCTCGACCGGAATATCCGAAATACGCGCCGACTCGCGGTAGACATCGCCGGTTTTTGACATCGTATCCACAAACACAATGATATCATTTGTGTTGGGATCTAAAAATATACCGGGATTAAGGCGTTTTGGTAGCCCATAGGGTGGTAATCGTGGCGAACCCGCGGGGGTCACGCTACCACTCATATCGGTATATAGTTCGCCACTGCCACGGTGGAAGATATGACGATAGGGTCCTTCTATATTTGTAATATTACGGGTGTTTGCTAAGAGTAAATCAAAATGATATGTGTATTTGTTGTTCATATTGTCAGGTAGTAAGTCGGCGGAGATCATCAAATTCTTAACGCCACCGTCGCCGTTCTTCCAAAATAAATGAGAATCGTCAAGCGCCTTAAATCGTTGCGGGCGAATATCGAGCGATTTTAGGGAAAACTTATAACCCGTCAGCAATAGGTAAATAAGAATTACAACTGCGATAAGTAATCCATAAAGGATGTAATTGCCCATACCTCCACCGCTATTGGCTGTCAATCGGCGTGTGTTACTTATGACAGTACGCGCGGCATTTGTACCGGGCATATTTTCGAATAACGAAGCCATTCGCACTTCCTACTTCCTACTTAGAAATAAGACTAGAGTGTAAGTCCTTTATAAAAATCTCGTATATCTTTATTGCGAACAAAGTTATTGAGTTTTAGACCCGTTTGACGTATAAGTTTGTTACCGTCTGTTCGAAGTTTGCTTTTATTGAAGGTATTACCATCGTGCGCAACAACAAGCATCACTTTGAGCGGATCTAGCTGAACTAGAGGCACCGAATACTTTCGGGTAAACTCAATTTCTTCGGCATAGGCGCGCGATTCGTCGCAACGATTTGCACGAACGTATGCCTTTGTATACGCCATTGTGCCGAAGGTGCCGTGGTGTGCTCCGTAGGGACCAGTTTCCCAAATTGAGCCGTCATCAGGAAAGAAGACGTGGTTGCGCGTAGAACCGGCAAGATCTGCCTTACGTGAAACAAGTGTCATTACTGCGTGATTGACGCGGTCCGGCGTATAGTAGTCGTCATCGTCCATACAGACTAATATCTCGCCGCGCGCGGCATCGTGAAGACGGTTGCGCTTGGCACCGATACTCAACTTCATGTCTGACCGTATATATTGGATATTCATTGTTTGAAATTCAGGCTCAAGTAGATCCTTAATAGGGTCTGAACCATCATCAAAGACTACCCATTCCATACGCTCTTTAGGGTAGGTTTGGTCCTTAATAGCAGCAATTAGATAGGGTAGAAACTTACGCCGATTGTACGTAGGGGTTAGAATTGAGACAAACGGCTTTGTTGTCGATTTGACAAGTTTACCTGGCCATTCGGCAGCAGCAGAAGACATCTTACTTATACTACAGGTCTGTCCATTTAGACCCAGATTCTTAATTCGAAGACTATGCGAATTACATCTAAAGATCCTTTACCATTCTGTTATAAATGGCAAATAATAAAGCGGTTGTTCTTTCACAACCGTGGGGCGGGCTTGGCGATAATTTACAATTTAGCACGCTGCCTGAATTATATTCAAAACTAGGATATAAATTTTATATATCAAAGAAAAATGCGCATAGAAATAAAGAAATATACGATCTTGTTTGGGGACTGAATCCTTATGTTGAAGGTTTATCAGATATGGAACCAAATGTTGGAGAATGTCGAGGATTTGAAGATATAACCGCCGATTTTATAACAAATATAGAGTTAAAGAATGGGCTTAAAAATGGTTATCGAAAATATCCTGTAATTTATTATAAACCTAAATTCATCTCTGAACTATCGAATTGTTTATTATATGATCTGACCTCTATATCTATGTATCCTGAAGATAAACCTATTAAATTATCATTTGAAAGTATATTTAATAAATATCCTGAACTACCCGTTAAAAAAATAGTATTTGAGGCGATTCCAAATAGAGATATACCATCTTTTCAGCATAATACATATGTAATTAAATCAATATACGATTTATGCGACGCTATTTATTCGTGTAAAGTATTTCTATGTTTACGCTCTGGAGCATCTGTCTTAGCATCGGCTATTAAAGGGGATGGTTCAAGTCCAGAAATTTATACATTTCACGATCCCTGGTATAATAATCAGATATCGTATACATTTAAAAATAATAATCATTTGGAGTTTGTTAAAGAGGAGACTCCGACGAAGTATGTTTATCTAGGAATACCGTATATCAAATAATGCGGTTCAGTCTAAAAATTCATTTAATATATATAAATTAAATGAATTTTATTGTTATAGGTGACTGTATTCTTGACCATAATATTTATACAATTGTTCAGACTCCTAAACGTATAGATTATAATACAGAATATAATATAATTCGCGAGGAATACAAACTTGGAGCTTGCGGAAATTTAGTTACAAATCTTCAGTCATTGGGCGCAAATAAGGTATTTTTATTTAGCGCTATTGGTGATGATATGGCTGGACGGCAAATGAGTGAAATGGCAAATTCATTAAATATTGGTAATTTCTTGAAAACTGTCCCTTCTTATAATACTACAGTAAAACACCGATATTATCATGATAATAAATGTATTTTCCAAACTGCCAATCATATTAATAAAGAATTACTTTTGCCGATTTCGCTCTGTGATGAAATTGAACAGGTTCTTATACATACAAAGATAGATTGTATAGTTATATGCGAATCTGAAAAGAGTTCGATAGGTTTGCTTTCTATTCCACATTGTCAGCAAATTATTGCGCTAGCAACAAAATATAATGTACCTACAATGGTTGACCCCAAAGAGGATATTCATAAATATAGAGGATGTACAATTATAAAACCAAATCGCGACGAAGCATACGCATTAATGAATATGTCAAACGATACTTCACTTATGGATGTTCATAATGCGATTCTTCAACAGCTTCAATGTAAGTATTCGTATATAACACTTTCGGAACAAGGAATTAGTATTTATGATGGAAAAGATGAAATACGTGATAAATGCCACGATGAGTTAATAGTTGTGGATCCAATTGGGGCTGGTGATATTATTACAAGTATTACCGCACTGTTATTCAATAAGGTTGATATGAAATTTGGTGCGCATATTGCTGTAAATATGGCATCGAAATCCGTTGAAAAAACGGGAGTTGTTACTGTATCAAATCGTGATGTTATAAATTTTTGTTTTACATCAAAACATATTCAATTCAATGATTTAACGATGCTTCGAACAATATTTCATAATAAAAAGATTGGTATAACAACAGGCTGTTTTGACTTGCTCCACAATGGACATATTTTATCATTGGGGTGGTGTAAGGAAAACTGTGATATACTTGTAGTCTGTTTAAATTCCGATGAATCCATTCAACATTTAAAAGGCAAACAGCGTCCTATACAATCTATAGATAGGCGTTTGTCGGCACTTACAGCACTAGATATTGTAGATTACGTTATTGTATTTGATCAACCAACTGCCATTGAAATTATTAAAACGTTAAAACCTAATATATTAATGAAGGGCGGCGATTATAGAGATAGACATATGCTTGAGTCAGATTTTGTGGATACAACACTTATAGGACCCTATCTGGATGGTGTATCTACAACAAATATTATTAAAAATATGTAAGTCGTCCTTTATCAATTTTACATACCGTCACAGTTTGCCAATAAATCATTTAAAATATTCAGTGGTTTAAACCCCGCTAACAAAAAAGCCCTAGATAAGCATGTCCATTATTTCGCGCCGAAAGCTTTGGTCTTTTTTTGAAGCCTTATACAGCCAGGAATTAAATGAGAATTCGGCAAAGGCAACAACACCAGAGTGGCTAAAAACCCCGCTACTACTACATCAGCAGTCAGCACTTGCGGCAGCTCTTCGATTAGAAACGGCTAAGACAAATGGGCTTACAGTGGATGCTATTGCGGGCGAATCGGTCGGCGGCAAACTTTATACGTCCTATGGTATTTTAGGTGACCGTGTAGGATCTGGTAAGTCTCTTACGGCGCTGTCTTTAGTCAAAATGCCACCGCCAAGTTCGCTTTATAATGAATATATTATAAGGGGAAACTCTATTTTGGGCGATGGGCGGGATGTAGGACTTTTACGAGTCAAAGATCAGACAACTGTTGCTACAGGGCTCAAACTAAAGCCTCTCAATACCTCCCTTTTTATTATTCCCCACGCGCTTATAGGACAATGGGAAACGTATGTCGCTAATGATACGACGCTTAAGTGCTGTTTCGTGAAGAAGCGGAAAGACGCTGAGTCACCTACCTTGTTAGAAACAATAGAACAGTACGATGCGCTTTTTATCTCTTCAACAATGTGGAATTCCTTTCGTACAACACATCATCCACGAAACATTCTTTGGAAACGAGTATTTATAGACGAGGCGGACAGTATTTCTATTGCAACCGACTGGGACGATATTAATGGTCTTTTCTATTGGTTTATTTCGGCAAGCTGGTTGAATCTGGTATTTGCGGGCGGAGCGTATTTTAATGTGCTGAGTGCCTACACACCGCCAGATGAAACTCCACCGTATGTTATTGAACGGGTGAAGAAACTACAGAATAATCACTATTTACAGATCCCTGGTTGCCGTCACGTCAACATAGTGCGAAGGATGTGTGGTATATCGGCGAATCATTCTACGGTGGCAATTAATGCGGCGGTTAGCCAAAGCGCCCGTCTTATTGTCCATTCGTCCGAGACGTATATTCAGACAAGTTTTACAATGCCGACCACAACAACGCGAAAGATTATTTGTGCAACGCCTACAAATATTCGTGTACTGGATAGTTTTATTTCACAAGAGATGATGGAGCGGCTAAATGCAGGCGATGTAACGGGAGCTTTGGAAAGTCTTGGAATGAATTCGTATACAGAAACTGATATTGCGAACGCAGTAACTGCATCTATTCAGAAGGAACTTCATAATGCGAAGGTGACCTATGAATATAAGAAAACGCTGGAATATTCTACAGATTCACTTAAGCAAAAGGCGATCGAGGCACAGGAGCAGAAGATTGCGTCGATCGAGAGTCGTATTTCGGCGATTCAGGAACGGTTAAAGCGCGCAAAGGAGCAGACGTGCCCGATTTGTTATTGCGATTTAACGTCCCCCTCGGTTACTCCGTGCTGCCAGCAACTCTTTTGTTTCCCTTGTTTATGCGAGTCGCTCAAGCGAGTAGCAAGTTGCCCGCTGTGCCGTGCACGTATTGATGATATTAAGGAAATTAAGGTACTTGGAGATAATCCAGCCCAGGCTCAGCCCCAGGAAATACCTAAGACAAATCAACTCTTGAATAAGAATGATAGCTTTGTGAAGTTTATGAAGGAAAATCCGACTGCAAGAGTGTTGATGTTTAGCTCGTACGATGCGAGTTTTACAAAACTAGAGGATTCGTTGGATGAGGCAAATATCAAGCATTCAATATTAAATGGATCGCAGGCACGTATTGCAAAGCTTCTGAGGGAATTCAAGGCGGGTAAGTACAATGTGTTGTTTCTTAATGCGCGAAATATGGGTGCGGGCTTGAATATTGAATGCGCGTCTCATGTAATGCTATTTCATCGTATGTCGTCGGAGTTGGAGAACCAGATTATAGGTCGTGCAAATCGATTGGGTCGCACTGCGTCCTTAGAGGTGGTGTACCTTATCCACGAGAATGAATTATCTGCCCATTAAAGGAGACAACCAGGATGCCGAATCCAGTGGTATCTGTCGATAAATCTGGCAAAGTGCCGGTATATATCGTCAAGAAGATTTTGACCGATGAGGAAACCAAGGCGAAAACTCGTACGTTTATAAAAGATGCAGACTATCCTGTAGTGCTCAAGGATGATGCCGATGTGTATACGGAAGATGGGGAACTGCTTTTACGATTCCGTAAGGGAGTTCTTAATGAAAACGAAACAACAAATGCGTATGAGGCGCTAAAGGATTTTGCAAAGCATTCGTCAACGGATCGCGGTATAGCAAGTGGATCAGAAAAGGGAGTGGGGACGGGTAAGAAGAATCCGGTGATGTCGAATATTATTGGATACTTTGATAAGTGGTCTATATCACAAAAAGCGACATTTAAGCATTCAGGCATTAAGGTGCCGAGTCAGTGCCGTCTGACTAGTTTTAATTTGAAGCATCCCGACAAGTGGAACGCTTGTTTACCGCTTATTCGAGAGATTGATGAACAATACAAGAAACTATGCCCGAAGGAACACGCAAGTCAGCTCAAAGCCGCTAAATCGACGCCTTTCCATATTAAAGGTACAGCGTTTTCGACGATTACGACAAATCTGAATTTTCGTACAGCGGCACATACTGATTCGGGAGATTGGCCTGAAGGATTTGGTAACCTGGTCGTGTTAGAGAGCGGCGCACCGTATAAGGGAGCACATACAGGATTTCCGCAGTATGGATGCGCGGTAGATTGTCGTCAGGGTGATTTTTTGGCAATGGATGTTCATCAGTTACACGGCAACAGCCCTATGGAGCCCCAGGATGAGACAAGTATGCGGTTGAGTTTGGTGTCATATTTGCGCGAGGGCATTGTAAAGAAATGCCGAGGAGCAACTATGTATAATGCGGAACGTTTAGAGAAGCGATTAAGTAAGTGGCGCGCAACGCAGAAGAATAAACGGCGTTAAGTGCCTACCGGCTATTGTCACCCAAAATTGGCTTTGCCAATTTTGGGTTCATCCTTTCTGATTGGCGAAGCCAATCAGAAGGGTCGGTTAGAATCGCAACTCTGGTCCTAGTGGGTCGCCGATTCGGGTCGTCGGACTAGTGTGTCCGTCTTACCGACGGTTTACCGGCGACGGTTGCGGCGCGTCGCCTTACGAGACGTCTTGCGCGACTTCTTCGTGAAGCGTCCCTTGGTGTTGCGGGGCTGGGCGGCGGCGGCACGGCGGTGGAGTGCGCGCGTCTTGCGGTTGAACTTGCCGGAGCGGGGTGAGTGGAAGGGGTTGGCCATTCTGTGCTTATACTCAAGACGGCGATTTTATTTGGATACCACGGGTGGCTTGAATGTTTTGAGAACATCCAATCCAAATGTCTTCTCGGCACGCTGATCGCGCAAACGCACTTCGGCAAATCCGGATTTCTTACTCAGATTAATTTTAGCGAGTCCAGGATACGCGGCAACCATTGCGTGGGCGGATTTATCAACGCGGTTCTTGGTCCGCTCCTCCTGCATTCCACCGGGTTCCTTGTAGTACGCAGTAATGGGTGCGATCATTTCGTACCGGAGAACTCCTCCGTCGACCAGGTACATAATAATAGAGCGCTGAACATCCTCCTTATCATCCAGAGTTACCTTCAGAACATCGATGCCAGGATTGATGATACCCCAGGCGGAACCAATAATATACCGCAAATCTTCAGTTACGCGGTCGTGCATAAAGAAGCCGTTGGCTACGGGGTAGAAGCCGAATAAACGAAACCCCTTTTTCGTAGCAGCAGCAAAGCCGTCGCGAAAAATCTTATCCAGGGACCGAACCGGTTTCAAGCCCCCGCCGGACAGCATCTTAAACTCTTTAATGTCGTCGTCGATGTTCATAATCTTCTTGCCGATAGGAAAATACCGGGTTATGAAATTACGGACGGCGCCCATACCGGGCTCGGCGACTACAAGCTTTCCGTAGGTGCCGGGCTTGAGTACCGAGCGATACGTTTCCTTCTCAGCCTCAGTCGCCACAAAGACGTGTATAATGGAAGCAGGTATACCGGCATCGGCAAGCATTGCCAACGACTTGTCGCGGAGAGTTTCTGCACGCTTATACGACGGAATGGCAATAATATAGGAGCCCCCGCTCACCTTACGAGTCTTTCTAGCTCCGCTCATCTCTACTAAGTTCTTTGTTTGAAATCCCAGAATCCTTTCGGCACCCACACTAAATGGACGCCAAGCAATGTCCATGGTGTCAACGGTGGTGTCTCAAAGATTATGCGTGTAATTACATTTTTGCGTGTGGTCTTCCGACCGATGGCAAAAATTTCTATATTGGCGCCGGTTGTGGACGGTCGTGGTGCTGGGAATGTGGTAAGAAGTTTTGTACATCTTACATCAATCCTGAAACGGGTCATAAGAATCCCCATGCTAAAGAATCACACAACGCCATGTGTTGTAAAGAGGAGACAGGTTTCAAACAGACGGACTATTGTCCTGGCGGACATAATAGCCATTGTGAGAAACGGTGGTCCTAAATTACACAGGAAACGCAATTGGCTTGGGAATATCAAGCGCCTGAATAAGGCGCATAAATCGATTTGCATCGGCGCTTGGAAACCACTTAGGCAACATTCCTCGCCAGAATTCCGTATTTTCCCATACAGCTCCGCCAATCTTCTTGCCGTACCCTGGACACTCCTTCTTTTCAAGTTCTACTTTTGCGGCGGTAATAAATAGATTCGCCTTCCAAAATGTTGAGTCAAATCCACCGTCAAAGACGGGATTTGCTTCTACAAATGCATCGCGCATTTCGCATAGGTAACGAAATTGATTATATAACATAGACTGTTTTGATAGTACAGCAGTATATTCCATGTCATCATCTTTCCATACAGATGTTTTTTCATCATCAATATTATAATGTCCGAAAAGTAGTTGATTGACTGCCTGAAGTTTCGCCTGGTAAGTCAACGGAAACAGTGTCCAATGCTGGAAAAAGAAAGTGTAGTAGTCTAGCCGATCTGATGCTAAAATTGTTTGAAATACAGATTTGTATATTTCGTAGCCGTGCGCATTGTTTCCAACAAATCGACAAATCCATGTGGGAAGTGATTCGTGAAGATGTAGTCCTGCCAAATTTAAATCATTGTTATTGAGTGGCACTTCGGTCGTCATATCAAGACTACCGCGTAGAAGCTGACCAACAGCCGACTTAATCGTTTCGGAGCGACGAATGCGATTAGAGCCGAGCGCCTTCGCATCTGCTAGTCCTATCTCAATTGTATTTTTGACATCGGCAACAGAAATGGTTCCTTGTATCATATCGGTCTTGATTTCACGAACGGATTGGAGAATCTTACGCAAATCGCCGGAATGTACTGTAAGCAAATCGGTCGCCAATTTCATCAGATCACAGTTTTTGGGAACTTTCTCAAATTGGGTCTTAATTAAAGCGTAAACATCGGACGACGACGGTGCCGATATTTGGAACGTCTTACATAACTTTAAAAACGGCTGGAACTTCTTCTCCATCCATTCATTCGAAATACAGACAATCGCATTGTGACCATTATAATCTTTAAGGATCCGTACAAGCTCGGACAATCCTCCCTTATCGCCCACGGACATTCCATCAATTTCGTCTAGAATAATGCCAAGATTGCGCGGACCTTCTGGACGGAAAAAGTCAGCAACATTACAACTACGTAGTAATGGTAGTAGCGATTCTTCAACGGCGGCTTTATGACGGTGTTGGGATGCGTTCCATTCTACAACACGGTAGCCAGCTTGTTCTAATGCCAGACGCGCCAGAGTTGTTTTACCAATACCAGGAGGACCGTATAGAAATAACGACGATGGTGTACGTGGAGCAGGCTTTTTTGCCCAATCAATGATTTGGGTAAAAAGGCTTGTATGAATCATTGCCATTTAGTTATTAGGTGGCAAATGTCTTTAGATGTTTATTTCTTAATAGTCTTGGTTTTCATTACGGGCATTGACGCATATGCCGCCATCTGTGTACCTACATCTGGAGAAAGATCACTAGTATACGCAAACTCCTCCTGCGTTGGCAGCGTATTATCGCCAACAGAATTGTAAGAGAGTCCAGCCTTTGTAAGGCGATTTACAAATGCTGCGCGTCCAGCCGCTGTTCTGAAATCTTTCGCGGGGTCAACAGAAAAGCGATAGTTAGGATTCTTTATATCTTTTGCAATATCAACAGGATTTGTTTTTAATATTCCACCATTACGACTTACACCGATATAATCAACGCAAAAGTATTGTGTATTGCTGGTTGGCTTGTATAATCCGGATGTAGGAGGTATCAGAGATAGATAATCGGGGCAGGCGCCGGTTGCTGCGGGATTAAAATCGGGGTCCGCGCGTTGCTTCAGAACAAACCATTTAATCCAGTAGTAGTATAGAATAATGAATCCGCCTAAAAACCAGAGCACTCCTGCCACAGGTCTATCTAATACACTGTAGTAAAAGTAGGAGGTTAATCCCAAAACTAGTAAACCAATTGTCCAATATGACCAACGTTGAACGACAAGCATATTTTCTGCCCATTTCTTTGCCGCGATAGTTGACGTTACCGACATCTCTAAATAGATAAGTTATTTTAGTATTGTGTGGGCAGGGTGTTGTCTCCTAAGGAATTGTAAGAGAGTCCGACTCGGTTAAGACGCTCAAGAAACGCTCCGCGTCTAGCCGCATTTATAAAGTCAACGGAAGGGTCTACAGAAAATGTATAGGCAGGATTGTTGATATTTTTAGAAAGATCTTCATGTTTCATCTTTTTTAGACCTCCGTTACGGCTAACACCAACATAATCTACACAGAAATACTGTGTAGGAGTTGCTGGTCTGTATAATCCAATATTTGAGGGAATAACAGATAAATAGTCGGGGCATGCGTGTTTACCTGGAGCAAAGTCTGGGTCCGGAGATTGTGAGGTAGCAAACCATTTGATCCAGTAATAGAAGAAGACTATACTACCACCGATAAACACTAGCACGCCGGCAACTGGACGATTTAGAACACTATAATAAAAGTAGCTTAATCCTAATGTAACTATTGCAGCTAAAAGAAGATATGCATACTTCTTAAGTTTAGCAACTGTATCAGCCCATTTTTTTGCTGCAAATGAGTTTATAACAGACATACTTCTACAGTTCTAACAGAAAATCTTCTGATAAATATTATACTAATACTTGTCGGAAAATAGAAAGACGGTGTGTTTAGTTGATGCGCGCGACCGGCGTGGGGGCACCGTTGCCGCCGGCGTACGTCTGACCACCAAGGCGGATGTAGCCGCAGTAGTAGTCGGACTCTGAGCCCGCCTGGCAGCCAACGCCGTCACCGGTGCCGTAGTAGCCGTTTGTGCCCGTTGTGACAAGCTGAACGCGGCGGAGGATGGTTGACTGGGAGCCAACTCCCGTGGCGACCGTAGGATCAGGGAGGTAGACGTTCTTGCCCATATCACGGAGCACGGCGGAGCCAGGGGTAGAAAGGAGACCCAGCGCGTAGTTATTGCCAGGGGCGGCATTGCCGACCGCCCAGGGTACTAAGACGTTGTTAGAGTCGACAATGGATGACGTAATGGAAAGGATGTTTGTCCATAGCTTATTGGGCTGAATCTGGTTTCTAAAACGCTGAGCGGACGACATTGTTTATATCTTTTATTGAGAAAAAAAATACCGGATGTTATCGGTGGATATTCCAGTTTTTGACCTTGGGGAACCCAGGAAGATAAAAGTAGTTGGAGCAAATCCTTAGACTGTAGTAGTAAATGATACCGCTGGAACTAACCGTCTTAATTTGCTTTGGAAACACAGTATAGATAATATGATTATATCTTTTCGTAAGGAAAAATATAAGAAAGTTAAATGTTTAGTTAAGGCGTGCAACACCGGTGGGGACACCGTTGCCACCAGCATAGGTCTGGGC
>Ga0209829_10000356_pt1 | contig 42738 bp, 39 predicted proteins | sample C_140205_EF_Meta_FD_187311 | JGI IMG/M metagenome (GOLD analysis project Ga0209829, IMG submission 187311) | Freshwater microbial communities from Lake Croche, Canada to study carbon cycling - C_140205_EF_MetaG (SPAdes) (version 2) | ecosystem: Environmental > Aquatic > Freshwater > Lake...
TGCCATCCTCGCCCTCGCGGGCATTGCCGGATCCTTTCTGCTGGATGCACCCGTGAAACAGTTGGTGCTCGACTCCAACTCAGGTCACTGGAGCAAGAGCCCCCTCGCGGGACGTCTGAGCGAATATGGAGACTGGCCCGAACTCATGCTCATCGGACTCATCGGGACATTGATCGCGCGTTGGCTCCGGAGTGTCCGGTGGCAGCGCATCCTGATCGCGGCGATAATTGCCTCCACGCTGGCTGGCATGACCATCAATCTCTCGCGCCTCACCACCGGGCGAACCCGTCCGCGCGCAGCTGCCGAAATGGGCTGGTATGGGGCGAAACATGGGGGGAAATGGCTGATTGGTGAAGCCGACTTCAACAGCTTCCCCTCGGGTCACACCGCCACAGCCGTGGGGTTTGCAGGTGTCATCCTGTTCGCCGCGCCAGGATGGGGCCTCCTGGCTCTTTGTGCCGCCTCCTCCGTTGCGATCTCCCGCATCCTACTCGGAGCCCATCACCCTTCCGACGTGATCACTGCCGCCACCATTTCCTTAGTGATCGCCTGGCTGGTCTGGGAATTCCTCGGCAGACGGGGAAGGGTCGACAGCGTCGTGCGGCGTTAGAGGGCCAGGGAACAGGTAAGTTGAAAGGGTCTCGCCCCTCGTCTTCCCCATCAGTATTGACGGCGCTTTGCCCCCGCAAAGCCGTGCCGCCCCTGCGGGGCTGCCTGCGGCAGTCTACCGCATCGCTCCTCAGCGACTTGGTTCCCCATTTCCTATAACCGATCCCCGATCCTCTAATCCGCGTAGGCAATTAGCGCACGCGTTTCGACCGAGGCAAGTTGTGCCCTCCCCCTCAGTGCCTCAAGCTCCACAATAAAGAGGGCAAGAAGGACATTCGCCTTCAGTTGACGTAGTAAGTGGAGGGCAGCGCCAGCAGTGCCACCTGTCGCTAGCAGATCATCCACGAGCACCACGGACTCGCCTGGCTTGATGCTGTCGCAGTGAACCTCCAACTCCGCCGACCCGTACTCCAACTCATAGGCGTGGGAGAGTGTGCGGAACGGTAGCTTTCCTTTCTTACGCACGGGGACGAATCCAACTCCCAGCTTGTAGGCTAGAGCAGCACCAAAGATGAATCCCCGCGCATCGAGTCCGACGATCTTCGTCAGAGAGAGGCCGGAGCACTCGGCGGCCAGGCGCTCGATGGTCTCGTGAAAGAGGGTGGCATCCTCCAGCAGTGGGGAAAAATCCCGAAAGAGAATCCCCTCCCTGGGAAAGTCCGGAATGGAGCGGATCCCGTTCCGTAGATCGATCGCAGGCATAAGGGTACCCTCTGAATCTAATCCCCGAAGCTGACCCCCACAGCACGTGCCGCTTCGATGAGTTGGCCGGTGGGAGGAACTTTTTTCAGACGGTGAACCGCATCGGCGATCGGCACATCCAGCACCTCGTAATTCTGGTAGCTGACCATCGTTCCAAAGCGCTCCTCCTTGGCAAGTTGCACCGACTTCACTCCGAAGCGAGTACCGAGGATACGGTCGAGGGATGTGGGATCGCCGCCGCGCTGGAGATGGCCGAGCACGCAGACGCGCGACTCCTTTCCGGTGCGCGCCTCGACTTCCTCCGCAAGCATTTCTGCCACGCCACCAAGTCGCCACTCTCCACTGGAGGATTGCTTGCGGAATTGCTGCCCGTGGCGTGTGCGCGCTCCTTCCGCAACGACGATCATGGTGCTTTTGAAGCCGGCCGCATCGCGTCGCTTGACGACCTCCGCCACCTTCTCGAGAGAAAAGGGAATCTCCGGAATCAAGATGACATCCGCGGCACCTGCGATGCCGCCCCAGAGGGCAATCCATCCGGCGTGACGGCCCATCACCTGCACCACGATCGCCCGCTTATGACTTGCCGCTGTCGTGTGAAGCCGATCGAGCGCATCGGTCACGCAAGCGACTGCAGAGTCAAAACCAAAGGTCATTGCCGTCGCCTCAAGATCATTGTCGATCGTCTTGGGCACCCCTATCATCGGGAATCCCGCACGGTAGAGTTGAAGGGCTGTACTCATCGAACCGTCACCACCTATGGCGATGATGGCGGAAAGATCGAGGTCGCGGCATGTCTTGGAGGCCTTGGAGATCACCTCTTCGGCGATCATGGCCTTGTCGCCGCCACCGACCTTGGAGGTAAAGTGTCCCTTGTTGGTGGTACCTAGGATGGTTCCTCCCACCTGCATGATCCCAGCCGTGTTTTCGCGGGTCAGCAACATCGTGTCGCCTCCCTCAGGAAGCATTCCCTCGAAGCCGTCACGGAATCCAAATACTTTCCACCCCAACTCCTCGGAGGCACAGTAGATCGAGCGCAAGACCGCATTCAGCCCCGGGCAATCCCCTCCACTGGTGAGAACACCGATTCGTTTATTGGACATGGCTTCGGTGACAGCTGTTGGCTGAATTGATAGCGTGCTGGAGGGAGCTAGGGGAGATTAGAGAGAGTTAGAGGCCTTGGCCTGCCTTCCCTTCGCCGCCCAGTCGTTGTAGAGGGCCCAGCCTTGCTGGATAAGAGCGGCTCCCTCCTGCTCGCGATTCGTTCCTCCAAGCAGGACCACAATAATCCGGCGAGGAGTGGTGAAGATTGTGTCTCCCTGACGGGTCACTTCGGGCGTGTGCTCGGAGCTCAGTATAATGCAATCCCCTGCACGCGAGGTGCGGCCGGTCTTCACACCGTCGATGTTATCGGTGCCCAAGAGCTTATTCGTGTTGGCAAGCAGTACGCCAAGACTCCCCCCTCCGCGTTGGATATGGATCTCTCGTGAGGACTGCGAAACATAGAACGAGAGACCCGACTTCGAGTAGGCGTATCGAGTCAGACGGGCGAGATCAGAGGCGGAGGAATAGGGGCGGGCCTGACCATCCGGCGTATCGAGCCCGTGGGGATTGAGGAAAAGCGTGCGTCGCATCCTAAGCTGACGGGCCAGCGCATTCATCTGCGAGACCGTATTACCGACCGGATCGAGCCCTGCGGGATTCGGAAGTGAGCGTCCAATGTGATCGGCCAGCGTCACCGCCGCCACATTGTCGGAATTCAGCAGGCAAGCAAACAGGAGATCACGGAGCGTCAGGACATCACCAGCCTGAAGACCAAGCGGATTGATTCCTCCCGTGCTCGAGATCGCAGCCTCTGGAACGGTCGCTCTCTCATCAAGGTTCCCCTTCTTCAGGTCCGCCCAGTCTAGCACAACCATGGCCAGCGCCAGTTTGGTAAGGCTCGCTATCTGGAACCTCTGGTTGGCGTTTACACCACCCAGAATGCGACCGGTCTGGTTATCAACGATGACGAAGCTTTCGGCACGGAGAGAAGCAAGCGGCAAGGCAAGGAACAAGGAACAGAGGATAAGGCGGGAAAAGCGCTGCATAAACACCTTGTCGATAAATCTCATCGCTCTTTTGTGCAATGCGGAACTGAGTGAAGAGCACGTGCAAAGGTAGAAAAGTTAGGACATTACAAAATAGAGCCATATCCAGTAAGGCTTTCCCACTTTTCACTTTCTAACCTTTCCACTTTTTAACTTCCCCCTACCCCTACGTCCCCCGGGTGTTTCCGAAGAGTTCAATGTGCAGCCTCGGCGCGAAGCGGAATCCATGCTCCATGCAGAGCTCGGCCAGGAGCGGCCCCCGCTCGCGAAGAGTCTCCACATCGATTCCTTCGGGCATGAGCAGGACCCTGTCGCGGGTGAATCCCTGTACAGCACCCACCTCATTGAGCAGTTCCTCGATCTCGGGAAGATCCTCGACCTGGGCAACGACAAATTTGAGCTGGCAGGGTCCTTTTTCCAGCCATCGCCGGATGATATCGGGCTGCAGGCGGGTGGCTTCGTGGCGCTCACTCCAAGGTCCGGCCTGCTCCACATCGGGGGTCGAGTTCGCTAGCTTGGGGCTGAGGGAGGCGAGATCGCAAGCAATCTCACCAGGCGCAATCGTCCCCGCTGTCTCGATGGTGATGTGCATCCCCTTCGCACGGAGTGCAGCGGCCAACTCCACGATTCCAGAGGCCACCATCGGTTCACCACCCGTCAGCACGACGTGAGAGCAGTGGTATGCGAGGACTCTCTCGGTGATTTCCGAAATACTCATTTCCTCACCCTCGGGGTTCCACGAGGCATAGGGAGTGTCGCACCAGCGGCAGCGAAGGTTACATCCCGAAGTGCGCACAAAGACGGAGGGGACCCCTAGGAGCAATCCCTCCCCCTGAACCGAATGGAAGATCTCGGAGATGCGCATCAGCTGATGGAAGGTGATGCATTCACTTCCGAACGGATCGGCAGCGTGCCTGCCGACAGATAGCTGGTGCGATCAGGAATCCCAGCAAGCTGAAATGCCTCCCTCCGCTCGACACAGGTGCCGCAGGTTCCACAATGAACCTCGCCCCCCTTGTAACAAGACCAGGTGTGGGAGAAATCGACCCCAAGCTCCGCCCCCCTTCTCACAATGGCGGCCTTATCGATCGCGATGAACGGGCGAAGGAGTTCGATCTTCGCATAGGTGCCCTCTCGGATCGCGCTGGCCATCGGCTCCATGAAGCTCTCGCGGCAATCGGGGTAGATTGCGTGATCGCCGGCATGTGCGGCGATGACGACCCCCTTAGCGCCACGGCTTTCTGCAAAGCCGGCGGCGATGGCGAGCATGATCCCGTTCCGAAAGGGGACCACCGTGCTGCGCATCGACTCCTCTTCATAGTGACCTTCGGGGATCTCCCCTCCGCTCCGCAGCAGATCGGACTGAAATTCACGCGCAACGAATTCGAGGGGAGCCGTGCTGTGAGGAATTCCGAGCTGCGCGCATTGCCACGATGCCATCGGTAGCTCGCAGGCGTTGTGCTTGGCCCCGTAGTCGAAACTGAGCGCTGCAACCACTTCATGGTGCCTACCCCCCCCATGGCGTCCATCACCGCTGAGCGCATCATGAAGGGCGGTGACGGAGTCGAGCCCCCCGCTCAAAAGGACGATGACCTTCACCTGCTTTTTCTCGAGGAAGAGCCCCTTCCGCCAGCACGCGGTGCCTGCTTTGCGTCATGCACTGCTTCCACACGGATGCCGATGCCGCCACGGGGCGAGAAGTCGCCGATTACCACCGCGCGCCTTGGAGCAATCGCGCTCACCACATCATCGAGAATGCGGTTGGTGATCCCCTCGGCAAAGACAGCCTGATTTCGGTAAGCCCCGAGGTATTGCTTCAACGACTTGCTCTCGATGCAGCGACGATCGGGAGTGTATCGAATGGTGATTTCAGCGAAGTCAGGCTGACCGGTCACTGGGCAGTGGGAGGTGAACTCCTTGGTGGAAAAGGTGACCTCATAGTCACGGGTGGATGGGCTGACGAAGGTCTCCAAGACCGCTTCATCCGGCGAGGAAAGCTGGGGCATGGGGCCACCGCCCAGCAAGGTGAGGGAGTTGGTGACCTGTGTTTTCCCGGGAATGCTTTTCTTGCTTTTCATGCGAGTGATCTTGGACATGGGGATGATCGTTTCCCAGAGGTCCTCACGAGCCAAGCCAGAAGTCACACCTACTCCTTTTCTTGCCCCTTGGGATGGTGTAATCACAAAGGATGCGTGAGGCTCACCTCCATCGAAGCCATCGAATTCATCTCCTCTGGATTATTCCCCTGCTGCTGACTGTGTCTGCCGGGATCATTGGACTGGTCATGCTCTTCCAATGGCTGCGCAGCGAAGAGTGCCGCCTCCTGATTCAGGAAAAGACTTCAAGCGCCCTCCATGCCTCCGCCACGCTGGCTCCGCTGCAGTGGGGATGGCTTGGTGTCTCCTCCTCGAGCTTGAAGGCATCAGGATCAGAAACTTCTCCCCTCAAGCAACTCGCCTCAGACGGCCTCCATGCTCGCTGGAAGCCCGCCTCACTCATGCAGGGGTTCTGGGGGATCGAGGAAATTTCCCTTGAGAAGCTTACCATACACCTTGGCTCCTCGGGACCTGAAGCGGCCATCAAGGAGGTCAAGGAAGCGGTCGCAAGCCACCCTTCAACGCTCCCGACGTGGATCCCCTCCCAGCTTGTCATCGAGGTCATCCGGACTGACCACGCCGACATCATCATCGACATGCCAAAGGGCGGAGTCATGGAGATTCTAGGCTCTAGCCTCCAGGCCTTCCCAGAAACTCATGCTGCTGATCCTCAGGGAGACACGACGCGCATCGAGGCCCGTGGCGGCAAGTATAGCTTCTCACGCTTCCCTGCTCTGAAGCTGAACCTCCTGACCCTTCGGGCCCGGATTTCCGCGACTGGAACAGAATTGACGGGGGCTGAACTTGCCCCACCCGATGGGGGGAGAATCAAGCTGGAGGGGAGCTTTCCCTCTGGCGGAAAAATTAGCCGGCTTTCAGGCCACTGCGAGAACTTACCCCTCACGACCGTGCTTCCCTCCCTCAAGGGATACATTGTCGGCACCTTGGATGGCGCGGGACGCGCCGAATGGAGCCCCCCAAGCTTTCATCTGGGAGAGGGAACTCTCTCTGCGAGGGATGTCACGCTTACTCAGATTCCCATGCTCGATACAATTGCCAAGTTAACCGGAATCGCCACGTTCAGGAATCTCCCAGTGCAGGTGGCGCATGCCTCCTACGTCCGACGAGGCGAATCTACCGATTGGAACGACGTGGTCCTGGAGTCCAAGGGCCTCGTCCAGTTCATCGGCAAGGCGACCACCGGTTCAGATGGATCCCTTTCGGGAACCTTTCAGCTCGGGATCACCCCCTCCATCGTCTCCATCCTACCCTTTGCCAAAGAGATCCTCGGCCTCAACGAGCATGACGGCTTCATCTGGATGCCGGTCCAAATCGGCGGCACCCTCTCCCACCCGACGGAGGATCTCTCGCCACGCCTCGCTATGGCGATCACCAGCGCGGCCACGGGCATGGCACGCGAAGGCATTCAAACCGGCCTCAAGATCTTAGGACTGGATAAGACCGGCACCAACTCCTCGACCACCAATTCCCTCCCCAGCATCCCTGCCGATGCGGCAAAGACACTCGAAGAGGGAGCCAATAAAGCGTTGGAAACCATCGGTGGCTTTTTGAAGTAGAATAGACTGAGGGGAAGTCGAGGGTCGAGGGCCAGCGGGGGAAGTGAAGACAGAAGGGAACGCGCCAACTCTCGCAAGCCACCGGGTTCGGGGATTTTGAGGAGATAGCTGGGCGCCCAAGCGTCAGCTGTAGTCGTCCTACGGCAAGCGCGGGGCAACGACGCTAGAACTCAAAAGCACCAGCCTGTAGTCGCAGGAAGTTTCGATGCACCGCTAGGCCTGTAAGCGAAGCTCTATAAATTATACTGCGAGCGCAACAGAACAACGCGGGGCGCGTAAATCCCTGCGTCCGTTACTCAACTGTCACGCTTTTGGCTAGATTCCGTGGCTTGTCCACATCACATCCCAACTCCACGGCGATGTGGTAGGCGAAGAACTGAAGGACGATGGAGGTCAGGATTGGGGTAAAAATTTCGGGAACGTCAGGAATCAGGATGACGTCGTCGCAGATGAGCGAGAGCTCCTCTCCCTTGCCTTGGGTTCCGATGGCGATGACTGGACCGCCACGAGCCTTGACCTCCTCGATGTTGCTAAGGTTCTTCGAATAGACAGCATCGTGAGGGGCGATGACCACCGAGGGGGTCTCCGGATTGACCAAAGCGATCACGCCATGCTTCAGTTCGGCGCTGGGGTAGCCCATGGCGGCGATGTAGCTGATCTCCTTGAGCTTGAGGGCTCCCTCCATGGCGACCGGGTAGTTGAACTGCCGGCCCATGAAGAGCATGACCTTGGCCTGAGCATAGCGCTTGGCGATCCTCGCAATCTCAGGCTCCAGCTTGAGTACCTTCTCGATCTGATCGGGAAGTGCCTCGAGCTCACTGATGATACGACTTCCGGCGGAACTGGAGAGGTTCCGGATGCGGCCCAGCAGGAGGGCGATCAGGGTGAGGACAGTGACTTGGGAGGTGAAGGATTTGGTTGCGGCCACGCCGATCTCGGGCCCGGCATGCATGTAGACGCCACCATCGCTCTCCCGGGCGATCGTGCTGGCCACATTATTGCAAATGCCGAGAGTGCGGTGCCCCTTGCGCTTGCTCTCACGAAGCGCCGCAAGGGTATCAGCGGTCTCGCCGCTCTGGCTGAGGACAAAGACAAGCGTATCCTTGGTCATCGGAAGGTTGCGGTAGCGGAACTCGCTGGCGTACTCGCACTCGGTCGGAATCTGGGCAAGGTGTTCGATCAGGTACTCTCCCACCATGGCGGCGTGGAAGGCGGTGCCGCAGCCGCTCAGAACGATCCGCTCGATGGTGCGGAGTTCGGCGTTGCTCATGTTCAGACCTCCGAGCTTGGCAGTCGCCTCCTCATGGGAGAGCCGGCCTCGCATCGCATCGGTCACCGTGCGCACCTGCTCGTGGATCTCCTTGAGCATGAAGTGAGGGTAGTCACCCTTTCCGACATCCTCATCAGTCATCTCGACAGTGGTCACGTTGTAGTCAGCCCCGCCCCCATCGACGGTGGAGAGGCTGAATCCCTCACCTGTCAGCACGGCGATCTCGTAGTCGTTGAGGTAAACCACATCGCGGGTACGACCGACGATCGCGCTGACATCACTGGCTAAAAAGTGTTCCCCCTTCCCGATTCCAAGGACGAGGGGGCTGCCGCGTCGGGCACCGAGAATCAGCCCAGGAAACTCGGAATGGATCACCGCGATGCCGTAGGTTCCGGTTACTTGCCGGAGCGCCTCGCGCAGAGCGGCCACAAGTGAGCCTTGTGTTCTGTCACTCGCGCGGTCAAAGGCCCGGCCCACTAGATGAGCAAGCACCTCGGTGTCGGTCTGAGAGCTGAACTGATGCCCCTCCTCCTCCATCTGGGCGCGGAGAGAGGCGTAGTTCTCAATGACCCCGTTGTGCACAAGAGCAAGCTTGCCGGAGCGGTCGAAATGAGGGTGAGCATTCTCTCGGGTGACCTTCCCATGGGTAGCCCAGCGGGTATGGCTGATGCCTGTGTGACCCCCGAGTGGACTCTGGTCGATGACGCGACGGAGATCGTCAATGCGCCCGATTTCCTTGCGGGCGGAGATGAGCCCCTCTTCTAAAGTGGCTACCCCCGCTGAGTCATAGCCCCGGTATTCCAGACGACGCAGACCCTCCAGGAGAATGGGCACTGCTTCAGCTTGACCGACATATCCAACGATTCCACACATAAGACGCAAATACTAAGTAGTAAAAGGTTAAAAGTGAAAGGTTAAAAGAGTGAACCAAGCCGGTGGGAACCGGCGCGGTAGATCACGCATCAGCGTGACCCCGTAGCAACTGTCTTTCCGAGCGAGCTTTGAAGCTGGTGATAGGGAGTGTTGTTTGAGGAGTGAGTTCAGGTAGATCAGGAGTTTTCGCATGACGGCTACCAGAGCCACTTTGTGTGGTTTTCCTGCCGCCCTGAGCCGCTGGTAGAAGGTCTTGAGGATTGGGTTTCCGCGTGAGGCGCAGAGTGCAGACATGTAGATGGCGCAACGAACTCCGATGCGTCCTCCGTGGATCGAGCGCTTGCCTCTAAAAGCTCCGCTATCCCTGTTGAAGGGAGCCAGTCCCGCCAAGGCCGTTACCTCGTTTTTGGAGATGGTTCCAAGCTCCGGCAAGGTAGCCAGCAAGACTGAGGCCGTAAGAGTTCCAATCCCATGCACCTGAGCGAGCAGAGAGACCTTGGCCTTTAAAGAGGGATGTTTTTCAACAACCTCCGCAATACGCTTGAGCAACTTCTTGATCTGCTCATCAAGGTGACGGATATGCAGACGCAGTGAAGCGGCAACATCCGGGCCGCTTGCTTGCTCGAGTCTATTACGCTCCCGGGCGCGGTCCTCGACAAGCTGGGCACGACGGGTGACCAGCTCATCAAGGAGTACCACGTGCTCCTCGGGAGGTGCCGTCGGATCTGGCTGCATGGTACGTCCATAATCAGCCAGAAGCAGAGCATCGATGGCATCGGTCTTGGCTAGCTTGCCTCTGGCCCGTGCAAAATCACGGGTGAGGCGAGGGTTGACCACACTGACCTTGATCCCAGCCTGATGCAGGAACCTGACAAGAGGGCCGTGATACGGGCCTGTGGCCTCGCAGATGATATGAACGGGCGTGATGCATTTGGTAATGCTTTTGAGCAGGATCTTAAACCCTGCCGGGGTATTGGGGATGGATGCTGGTAGCGTTAGGCTAAAGCATCCAAGCTCAAGAGTGGCTTTAGATACATCGACTCCGACGACGTGGACTTCTTCAGTGATCATGGTTAGACTTCTCCTTGTAGATACGAACTCTCTCCCGGAGCCTTGGCGCTGGGAGGGTTCAGGCAACTGTTCAAGTTCAAACCAAAAGCATCGGTGGGTTCAGCTACGGGACGCACTAAACGTGCCGGGGCGCATCAACCTCACCGATGCCCCCAGAGGGGGCCGGCCGGCCCCCTCTGGGATCTGGTTACCAACGGCTTAAGTGCCGCTGATGCCGAAACTATAACTCATTTTAGAGATACAAGGGGCGCCACCGCTTTGCGGGAGCAAAGTGCCGTCAAAGGTTAAAAGGGTGAGCTAAGTCTCTGGGACCCGCGCAAATGGACATCCCGGAAGGGCACTTTTACGATGATTTAAGATGATGACAAACGACGGTGCTCTTCTCAAGATAGCCCGTAACTCCTCTTAGAAAATGCAACCCAAGCATACCCTCGCCCCCTCCACACGCACACTCGCCATCATCATGGGAGGGGGTGCTGGAACCCGTCTTTTTCCCCTCACCAAAGACCGCGCGAAACCAGCTGTCCCAATCGGTGGAAAGTACCGCCTCGTCGACATCCCCATCAGCAACTGCCTGAACTCTGGCATCAGGGGGATCTATGTGCTGACCCAGTTTAACAGCACCTCTCTCCACCGTCACATCAACGCCAGCTACAAGTTTGATAACTTCAGCCCAAGCTTTGTTGAGATCCTGGCCGCCCAGCAGACCCCGGAGGGCTCTTCTTGGTATGAGGGAACATCCGACGCAGTCCGTCAAAACCTGCGGACTTTCTCCGAGGGTGACTACGATTACTTCATTATCCTCTCAGGTGATCAACTTTACCGCATGGACTACCGTGACGTCGTCCAGCAACACATTTTAGCGGGAGCCGATCTCACCATCTCCTGCATCCCCGTGAACCGCGAGGGAGCCACCGGGTTCGGCATCATGGAGACCGATACAGCCCGGAAGATCACACGCTTCGTTGAGAAGCCAAAAGATCCTGCGATTCTTGAAGAGCTGCGCATGAAGCCAGAACTGCTCCGTGAACTCTCGGAACCCGACCATCAGGAACTCTACCTAGCCTCGATGGGCATTTATGTTTTTAACCGTCAGGTCCTCATCGACTGCTTAGACAATGATCTTCCAGACTTCGGCAAGGACATCATCCCGGCCACGATCGGATCGCGCACCGTCCAAGCCTATATATTCCGTGGCTATTGGGAAGATATCGGCACCATCCGCTCCTTTTTCGACGCAAACCTCAACCTTTGCGATCCCAACCCCCAGTACAGCTTCTACGCTCCCGGTGCGCCGATCTACACCCAGTCACGCTTCCTTCCTGCAAGCGTCATCGAAGAGACCGTTATCAACCGCGCCATGATCTCCGACGGTTGCCAGATCCGCTCCGCCCGCCTCGAGCGTTGTGTGGTCGGCATCCGCAGCCTCATTCATCCCGGCTCACGCCTGCGCAACACCATCGTGATGGGTGCCGATTTCTACGAGAGCGACACCGGTGGCACCCCCGCGGGAATGATTCCGATCGGGATCGGGCGTGATTGCATCATCGAGGATGCCATCATCGACAAGAATGCCCGGATCGGGGACGGCGTGGTGATCACGCCTCACGACAAGGATGCCAACTCCGAAGGCCCCGGCTACTACATCCGTGACGGCATCGTCGTCATTCCCAAGAATGCCGTGATCCCTCCGGGCACAACGATCTGAGCCAGAAAGGCTCCAGACGCGGATCTGTTCGACTATGATCTCTCATCTTTCATAGTTTAAGGAGATCCTGTGCGGTTTCACGCTCACTAATGACCATTTCTTCCATGCTCCGAATCCTTCATCTCCCTTCCCTGCTGGGATGCCTCCTCATGCTCTCCGGATGCCTCTACGATTCCCCTCCCAGCGGCCCCTCTCAGAGCATCGACACCTGGCTCGTAGGCCAGTGGGCAGCCAAGGACAAGGCCGGCCATCAGTTCACCGCGATCATGGCTCCCGCCTCCTCCTCCCACTACCGACTTGCCCTTACCGGCAAGGGAGTCGGCACTCAAGAGTTTGATGGCTGGATCAGCCGCGTGGAGAGTTTCTCCATCCTCACCCTGAAGTCCCTCAGCGGAGGCTCCGATGCTGGTAAATACTCCCTCTACCACTACGAACTCCTCTCCCCCGGCGTTCCACCTCCGGGCGGAATCGGAGCCACCCGCATCCGTATCAGCGAGCTTCAGTTGGATGAGTCCTGCCGAGGGCTTGATTCCTACCGGCTTCGCGCCGCGATCCGCCAAGGGCTCAAGGATGGCACCCTGCTTGCCCCGCACGATGTGGTGGCAGCCCGCAAGGGGAAGAGTGTCGAGATCCCCGGCAGCATCATCTGGTCCAAGACCGGCGGCGTCACCCTAAGCGGGGAGACCTTCTGAGCGCGAGGGATGAAACCTGAAAGCTGAGACCTGAAAAATGCTTCAGCCCATCCGTTGCATCTCTCTACTTTTCAGCCCTTAACTCCCTTCCCGATCCCCTTCAGCCTTTACTCTTTCAAGTCTCAGGTTTCAGCTTTCAAGTTTTCTTCAGCCTTTCTTCCTTTTCCCTATGTCCACACCAGCATCCGACACCCGCATGGAGAAGATCGTCAGCCTCTGCAAGCGACGCGGCTTCATCTTCCAGTCCTCTGAAATCTATGGCGGTATCGGCGGCTTCTGGGACTACGGCCCGCTGGGTGCCGAACTGAAGCGGAACCTCCGCGACACCTGGTGGCGTGCCATGACGCGTGATCGTGACGACGTCGTCGGCCTCGACGCCACCATCATCATGCATCCCTCCGTCTGGAAGGCCAGCGGTCACGTCGACACCTTCGCCGATATGATGAGGGAGTGCACCCTCACCAACAAGCGAGTCCGCGCAGACCATGTCGAAGCGCAGGCAGGATCGGTCATGCGCTTCACCGGCGCGAAGGCACCCAACGAGAGTGGAGGCTGGCAGCTCGACCGCCCCTTCACCGTGCTCATGAAGCAGGCCGAGCACATTGAGAGCTTCCGCAAACGCGTCCGTCTTCTTGTTGCGCAGAATGCGGGAGCGGCCGCTGGCAAGCCCGAGGAAATTGAACTCCTCGGGGAAGAGCGGACCGGAGTGGTCGAGGCCTCCGTCGACTTCCACCCCGAGACAGGGGGAATGCTGAACGAGGCGCGCCCCTTCAACCTCATGCTCAAGACCTACATCGGCCCCACAGCAACCGAAGAGGATGTTGCCTACCTCCGTCCTGAGACGGCTCAGGCCATCTTTGCCCAGTTCAAGAACGTCTGTGATTCCTCACGGGTGAAGGTCCCCTTCGGCATCGGCCAGATCGGAAAAGCCTTCCGCAACGAAGTTACCCCCAAGAATTTCACCTTCCGCTCTCGCGAGTTCGAGCAGATGGAGCTCGAGTTCTTCATCCGCCCCGACGAAGCCGTTCAGCTGATCCATGGGGCTGTCGCAGCATGGAACGAGGGGGCTGATCTGAGCGTGCCCAAGCCCGATTGGGGCTGGGAGCTCTGGCACCGCTACTGGCTCGCCCAGCGCACCGCCTACTATGCCTCCATCGGACTGGGCGCGGAGGATCTCGACTATACCTGGCAGACCAAGGAGGACCTCGCCCACTACGCCCGTGCCTGCGTGGACATCCTCTACAAGTTCCCTTTCGGCACCGACGAGCTTGAGGGAATTGCGGCTCGAGGGTCTTTTGACCTCACCCAGCACCAGACCCACTCGGGCAAGCAACTCGAGTACTTCGACGAGGAGCTCAAGACCGCGTGCGATGCGATGACGAATGAACAGAAGAGTGCCTTCATAGAGGAGAGTTACGCCGGGCGCCCACGCCCGGAAACCACGAAGGAAGAGATCACGGCCTCCTGCGAGAAGCTCTTCAAGGGACTCTATGTCCCCCACGTGATCGAGCCCTCCGCTGGTCTCGATCGCCTCGCCCTCGCCATCCTGGCCAATGCCTTTGAGGAAGAAGAGGTCACCGATGACAAGGGCAAGACCGAAACGCGTACCGTGCTTCACTTCCATCCTCGGGTCGCTCCGGTGAAGGTCGGCATCTTCCCGCTACTCAAGAACAAGCCGGAGCTAGTCGCCAAGGCCCGTGAAATCGTCGCCCTGCTGCGCCCCCACATGAGCGTCTTCTACGACGAGACGGGAGCCATCGGACGGCGCTACCGCCGTCAGGACGAGGTCGGCACCCCGTTCGGCATCACCATTGATTTTGACACCCTCGGTGAGGAGAAGCCGGAGCTCAAGGGGACGGTCACCCTGCGCGAGCGTGACTCGATGCAGCAGACGAGAATGCCCATAGCGGAGATCCTGCCATTCCTTCTGGGGAAAATTCTGTGAGGGAAGGCTGAGAGAAGTCGAGGGACGAGAAACGAGCGTCGAGGGCTTTTGGAAAAGCTAAAGATAGAAGGGTTATAAGAGCTAGAACGTTACAAGCGTTGGATCCGGCCTCTCCCCACTTTGTTACCTTTTCACTTTTGACGGCACTTTGCCCCCGCAAAGCCGTGCCGCCCTCCGGGCTCGCTGCGCTCGTCTACCGCGCCTATCCCCAGAGACGTGGTTCACTTTTTAACTTCCGCCTCCACCTCTCCTTCGGCGAGTTGGGTGTGGATGACTTCGCCCGGCTTCACTTGGGAGGCTGAGGTGACCACCTTTCCCTCCGTTGTACGCGTGATGCTGAATCCACGTGCCAGCGTTGCCTTCGGATCGAGAGCTGAGAGCGCCGCCTGAGTCCGCTTAAGACGTCCCTGGTCACGCTCCAGACGTCGCATGGCCTGCACTCCGAGTTGGGCAGCTAGGGTGATAATCCGTTGAGTCACGCGGCTTAGTTGTTGGCCGGGATGGGCCGCGGCCAGCTGCGCCGAGTAGGTGGAGAGAGCAGCTCTCAGACGCTCCACCCTGAGATCCATGCTCCCGGAGAGGATCTCCTCCAGACGATCACTCCCCATACGAGCCTCCTCCAGACGCCGATGCGGTTCACGGAAGAGCGCCGATGCGGCGAGACGATCCTGCCGATCACCATGGCGATCGAGGAGGGCATGCGCCTCACGGGCAATTCTTCCCACCAGAGAGCGGCAGCGCTCCAGCAACTCCGAGCCATCGGCTGCCAGTAGTTCTGCGGCAGCACTCGGGGTCGGGGCGCGGAGATCGGCGACAAAGTCGGCGATTGAAAAATCAATCTCATGCCCCACCGCACTCACCACAGGTACACCGGAGGAGGCAATCGCACGAGCCACCACCTCCTCGTTGAATTCCCAGAGATCCTCCAGACTTCCACCACCACGAGTCACCACGATCACATCCACAAAGCCGATCTCGCGAGAGCCGGAAGAAAGCTCCGTGATGGCGGCGGCAATCTCTGCGGCCGCACCCTTCCCCTGCACCCGCACAGGACTGATCACGACCCGGAGCCCTGGGTTCCTGCGGTGAAGCACATGGAGGAAGTCATGGATAGCCGCCCCGGTGGGGGAAGTGACCACGCCGATCCTCCTCGGGAACCGGGGCAGGTCGCGCTTCCGCTCTTGATCGAAGAGACCTTCGGTGGCCAACCGGCGCTTGAGCTCCTCGAATCTGGCCTGGAGCATCCCCTCCCCTTGGGCCTGCACGAGACGAACCATCAGCTGGTACTGACCACGCTGCCGGTACACAGTGATCTGCCCATAGAGCCGCACCTGCAGACCATCGCGCAAGGGAACCTTCTGAGCGGAAGCGCTCCTCGCAAAGAGCACACAGGAGAGCTGGGACTCCTCATCCTTGAGCGTGAAGTAGGAGTGGCCTGAGGACTGACGACGGAGATTGGAGACCTCTCCCTCCACCCAGACCATCCCGATCTCGACCTCCAGAAGACTGGTGATACGGCGCGTCAACTCTCCAACGCTCAGGACGGCGGGCTCCTCCTCAGAATCGGTTTCAGCACGTTTGCGAGAGCGGGAGGATTTAATTGCAACCTCAGGAGTCACGCTCGGAGGAGCTGCTGCATCCGCAGCTTCCTTCACGATCGGTTCAGCTGGCTCTGCTGACCCTAATGACTTGGGTAGGATCGGAGCCATGTCGAAGCCCAACTGCAGCCCCTCATCCTGTGTGCGTCGAGCCATGCTCAGGAGAGTTGGAGCCGCAGCCCGACCAGCAACTTCTCGAGCCTCTTCGGGATCTCCAACTCCTTGAGCAGCTCCTGCCTGACAGTGGGATCGGCCACGAGCGTCGAGGCCACCAGATCGGTGATCACCCCGATGTTGGTGATCTGGTTGAGGTACGCTTCAAACTGTGAAGGGAGCTCGACCCCCTGCTCCTTGAATCGTGCACAGAGAGCGTGGAGCTGCGTCACCTTCTGCTCCAGATCCCTCCGTGTCTCCTGATCATAGCCACTATTGATCTCCCCGTTCTCAGAAGCATCCCCGCAGCTGACCAGCGGCTCAACGCGAGCGATGCGATAGGGCTTCTTCTGCTCCCAGCCTGTGAAGCGGACCCGGCTCACCCCCTGTAGGATCAAATTCGAGGTGCCATCGTCGTTTCTGATGCATGCCCTAACAAGCCCCACCCCGGCCACCGACTCGACCTCTCGCTCCTCCTCGTCGACGGGCATTGCCATCGCGAGCATGCGGCCAGTACCGAGCGCCTCGTCCAGCATGGACTGGTATCGGGGCTCAAAGATGAAGAGCGGCAGGAGCGCATTCGGAAAAAGCGTCACGCCGGGGAGAACCATCACTGGAAGGATTGAGGGCAGTTCCTGAATCTTTTCCCCATTCATTCCGACATTGTACTGAAGAACGGCCTCCACCCAAAACACCAAATCATGGTTTATGGAACAAACTCCACTCAACTTGGGTCACTTTCTGGTGGACGATCGGAGGAGGAGGTTGCATCCTCTACCTCCTCCAAGCTCATCCGCTGCGCCTAGCGCTCAGTGAGCAATGGGAAACGGGTAGGTACCGAAGTGGCCAAACGGGGCGGACTGTAAATCCGCTGGCTCTGCCTTCGCTGGTTCGAATCCAGCCCTGCCCACCATTTCTTTCGGTGAAGGAATGGGTCGCCTTACGAAAAGCCGCAATTCTTCCTAATCAGGAGAGTGCGCTTGCAATACCCTTCACGACGTCGTGAATCTCCTCTTGCGTCAGCCCCGGGAAGATCGGGAGAGCCAGCGACTCCTTGGCTGCCTGCTCACTGACGGGGAAGTCTCCCTTCTTGTGACCGAGGTAGGCGAAGCACTCTTGAAGGTGAAGAGGAACGGGGTAGTAGATAGCGCAGCCGATCTTCTGCTCGGTCAGGTGTGCCATGACTGCGTCCCTGTTCGGCACACGGATCACGTACTGGTGGAAGATGTGGTGGTTCTTCAGGCCGCTTGAGCGATGGGGCTCGGCAGGAAGTGTCACTCGATCCAGCAGGCCGGCTGCGGCAAACGCCTCACTGTAGGTCGCTGCATTCACGCGGCGGGTGGCATTCCAGCCGTTAAGGAAGGGGAGCTTGGCGCGGAGGACCGCAGCCTGGATGGCATCAATGCGGAAGTTGCCGCCGACGACCTTGTGGTAGTAGCGCTCCTCCATGCCGTGGTTGCGGATGCGGCGCAGCTTCACGGCCATCTTCTCATCGAGGCAGAGAGCGACACCGGCATCGCCAGCAGCACCGAGGTTCTTGCTGGGATAGAAGCTGACGTAGGAGGTCGGCGCGATGATGCCCGCCTTCTTGACCCCTGCCGCGGAGGGATACTCGGCACCCAGAATCTGGGCGGCATCCTCAAGGATCTCAACGCCATACTCGGCGGAGATCTTCCCGAGGGCGTCCATATCGCACATGGCTCCAAAGAGGTGGATCGGAACGATCAGCCGGATGCGGTTGCCACGAGGAGAGCGGAGGAAACCATCGGCATCTCGCTTGAGCGAAGAAAGCAGAGAGCGAAGGCTCTCCGGATCCATCATGAAGGTGGCAGGATCGATGTCGCAGAAGAGAATCTCCGCTCCGGTGCGATGGATGCAGCCGGCCGTGGCGAAAAAGGTGTAGGGCGTGGAGATAACGGCATCCCCCGCGCCGATGTCCATCGCCATGAGGAGCGCCAGCTGGGCATCGGTGCCCGAGGACATGCCTACTGCGTATCCGCCGCCAAGGAATCCAACCAAGTCGCTCTCGAAAGCCTCTACCTCGGCTCCAAGGACGTAGCCACGGTGACCGAGAACGCGGAGGGCCCCTTCATGGACAGCCTCGTCGACCTGCGGACCGAGACGGCTCAGGTCAAAGAGAGGAACAGACACGGAAAAATGCGTTGGGGCAGACGGGGAGCCGCCTTACTTGACGATACCGAACTCGGCACGGCGATTCTTGGCCCAAGCTGCTTCGTTGTTGGCGGGATCAGCCGGCATCTCTTTGCCGAAGCTGACTGTCTGGACGTTGTTGGCCTTGAGTCCCTTGGAGATGAGCGCCTCACGCACGGCAAGGGCGCGCTTTTCACCAAGGCTGCGGTTGTACTCTTCGGTGCCGCGCTCATCGGTGAACCCGGCCACAATGACTGTCTTGCCCGAACCCTTGAGAGCGGAGGCTACGGCGTCAACCTTCGACTCCTGATCGGGAGCAACTGAGGAGCTGTCATAGCCAAACTGAACAGGGGCATACTCGCCGCGGGCGACGTTGGCTCCCATGAAGTTGGCTCCCTCGGTGCGCTCACCGAGTGGTGTGCCGCTCACGTAGTCGCCATCGATGCCGGCGTACTGATTTTTCTTCTTGTTGGCGCATCCGGAGAGCGCAAGAAGGGCGGCAAGGGAAAGCGTAGCAAGAAGTTGAAGTCGCATCCCTCTATACAGGGTGAAACGATCGGAAAGATCAAGGATTAGGATGGCTGTCTGCATCGACGCGATACAGACCCGATCTTTTGCTGGGCGACTGACACTCCTCTCTCCAACCGTAAAGAAAGGTGGTGGCTAAGGAGGGAATCGAACCCCCGACACGAGGATTTTCAGTCCTCTGCTCTACCGACTGAGCTACTTAGCCCCAATGAAACCCATCCCGTGATGGGAGGTAGAAAATCTCTTATTCCTTCCCTCTCGGCAAGCCTCTTTCTTGTTTCCCGCCACAAACTCCGTGACTTCATGAAAAATCGCGGGGCAACATCGACCTGTCTATGAAGCGCCTCCTTGCCCATGCATTCGGACTGATCCCGCTTCTCTTCCTTTCTGGTCTCGGGGTGCTGGGATCTCTCTCCGCCCAATCCGCCGAACCGAGCCGAGGAGGCACACTCCTCACCAACTCCCGGATGGACCTGACAAGAGAGGGGCGGTCGATCGGCTTCATCACGGTTCCCTCAGGCACCCGCGTTATCTTGGTTTCCGAATCGGCTGACGGATACATGGTGTCGCGCACGAGGGGGGAGGCTCCGTTTGCCATCGCAAAGGAGAGTCTTTCACTCGACCCCGTCAGCGCGCCCACCGCGTCGGCGACTCCAGATCTCACTCCGACACCAACTCCCACACCATGGCCCGTTGCCGCCTCCACACCAACCACCGCTCAACCAGGCACAAAGAACCCCACCTCTGAGGAGGTAAACAAGGCTCTGGGTATTCCGTTGTTTGGAAATGGGAGTCTCTGGGAAGAGAATGACGCCATGGTCGCCAGTCGGCTCCGCTGGCCGCAGGAGTCTAAGACTACCTACGAAGCCGGCTACCGGCGCTACCCCTACACATTCAACAGCGAAACACGCGTCCTCGGCGCCCGCTCGCTCGCGCTCTTCCTCCAAGGAGTGAATGAGAAGACGGCACGCGCGACCATCCTGTTTGCCAACAAGGGAGACGTGGCTTTCTTCATCAATGCCAGAGAAGCGCAGCAACAGGCGGCAAATCCCAAGAAACCTCTTGCCGTCACCGACAGCATGCTTAGGGGATTTCAGGAGGCCATGAGGAAGGACAAGGCCATCCTTGAGTCCTCGCTGAAGAACCTCTTCGGAGATGCTCGCCCGGCACGTACAGGCAGGTTTGCGACAACGGCCGAGGCGGGGCAACGATGGGACTGGAAAGGGCACACCTTTCTGCTGGTGACACCTCCCAACGAATACGTGCTCCTTCGAATCCTCCCGACCTCCACCTTTGAGGATGCCGACGCGGGCAGGAAATCTTTTGCCTTGGCAAAGTCCACTATCACCAAACGGGTGGAACGACGGGAGAACGGCGATGTGTTGATCTCGGATCTCCCGATGGTGGATCAGGGAAGAAAGGGGTACTGCGTTCCCGCAACCTTTGAGCGGGTGCTTCGCTACTACGGCCTCTCCGAGGACATGAACATTCTGGCAACGGCAGGAAAAACCGGCGCCGGCGGAGGCACCAGCGTCGAGGCGATCCAAGCCGCCACCTACAACCTGCTCAGGGATGCGGGAGCCAACATCTCCCAGAAAACCTTTTCGGGCAGCATCCAGGAGATCAAGCCGATCATCGATGAGGGGAAACCGATTCTCTTCACCCACTTCAGCACAGAGGAGTTCAACAACAGGGTTAACGACAGGATGGCACACCGCGTGGCCGTGACCAACTGGGAGGAATGGAGGAATAACTTCCTCCCCTCCCTGAAAAAGACGATCCCCCTCAAGCCGGATCCCATGTACGGCCACATCTGCCTGATCATCGGTTACAACGAGAGGACTCGGGAGATCGCGATCTCAGACTCCTGGGGACCCGCCACCACCGAGCGCTGGATGACCGAGGAGGAGGCTCGGCAGATCAAGCAGACCTCCGGCATCACGGTCATCGAATAGAGCCCCATCTAGTCGGCTCGCCTGAGCCTCAGCGTCTGAGCTGCACCTGATCCAAGGCCGCCACCTTGCCCCACTTGAGCACTCCCGAGATGGCGCGGGTGATGAACTCCTTCGCCTCGCCGACTGCCTTGTGCAGGGGCAGCCCCTTGGCAAGCCCGGCTGCGATCGCCGCCGAGTAGGTGCATCCGGTGCCGTGGGTCTCCACACCGCGAATGAACGGGGCACTGTATTCGTGCTCTTCCCAGTCCGGGGTGAGCAGGATGTCTGTCGCCATGCGGGCACGAAGGTGCCCCCCCTTGAGCAGAACAGCCGCACCCGTTGCCGCCGTCAGCTTTTTTCCTGCGGCGCGCATCGCCGAGAGGGAGTCGGCCTGCAGCTCCGTGAGAATGCTCAACTCGTCGAGATTCGGCGTGATGAGGGTCGCCATCGGGAAGAGTTGCTTCTTGTAGGCCGCGATAGCGCCTGACTTCAGCAGGGGATCACCGCTTGAAGCTACCATGACGGGGTCGATCACGAGAGGCGGGAGCTTTTTGAGTCTTCCAAGCACTTCCGCCACCACGCGAATGATCGGCGTGGAGAAGAGCATTCCCGTCTTGATCGCGGCGACCGGATAAGCCGCCAGCAGAACCTCCAGTTGGTCGCGCACGATCTCGGGTCGCACGGCCTGGATCGAGCGAACCTTGCCGGGCGTCTCCGCGACAATGCAGGTGACGGCCGTGAGCCCGTGGCATCCGAGCGAGGAAATGGTCTTGAGATCAGCCTGCGCTCCCGCCCCGCAGGAGGAATCGGAACCGGCAATGGTGAGGACAACGGGAAGGGACATAAGAAAGTGGATGAAACCTGAAACCTGAAGGGATCCAAAGAAACCGAAAAGCCTGAACAAGAGGAAGTCATCGATCGGGGCAAGCGATCCTCCAAGCTACTCTTACTCAGGTTTCAAGTTTCAGGTTTCAGTCCTCGAAAATTACCTCTCATCCTTCCTGGCCACTAGCAGGTAGATCAGATTCCCAAGTGCGGCGACGAAGGCCGCAACGTAGGTGAGGGCGGCGGCGTTGAGCACCGCGTCGACACCTGCGGCCTCTTTGCCGGGTTGGATGATGCCCAACTGCCGGAGGATGATCTTGGCTCGGTTGGAGGCGTCGAACTCCACCGGCAGGGTGATCAACTGAAAGGCCATCAGGATCGCGTAGCAGGCGATACCGACATTGATCAGACCGGTCATGTGAAAGAAGAAGCCACCGATGATCACGAAGGGGAGAATCTGTGAGGCAAACTGCGTCGCCGGGACAATCTGCATGCGGAGATTGAGCGGGCCGTAGTTTTTCTGATGCTGGAGGGCGTGACCGCACTCGTGAGCCGCGATACCAACGGAGGCGATCGAGTCTCCATTGTAGACATCGGTGGAGAGACAGAGCTTTTTGTCGGAGGGATTGTAGTGGTCGCCGAGCATGTCGTTGATCTCTTCCACCCGCACGTCAGTGATGCCGGCGTCCACCAGAATGCGCTTCGCTGCCTCGGCACCGGTCACTCCGGAGGCGACAGGAATCTCCTTGTAGGTCTTGAAGGCGGAAGAGACACGAAACTGGGCCCATAAGCCGAAGGCAAGCGGAACGCCGATCAATAGAATGTAGAGCTGAAAGGTCATGGAAGTGTGGAAACCATCATAACAGACAACCGATGATTAAAAATGTTCAAGATCTTGGAGGGGAAAGGCGCATCCGCAACGGATACCTAGGCTATTAGACTGAAGGCTCTCTCTCCGCACCCCTGCGGAGAAGACTCAGATTTCCAACGGTTTGGCGATCCGGCTTAGAAGCTTGTGTCCTTTGGTGGTGATCAGGGCGACATCCTCGTGGCGCACTCCACCCACCCCTGGGATGTAGAGACCGGGTTCGATGGTAAAGACTTGTCCCGCCTTGAGCTTCGCGGCCCCGAAGCGCGGTGACTCATGGAGATCCAGTCCGAGTCCGTGCCCCGTTCCGTGGAAGAAGCCACTCCAACGACCCTTCACCCTCTCTGTCGGGTAGCCGTTGTCCGTGAAGAACCGCGTCACCTCCTTGTGAATCTTCCCGCCGTCGGCTCCCGCCCAGAGCGATCCGAGCGCGAGCTTCTGTCCGAGCAGGCAGATCTCCCAGAGTCGGGCCTGCGCCTCGCTCGCCTTTCCGCGGATGACCGTTCGCGTAAGATCGCCGTAGTAGCCGCTCTTGGCCGCACGAGGGAAGAGGTCGAGGATGATGAGCTTGTGGGCCTTGAGGGGACCATGCCCTCTCTCATGCGGATCGCAGGCCTGCTCCCCGCAGGCCACGATGGAGTTTCCTGCGGGGATGCCCCCTGCCCTTAGGATCGCTGACTCGATCTCCACCCTCAACCTCTCCGAGGTAAGGATCGAGCCGCCCCACCTAAGAACATTCCGAGGACCGATCGAGGAGGCGCGGAGGACCTCGAAGGCGCGCTCCATCCCCGTCTCGGTGATTCGGGTTGCCCGGGTCATGAGTTTGATCTCCTCCGCCGTCTTGATCTCGCGCTCAGGCCGGAACATGCCGTCCGATGGAGTCACCGCAACGCCGCACCCTTCCAACTCACGGGCCAGTCCCAGCGGGAAATCAGCCGGGACCACGGGGCGCGTTCCTCCCCGTGCCTTCAGGAAGGCGGCGATCACCTCCACTGGAGTTGGTTTGGCCCCGGTCTTCCTGGTGATCGTTTTCTCAAGTTCACTCGATGAGACGACCTCGTCGACCCGCGCCTCCCGTCTGCCCCGGTCAACCTCGAGATCACTGAGGAGAATCGAGCTCCCACTGCGACTCTCCAGATAGACAAAGGGATCGGGCGCCCTGAAGCTCGTGGCATGCAGCATGTCGGCTCCCAACTCGCTTTCGGATATGATGAGTCGGGAGTGCGTGCGTCCCTTTTTGCTCTTGGCCTTGCTCCGTGAAGGTTTGGTCATCACCCATCGATGGCGTGAAGAGGCACAGCACGGCAATCAGAAAGGGTCAGAAAGATTTCTCTCTGTTTCAGCAAAAAGATCTTGCCGTTCTTGGAAATCCCCTTAACCTCTCCCCTCCCTATGGCAAAGACTTCATGGCTTGAAAGAGATAAACGCAAACGCGAGACCGTCGCTAAGTGGGCGGAACTTCGTGCAGAGCTCAAGGCAAAGAAGGACTACAGTGGCCTCAGCCAGCTTCCTCGCAACGCTAGCCCTGTTCGTCTGACCAACCGCTGCCTTGTTTCCGGCCGTCGCCGCGCTTTCCTCCGCCGCTTCAAACTCTCTCGTATCACCTTCCGCGAGCTTGCGACGAACGGTCTGATTCCCGGCGTCACCAAGTCCAGCTGGTAGCATCGACTTATATGCCGCAACTCCCCTGCGGGAGTGCGGCTGATGTTCATCAAACGGTAGCGAGAAACACAACGGACCACCCCCATGTCCTCCCTGATGAACAACTTTACCTCGGCACACGCTACCGTCCGTGCCGAGATGTCACCCGCAGGAGCAGGTTGCTGCTGCCTCCGTAACTGAGTTTCCATGCCGTTCGTTGCTGCCATCATGGCGGTGGCGGCAGGGGAAACCACCCAACTGCCTGCCACCCACTGGGAATCGGGAGAAGTCATCTTCTTACGATTGCTGGCAATTCTTGCCCTCGTCCTGCTGAACGGCTTCTTTGTGGCCTCCGAGTTGGCCATTGTCAAAATCCGCGGCAGCCAACTCGACACACTCATCGAGCAGGGGGACACCAGGGCCATGGTGACCAAGTACATCACCAACCACCTTGAGGCTTACATCTCAGCCACCCAGCTCGGAATCACTCTCGCCAGCCTCGGTCTAGGCTGGCTGGGCGAACCCTTCCTCGCCCACATGATTGAGCCGGCCTTTCAGCTGATTGGCGTCACCTCCCCTGGGGTCATCACGACTGTTTCCTTCATTCTCGCATTCTCCCTCATCACGTTCCTTCACATCGTTCTGGGAGAGCTCGTACCGAAGTCACTGGCGATTCGGAAGCCTGTTGAGCTAGCCCTCTGGCTTAGCCCCCTCCTAGGCCTCTTCTACACCATCTTTCGGCCAATCATCCGCGCCCTTAATCTCTCGGCCAACCTCCTGCTCCGTCATGTCCTGCACGTTGAGCCTCCCGAGGACTCTGAGCGCGCCCTCACCAACGAGGAGCTGCGCGTCATCCTGACCGAGAGCCGCGAGGCCAAGGAGGTCTCCCCCTTGGGCGAACAGCTTGCCGTGAATGCACTCGACCTGCAGCACCGTGTCGTGCGCGATATCATGACTCCCCGAAGCGAGGTCATCTTTCTCGATCTGGAGGAACCATTTCGTGATGAACTCGGAAAGGCGATCGACTCCCGCCACACGCGACTCCCCCTCTGCAACGGAGCCCTCGACGAATCCGTCGGCCTTGTTCATATCAAGGATCTGCTTGGCCTCGTTCACTCTGGCAAGGAGGAGCTCAGAAGCATCCAGCGCCCCATTCACCACGTGTCGGAAATGATGCCGCTGGAGAAACTGCTCAACTACTTTCTGGCCAAGCACGCTCACCTCGCTATCGCTGTCGATGAATACGGCGGCGCGGTCGGCATTGTCACCCTGGATAACGTCCTCGAGGAACTTGTAGGGTCAATCCATGATGAGTTTGACACCCACGAAGAGGAGATCACCAAGATCCGCGATGGAGAGTTCGACGCTGACGGGACCCTTGCCCTCCACGATCTGGCGGAAGAGACCGGCCTCAAGTTTGAGGAGACCGAAGTCAGCACCATCGGCGGGTACATCACCCAGCAACTCGGCCACCTTCCTGTGAGGGGCGAAAGCGTCCGCATCGGTGACTACACCGTGACCGTGGCGGAGACCGACGGCCGCCGCGTCCTCAAGGTCCACTTCAAGAAGCCGGTTGAGGCCATCGCCAAGGACTGATTCCAAACTCGCCAGCGCTGAAGTATGGGTGCCGGATAATAGGCGCTGTAAGATCCTCAGGCAGAACGATCTGAAAGTGCGGAGAGCCTCTGTGAGATATCCCTGTGCAGGCGCCGATCCGAAGGCATCCATCGGTGGATGGGGGAGGGAATGCACACCTCTTCACCTCGCCGCCACCTGCAACTGGCGGCCGGAACAATCATCAGGTCAAAAGGGGTCCAGTAACAGGTGACCGGAAGTTCACTCAATCGGTGAGAGGAACCATCTAACTCCTGTAGGAAGCGACTCTGCGGACGCATCTGCATAACACCCTCTCCTGGATAGAGATAGGCCGTCAATGTGCCGGCGTGTGGTCCGCAAATGGAGAAAAAGGCATCAGCCCTTCGGTAGCCCTCCAACTCCTGCAGGTAGTAGCGAGAAATCAGGGCCCCCATGCTGAACCCCACAAGAGCAAAACGATCTCCTTCATCCAGCTCTTCCTCCAAGAAGTGGTGTAACTGCTCCGCCAAGTGAGGCAGCCCACTCCTTCCGTCGCATGGCTTGAGCGATGGAACAAGACACTCATGCCCCTCCTTGGAGAGATGCCTTGCCAGCCCACGCATGATCCTCCCGCTGTCGAGGAAACCATGGACGAGGAGGACTTTCATGCGGGTGAATAACGACACCAACTCCGTGCCAACCTAGCTGTGCGTCGACACTTTCAGACCCGCCTCAAGAAACGAACTCAAGCTTGTCCAAGCGTGGCACGAGCCCCTGATCCGCAGCGCGACCGAGGAACTCCCGGATCGCAGCGCGGCCTTTCTCGCCGTAATCAAGGGTGTAGTCGTTCACGTACATCCCGATGAATTCATCGGCAAGCGGAACCTCCATACCACGGGCGTGGGCCATGCTGTGATCGACGGCAGCCCTACGGTGCTCGAGACCGTAGCGGATGCTCTCCTTCATGATAGTGTTCAGCTCGGTGCGCTGTTCGGGGGTGAAGTCCTTGCGGATCACGTTGCCTCCCAGTGGAAGAGGGAGACCGGTCTCGGCCTTAAACCACTCGCCCATGTCGGCAATCTTCTCGAAGCCCTCGTTGGAATAGGTGAGCTGCCCTTCGTGGATGATGAGGCCGACATCGACGGCGCCGGAACGGATCGCATCAAAGATCTCATCGAAGGGGACCACGGTGTGGTTGAACTCAGGCCCAAGGAAGAGCTGGGCGCTGAGGTAGGCGCTCGTCATGAGCCCAGGGACAGCGATCTTCTTGGTGCGGAGCCACGCCTTCTTCTCCTCGAGCGAGGCATCAGCGGCGGGGCCATGCCCTTTCAGTGCGACAAACATCGGCCCGTAGCCGTCACCCATGCTGGCCCCGCAGGGGAGCAGGGCATAGGTGTCGAGGAGGTGGGCGTAGGCGTGGATCGAGACAGCCGAGAGGTGGAGCTCACCGCGCATCGCACGCTCGTTCAGGGTCTGGATATCCTGGAGGCTGTGCTCGAAGCGGTAGCCCATGAGGTCGATCTTGTCCGCCGCCATGGCGTAGAACATGAAGGCGTCGTCAGGATCGGGTGAGTGGCCAAGGCGAAGAGTCGTGTCAGGAGCGTGGGACATGGTGAAGAGTCAAAAGTGAAACGTAAAAAGTGAAAGGTTAAAAAGCTGCTGCAAGATTTCTCAAGAGTCCGGGGCCTTGGTAGACGAAGGAGGTGTAGACCTGCAAGAGGTCGGCTCCGGCAACGAGGCGCTCCTGGGCGGACGCGGCATCACTGATGCCGCCGCAAGCGATGACGGGGATCCGGGTGTGCTTCCGTATGATCTCGAGGGCATTCATCGAGCGCGCGCGCACGGGTAGTCCGCTGAGTCCACCGGTCTGATCGCGACCGGTCGGGATGACTGAATGATCGAGCGTGGTATTCGTGGCGATGAGACCAGCGAGCTTCTCGCTTTCAGCCAGCTGCACAATGGCCACGAGGTCCTCCTCCGCGAGATCCGGGGCAACCTTCACGAAAAGCGGTTGGTGGGGAGTCCCCTCCCAGTCGCGGAGGGTCCGGATGATCCGTCCCAGAGCCTCCGTGGACTGGAGATCGCGGAGGCCGGGAGTGTTTGGCGAGCTGACGTTGATCACGAAGTAATCCTCGAGCCCTCGGAGCCGCTTGAAGGAGGCGAGGTAGTCCAGATGGGCATCCTCGGCGGAGGTCACCTTCGACTTGCCGATGTTGAGGCCCACCGGAATACGGGGCCAGCGGCCGGAGGCATGGAGCCCCTCAAGGCGAGTGGCCACCGACTCGACCCCTTCGTTATTGAATCCAAGACGATTGATCAGCGCCTGATGTTCGGGATAGCGGAAAAGCCGTGGCTTCGGATTACCCGGCTGAGAGTGTTGGGTGATCGTGCCGATCTCCACAAAGCCGAACCCAAGAGCCTCCCATGCGGGAAGAGCCAGGCCGTTCTTATCCATTCCGGCAGCGAGGCCAACAGGGTTGGAGAACTCCATGCCAGCAACCATGCGTGGACTTGCAGGGATCTTGGCCCCCGCTGTCATCCGAACGAGACCCGGGAAGTCGGCGCCCACCTGGAGGAGGCTCATCACGGCGTCGTGCGCCTCCTCGGCATCAAGCGAGAAGAAGATCGGTCGGAGAAAGCGGGAGTAAAAATCCATCTGAAATCAAAATTTATCAGCAAATGAATAATCTGGAACTCAGGAAATCAGGAAGAGATCAAAAAAAGGAAAACTTCTTAAATGAATAAGAAATCGCGGAAGCAATTCCGCCGCACATCAACCTAGTTTCAGCTATAACCAACTCATTGGTTTTTCTTGAGTTCCTGAGTTCCAGATTAACTCCTCCGTGCATTTCCCATCTCCTAACTTACTTCCCGATGCAGAAGCTGGAGAAGATTTCGCCCAGGATTTCCTCGGTTCCGGCCTCGCCGACAATCTCTCCGACGGCACCCAGGGCGCTCCGTAGCTCCACGGCCACAAGTTCGGGTGGCTCACCAGTTCCAAGCAGTGCGATAGCCTCCTGCAAGGCCGAGGCAGCACGCTTGAGGCACTCCTGATGACGGGCATTGATTGCGGCCCCATCAGGTGATCCCTCACTTCTCGAACGGCCGGTCACCTTGGCAACGATGGCCTCTACGAGTTGTCCGATCCCTTCGCCGGTCTGGCAGGAAATCGCGAGTTCCCCGGACAGGGTGGAACGCTCACCGCTCGGCACGAGATCGACCTTGTTCCACACGATCACCTCCTCCTCAAAGAGGGGGGTGATTGTCCGATCAGGTTGCGAAGCATCAACAAGGTGAATCCGCAGGTCGGCGTTGTTGGCGGCATGGCGCGCACGCTCCACACCCTCGCGCTCGACGGGATCAGAAGTCTCACGGAGACCTGCGGTATCAATGACACGGAAGGGGTAGCCGCCAAGGCTTGCCCTCTCCTCGATCGTGTCACGCGTGGTTCCAGCCACTTCACTGACGATGGCCCTCTCCGATCCAAGAAGTCGATTGAGTAGGCTCGACTTACCGGCATTCGGCGCCCCGCAGAGCGCCAACGTGATCCCCTCGCGGAGAAGCCTTCCTTCATCAGCGGTGTCCAGCAGGCGCCTGAGATGGTCGGCAATCCCTTCCATCCTGTGCGTCAAAGCAGCGCCACTCTCCGGATCGATCCCCTCCTCGGGGAAATCAATAAAAGCTTCCAAGTGAGCCACACCATCCAGCAGATCACCGCGCAGCACGTTGATCTCCTCTCCGAGGCGCCCCTCCAGCTGTGAGGCCGCCGCGCGCGCAGCCCTAGGCGTGGAGGCGCTGATGAGATCCATCACGGCTTCGGCCTGAGTGAGGTCGAGCTTGCCGTTGAGAAAAGCCCTCTCCGTGAACTCTCCCGGCCGGGCCATGCGTGCTCCGGCTTCAAGCGCCGCCGTCAGCACGCGTGAAGCGACAAGCGATCCCCCATGTCCACTGATCTCAACGAGATCCTCGCCGGTGTAGCTGCGGGGATTTCGAAAAGTCGTCAGCAGAACCTCATCAAGGATCTCACCGCCGGCATCTACGATCCTGCCGAAGAGCACCCGTCGCTCCTCCGTTGCGGAGGGGGCTTTCCTTCCGCGGAAGATAGCATCAGCAATGTCGAGAGCCTTCGGGCCACTGATACGGATCACAGCCAGAGCCCCCTCGCCGGGAGATGTGGCCAAGGCGGCGATCGTCTCTTGCACAGTCGGCGGGGCTACTTCGACGGCGAGGATGCCAGCTTCCCTTTCTTCGCGAGCGCCTTCAGCTCCTCGATGCAGCGGCGGTTCTGATCCATCGTGCCGACGGAGATGCGTATCCACTCGGGAAGGCCGTAGCTTCCCATCGCGCGCAGGATGATCCCCTTGCGGAGCATAGCTTGGAAGACCGCGTTGCCATCACCGACCTTCACCAGAACGAAGTTCGCAAAGCTTGGAACAAACTCAAGCCCCATGGCGGAGAACTCTTTTTCAAAATAGGCCCGCCCCTCGTGGGTCAGTTCGCGGGTCTTTCGCATGTGCTCTTCGTCGAGCAGGCCGGCAAGCGCTCCGGCCTGGGCGATGCCGTTGGCATTGAAAGGCTGGCGGGTGCGCTGGAGAACGGCGGCAAGCTCCGGGGTCGTGATGCCGTACCCGATGCGGAGATTGGCCAGGCCCATGATCTTGGAGAAGGTGCGCATGACAACGACATTCCTGCCTGCGCGGACATATGGGAGAACGTCAGGAGCATGATCCAAGAACTCATGGTAGGCCTCGTCGAAGATGACGAGGACATGGTCAGGCACCTTCGCCATGAAGCGGTCGATCGCCTCCTGGCCGACCATGGTGCCGGTGGGATTGTTCGGGTTTGCGATGAAGACGGCGCGCGTCTTTGGCGTGATCGCGGCAAGCATGGCGTCGAGGTCGGCCGTGTAGGCGGGATCGGGGACTTCGACCGTGTCGGCTCCGAAGAGCTGAGCCATCAGCTTGTAGACGGCAAAGGAGTGACGGGCCACCACCACCTCGTCACCGGGGCCGAGGAAGGCGTGCCCGATGAACTCGATGATCTCGTTGGAGCCGTTGCCAAGGACGACATTCTCGCGGGAGACACCGAGGCGTTCGGCGACCGCGCCGCGCAGCTCGTAACCGCCGCCATCAGGATAGAAGTGCGAACGCTCCAGCGTCTGGCGCATCGCCTCAAGAGCCTTGGGGGAGGGCCCGAGCGGATTCTCGTTCGAGGCGAGCTTGATGATCTCCTCCTCGCGTAGGCCTAGGTCACGGGCCAGTTCCTCGACCGGCTTGCCGGGCTCGTAGACGGTCAATTTCAGAATGTGCTCATGCGCGGTCTTCCACATGTAGAGAAGACTACGGGGCTATGCCGAAGTAGGAAAGTCGGAAGGATGAGACCTGAAACTTGCTGCAACGGATGCGAAGCACCGGCCAGGCAAGCAAACCTGAAAAAAATGCAGCTTATGCACGATTAATCCTTCCTTCAGGTCTCAGGTCTCAAGTTTCATCCCTCTCATGCCCCTTCGCATCGCCGTCATTGCAGACACACACGACCGGTTTCCCGAGAGCGTGGCCGAGGAGATCGCCGTCGCTGATGAGATCTGGCACCTAGGGGATGTCTGCCGAGCCGCTACTCTTGAAACGATCCACCGGATCGGGCCGCCGGTGATCGTGGTCAAGGGGAACAACGACTTCTTCCAGCCGTGGCCGATGGAAGTGACACTCGATCGGGCTGGCCTCGCCTTTCGTCTCATTCACATTCCGCCACGCCCGACCAAGCTGGGAACCAGTGACATCCTCCTCCATGGCCACACGCACATCCCCCGGAATGAAGTGATCGCCGGGGTGCGAGTACTGAACCCCGGCTCGATCGGCAAAGCCAACAAGGGGGCTCCCCCGAGCTACGCCTGGCTGGAGCTTCACGAGGATGAGCGGATCGACTGGAAGATCCTTCCCCTTGCAAAGGAATAAGGATGGAGCAGGGTGCTTCCCGACATGAGCCCCAACCAAGAATCCCTCTGCCATCGTATCATCCACTCCGCAGCCGTGACGGCGGGGGGAGGTAATCTCGTACCCATCCCCGGATTCGGCATCGCGGTGGACCTGATTGCCATGACCGGCATGAGCATGGCCCTGGCCAATGTCTTCGGGGGGAGCATCCCCAAGGCGGTGGCCGAAGGGTTGGCCATCACGACGATGAAAGAGACCGTGCTGAGGCAGCCGGTGAAAGCGATCGCGGGCGGCATCGCCAAGTTCATCCCAATCTTGGGCCAGATCGTTGGCCCGGCCATCAGCATCGGCATGATCGAAGCGGCCGGTTGGAACATTGCCCGGCAGATGGACCGCGATTTCGGGGGAGCCTGACCCGCGCTACCGATTCCGTTTTAAAGAGTTGTCGGTTGAGAAGCGGACCACCACGATCGGCTGCATGAAGATCATTCTTATCACCGGTGCCTCGACCGGGTTCGGCCACTCGCTTGCCAAGGAGGCCTTGGATCAGGGCCATCAGGTCGCCCTCGCCGTGCGCAACCCCGAGAGCGTGGCCGATCTCGTTGCAGAGTTCCCCGGGAAGGCACACCCGATCCGCTTCGATCTCACCAAACCGGCCGATGCAGAACGCGCCATCTCAGAGACCCTAGAGCAATTCGGCCGCCTGGATGTCCTGATTAACAACGCCGGCTACGGGCTCCTTGCCTCACTCGAGGAAACCACCGACGAGCAACTGGCACGCAATCTGGAGACCAACTTCACAGGCCCACTTCGCCTGATCCGAGCTGCCATGCCGGTCATGCGAGAGCAGAAGAGCGGGCACGTGGTGAATCTCTCGGCGATCGCAGCCTACGCCAATCATGCCGGCTTCGCAGTCTACGGAGGAGCCAAGGCCGCCCTCGATGCAGCCTGTGATGCCGCTGCTCAGGATGTGGCTCCTTACGGAATCAAATTCACGAGCGTCGTGCCGGGCCCCTTCCGGACGGACTTCATCGGACGCTCCATGGACCGCTCTCCACGCTTGCCCGCCTACGAGGCGACGGCAGGAAAATTCGGCGGCTTCCTGGAGAAGATGGATGGCAAGCAACCGGGTGATCCAGTCAAGGCCGCCAAGGCGATCATCGACATGCTGGATGCCGAAAAGCCTCCCTTCCGCCTGCTCCTTGGAGGCTACGCCCATACCATGTTCGCCAAGAAACTCGCCTCCATGGAGGCCGAGATGAAGGAGTGGAAGGATGTCGGCTTTCCGACGGACTTCGCACCCGGACAATAAAAAGGGCGAAGGTGGTGCGCGATGGCAGGTTCGAACTGCCGACCCCTACAGTGTCAGTGTAGTGCTCTACCGCTGAGCTAACCGCGCAAGTCGTTGGCGTAAGTACGCCACGAGTGGATGGAAGAAAGTAATTCCTCCGCCGCTGGAGGCAACTCTTTTTCGCCACGAATGCAAGTGGCCACCCGTCGCCGTGCCAACAATCATTCCCACCATGGGAGCCGGTTACCCAGACTGAGCCAGCGTCTTGACCCCTCCTTCTTTTGCCATCCCTCTTTTAGCTTTTATCTTTTACCCTTTAGCTTTTCCTCTTCTCTCATGTCCACGCACCGATTTTACCTAGCCCCCGCACGATGGATGGAGGAGCAGCCGGAGCTTGATACGGCCGATTCCCATCACTGCTCCGATGTCCTGCGACTCAGCACCGGGGAGAGGGTGGTGATCTTCGACGGCCAGGGGAACAAAGCCTCCGCCGAACTCGCCGAGGTGTCCCGAAAGCACACCCGCCTCATGATTGGAAAACCGACACTGACGGCCAGGCCCCGTTGCTCCATCACGCTGGCTCAAGCCGTCCCGAAGGCCCGCAACATGGATCTGATCATCCAGAAGGCGGTCGAGCTGGGAGCCTCGGCCGTGATCCCGATCCTCTCCGAGCGCACGGTCGTGCGGCTCGAGGATGCCGGGGACGCCGCACGCAAGCAGGAGCGCTGGCAGTCGATCGCCGTGGAAGCCTGCAAGCAATGCGGCCAGAACTGGACACCAGACATCGGGCTGCCGCGCACGACCAAGGAGTTCCTTGCCTCCCCACCCAAGGCCGACCTGATCCTGATTGCCTCGCTTCAGCCCGATTCTCGGACGGTAAAAGAGGTGCTTTCAGCCTACTCGGCCGCCAAGGGAACCCTCCCTTCAAGCGTCATCGTGATGGTGGGACCGGAGGGGGATTTCACCCCTGCGGAGACCGCCCTCGCCAAATCAGCCGGTGCCGTTGCGATCAGCCTTGGCCCGATCATCCTTCGGACCGAAACAGCCGCCCTCTACTGCCTCAGCGTCCTGGGCCACGAGCTCTTCTGAAGAGAGCGTCGCCGCCGGGATGATCCCAATCCCGGGTCTGCCGTTCCTTTCTGGCCTAAAAGCCTAAAAGCCTTCAGCCTAATAAGCCTCCCGATATGTCCGCCGCCCAACTTTCCGACACCCAGAATCTTCCCGACGACCGCCAGATCCCGATCGACCGCGTCGGCGTGAAGGATTTGCGCTATCCGATCCGGGTGAGGGACAAGAACCACACGGAGCAGTCGACCATCGCCACGGTTCAGTTGACGGTCGACCTCCCCCATCACTTCAAGGGGACTCACATGAGCCGCTTCGTGGAGGCTCTGAACTCTCACGGACCTGTCCTCCATGTTCGGAATATCCGCGACATCCTCGTGCAACTCACCGAGCGCTTGGAGAGCGACCAAGCCCACGTTGACTTTGAGTTCCCCTATTTCCTCGAGAAGCCAGCCCCGGTCACGGGTGCGGTGGGCCTTCTCGACTACACGGTCCGCTTCAGCGCAACGCTCACTGGGGGCCCCAAGGGGAAAGTCGACTTCATCGTGACGGTGGTCGTTCCAGTAACGACTCTCTGCCCCTGTTCCAAGGCCATCAGTGAGTCGGGAGCTCATAACCAGCGCGGCCATGTGACCTATTCCGTACGCTGCGCCAAGCCGATGTGGATCGAAGAGATGATCCGCCTGGTGGAGGACTCCGCCAGCAGCGAACTCTACAGCCTGCTTAAGCGCCCGGATGAAAAGTTCGTGACCGAACGGGCCTACGCAAACCCTGTCTTCGTCGAGGACCTCGTCCGGAATGTGGCAGGGCGCTCCGAGCAGGATGAGAACATTCTCTGGTACCGCATCGAGGCGGAGAACTTCGAGTCAATCCATAATCACAACGCCTACGCACTGGTGGAAAAGAGGCAGAAACCCACAGGCTGAAGGCTAAAGACCTTGAGTGTTTAAGGGACCATCTTCATGGAACGCATTGCCCTACTGGCCGCCACGCTCTGCTACCTCTTTAGCTTTGGACACACGCTCTATGCCCTCGGGGCAGGCCGATTCCGGCCGGGGCGATTCAACTTCATCGCCATGGCACTCGGTGCTGCGGCTCAGGGATGGTATCTCTCCCTGCGAGGAGCCATGGAACATTCCTGCCCGATTGGGAATCTCTCGGAGACCCTGATTTTCCTCTCCTGGTCCATCGCCCTCATCTATCTGGTGATCGGCCCGGCCTACCGGCTCTCCCTGATGGGAGCCTTCACCGCACCGCTGCTGCTCCTCCTCCAGATCGTCGCCCTCCTCTTGCCGAATGAGATCAGCCCCCGCCTTTTCCCACCGAACCCCTGGGTGGAGACCCACGCCGCTCTCTCACTGGTGGCCTTCGGTGCCTTCGGCCTCGCCTGTATTGCGGGCATCATGTTCCTCGTGCAGGAAGGACAGCTCAAGTCCCGCAGACCCTCGCCGATCTTTCATCACCTGCCACCCATCAGCATCCTGTCCGAGGCGATCCTCCGCCTCCTCTGGATAGGCTTTCTTCTGCTGACGCTGAGCTTCGCAACCGGATGGCTGGCTCACCTGGCTGTGGCCGGCGGGAAATGCTGGTTCTCCCTGCTCATCTGGCTTCTCTACGCCTCCATCTTGATTACCGCTAAGACCGGTTCCCTCACCGGACGCCGATTCGCCACCGCTACCTCCAGCTCTTTTCTGCTGGCACTCCTCCTGCTGCCCGTGATCCAGCGTCTCTCCAGTCACCCGTGAACATTATCTGCGCAGGTCTCAACCATCGCACCGCACATCTTGATGTGCGGGAGCGCTTTGCCGTACGTGAGTCGGAGATGGAGGAGATGCTTGGGCGCCTACGTGAGATCGATGGTGTCTCCGGAGCCGTGATGCTCTCGACCTGCAACCGTGTGGAACTCTACGCCGCAAGCCTCTGCCCGCTGAGCGCCCTCGAGGGATTCCGGTCTATCCTTGCCGAGCGGTCCGGGCTGGAGGCCCCCCTCTACCACCACTCCACACCGCAAGCGGTACGCCACCTCTTCCGTGTCGCCAGCGGCCTCGACTCCATGGTGATCGGCGAGACGGAGATTCTCGGTCAGGTGAAGAAGGCCTACTCCACCGCTGCAGCAGCTGGCGCGGCCACGCGCCCCCTGCACAAGCTCTTCCAGCACGCCTTCCGTGTCGCCAAGTCGGTACGCACAGAGACCCAGATCACAAGCGGCCCAACCTCCGTCGGGTCCGTGGCCGTGGAGCTGGCGGGAAAAATATTCGGCTCACTGGAAAACCGCCGGGTCATGATCCTTGGCGCCGGGGAGATCAGCGAGCGCACAGCCCGGAGTCTTCAGTCCCGCGGCGTGCGAAGCGTGATTGTTTCCAACAGGACCTACGAGAGGGCGGCAGCTCTGGCAGCCGAGATCGGCGGCATGGCTCTCCACTTCGATCACTGGGAAAAATCGTGCGCCGACATCGATATCCTCATCAGTTCGACGAATGCCCCGCACACCATCCTCACCACGGAGAAGCTCGCGCCCCTGATGCGCCTACGGGGTGGAGCCCCCCTCTTCGTCATCGATCTTGCCGTGCCTCGTGATGCCGATCCGGCGATCAACGAACTCGACGGCGTCTTCCTCTACGACATCGACAGCCTCGAACAGATTGCCGCCGAATCCCTGAACGTACGCCTCAAGGAAGTCGACCGTTGCGAGTCACTGATCGACCAGCATGTCGGGGGATTTCTCAGCTGGATGCGCAGCATCCACGGAGCAGAGGCAAGGGGGATCGCCTGATGAATTCCCCGGCCAAGCCCCTGATCCTCGGCACTCGCGGGAGCGATCTCGCACTCGCTCAATCCAAGATGGTACGTGAGGCGCTCGTGGCCGCCCATCCCGGTCTCATCATTGAGCTCAAAATCATCACCACCACGGGAGACGCTCGGACCGCGATGCCACTGCATGAGCCGACAGCCGAGGGGGCTGGACTCTTCACGAAACAGCTTGAAGAGGCTCTCCTGAGCGGCGAGATCGACCTCGCCGTTCACAGCCTCAAGGATCTTCCCGTGGAGACTCCGACCGGCCTCGTTCTTGCGGCCATCCTCCCGAGGGCTCCGATCGACGACCTCCTGATCTCCCGTCATGCCGGAGGTCTAGAGAACCTTCCCACGGGTGCCGTTGTCGGCACGAGCAGTCCGCGCCGCGCGCTTCTGCTCCAACGCCGCCGTCCAGATCTCAAGTTGGTGCCGATCCGTGGGAATGTGCCCACGCGTCTCTCTAAGGTTGCGAGTTCCGGAGACTACGATGCCACGTTGCTTGCCGCAGCCGGCTTGTGCCGCCTCGGCCATGATCTCTCCACGGGAGAGCTGCTGGTTGACCGACTGCCGCTCTCCTTCGAAACGCTGGAATGGATGCTGCCCGCGCCGGGACAGGGAGCCATTGCCATCGAGACACGAATCGGTGACTTCTCCGTGGCACTCCTTCACTCCCTGCACGACCAAAAGACGGCGCGGTGCGTCGAGGCGGAGCGTCTCGTCCTGAAGCATCTCGGTGGCGGGTGCCACCTGGCACTTGGCGCCCTTGCGACAGAAGCCGAGGGTACCATCTCCCTCCAGGCCGTCTTCATACCCGATCCCAAGGGGCCAACCCTCGCCGCGGAGGCCTCTGCCCCCACACCGACAGAGGCAGCCCGCCTTGTCGCCGACCAACTCCTTTTGCAAGTTTCCTAATCTTCCCAGGCCTCGAAACGTTCCCAATCTTCCAAATGACACAACCCTCTCCCAAATCAGCCAAGAAACCAAAAGCCAGCACCCCTCCGGAGAAAAAAGAGGGGATCTGTTACCTTGTCGGAGCGGGCCCGGGAGATCCCGGCCTGCTGACGCTGCGCGGACGCGACTGCCTCGAGCGAGCTGATGTGGTGGTCTACGATTACCTCAGCAACGCCGAGTTCCTACGCTACGCCCCGGAAGGTGCCGAGAAGATCTACGCAGGCAAGACGGCGGGACGACACGCCCTCAAGCAGGAGGAGACCAACGCCCTGCTTGTGAAGTTCACCAAGGAAGGAAAATGCGTCGTGCGCCTCAAGGGAGGGGATCCTTTCCTCTTCGGACGCGGCGGGGAGGAGGCTGCCGAACTGGCTGCTGCCGGCCTCCGCTTTGAGATTGTTCCCGGCGTCACCTCCGCAATCGGTGGACTCGCCTACGCGGGCATCCCCGTCACACACCGAGCCAGTAATGCCATCCTGACGATCTTCACCGGCCATGAGGAACCTGACAAGAAGACCTCGGGCATCGACTACAAGGCCATTGCCTCGGCTCCCGGCACCAAGGTGATGCTCATGGGAGTCGAACGCCTGGGAGCGATCACCGGGGAGCTCGCCGCCGCTGGGATGCAGACCTCCACCCCCGTGGCCTTGGTCCGTTGGGCCACCACGGGTCGCCATCAGACACTCGTCGGCACGCTCGGGACAATCGCCACGCTGGCGGAGAAGCAGGGATTCAAGGCTCCTGCGGTCGCAGTCTTTGGCGAGGTGGTGAATCTCCGTGAGACGCTGAACTGGTTTGAAACCCGTCCCCTCTTCGGACGTCGCATCGTCGTCACCCGAACGCGCACACAAGCCGGCGGCTTGATTGCCTCTCTCCGCGAGTTGGGAGCCGATGCCTACGAGCTGCCCACGATCCGGATCGAGCCTCCGGCCGACAAGACTCCCTTCATCGAGGCGATGCTGGATGTCCGCACCTACGACTGGATCGTCTTCACCAGCCCCAACGGGGTGGAGGCTTTCTTTCGGGCCTTCTTCGCGGCGCATGAGGATGCCCGTGACCTTGGCGGGGCAAGGATCGCCGTCATCGGCAATGGAACCGCCAAGAAAGTCCGTGAGTACCGCTACGCGGTCGACCTGATTCCGGAGGAGTTTGTCGCCGAGTCGCTCCTGAAATCGTTCAAGGAACTCAATGTCGAACACCTCAAGATGCTCCTCCCTCGAGCGGAAGGTGCCCGCGAAATGCTGGCCATCGAGCTTGAGAAGCTCGGGGCGATCGTCGACGACGTCCCTGCCTATCGGACCGTTCCTGAGACGGAGGATGTCTCGGGCGGCATCAAGCGCTTCCGCGAGGAGGGAGCCGACATGATCACCTTCACAAGCGCCTCCACGGCCGCGCACTTCATGGCGCTGAACCTTCCGCTTCCCAAGGGCGTGAAAACCGCAAGCATCGGCCCCGTCACCACCGAGCAGATGCATGCACTCGGACTGCCTGTGGACCTTGAGGCACCGCAGCACGATATCCCCGGCCTGGTGACGGCCATCCGTGGATTTTACGAATCAAAAGAGTAATCCCTCAACAATCCCATAGCTATCCCACGGCTATCACTTGAGGAGTCTCTTCATTTTGATGGCGTGAAGCCCGTTCCGGCCGTAAAAAGAGAGTAGAAAGACACCACCATGCAAATCCACATCAGCCCACGTCACATCAAACTCACTGCAGCCATCCACGCCCACGTGGCTGATAAGGTTGCCCATCTTGAGGAGTACACTTCCGACATTCTTGCCGCGCATGTGGTGCTTCTTTTCGACGAGCACCGCTCCAAGAAAAAGGACTTCCAGGTGAAGATCCACCTCGCTCTTCCCGGCCCCGATCTTCATGCCGAGGATGCCGAGGATGACCTCTACGCCGCCATTGACCTGACGGTGCACAAGCTCGTCCAGCAACTCCGGAAGCGGAAGACAAAGACCAAGGAGAAGGCCACGCACAAGCTCAAGGTCGCACGCGAAGTCGAGCGCCGCGGCTCCCGTCGCTAAAGCCTCCCCGGCTAGGGTCGATGGAGTCGGAATACAAAGTCCAGCTGGAGGCCTTCGAGGGCCCCTTGGATCTGTTGCTCTACCTCGTTAAGAAAGACGAGGTAGACATCTACGATATTTCCATCGAGAGGATCACGACGCAGTACCTCGCCTACCTGGAGACCTTTGAGTTCCTTCACATCGAGGTGGCCGGCGAGTTCCTCGTCATGGCCGCCAACCTGCTCTACATCAAGAGCCGCACCCTCCTTCCCAAGGATCAGCAGATGCCCGAAGAGGAGGCCGAAGAGGATGATCCGCGCTGGGAGCTGATCCGCCAACTCATTGAGTACCGAAAGTTCAAGGAGGCTGCCGCGCACCTACGAGATCAGGAGGAGCTTCAGTCAGCCCTCTTTCCTCGCGCCGTCTCCCTGGATCCCGCCCACGCACCCATCATCGACGATAACATGCTGCTCGGCGATGTCGGGATCTTCGACTTGATCAACGCCTTTCAGCGTGCGCTCAAGCGTCTGCCTGCGGAAGAGAAGACCGGCGAGATCCGGGAGGAGACCTTCACCGTCACTGACCGGATCAACCACCTCATGCGCATGGTCGATCGCGGCGTCTCGATGCGCTTTGAGGAGCTTTTCAGCGATCTCTCCACGCGCTCGGAGCTGGTCGTTACCTTCCTGGCCATCCTAGAACTGATCCGGATGAAACAATTCCGCGTGCGTCAAGAGCAACATTTCGGTGAAATCTGGCTGGATCGCACCCTCCCCCACGAGGATGAACTGACCCTTCAGGATGAATTCCAAAGCCATCAGCAGGAAACCCCGCAAGAAGTGCCATGAGCAAGAAATCACGTAAAAAAGAGAAAAAGGCGCCTGCTTCCTCCGAAGCCGCGATTGACGCGACCGCTAAGCAGGAACCGCTCACCCACGGGCTCGGAGAAAAGAGTGAGTCTCTGCACGAGACCATTACCGACACTGCCAGTGACGCCGATTCTGCCGATTCCAACGACACCGAGGTGATGGAGAAGTCAGGGACTCCGGAGGAGCTGGAGGTTTCCATTGATCTTTATGATTCCGCCCTCCCAGAGGCCGTGACCGAGGAGGCCCTGAGCGGCGACGTGCCGGTCGGGGAAATTCCGCGCCTCTCCCATATCATTGAAGCGATCCTCTTCGCCTCCCAGAAGGCGGTGACCCCGAAGGAGCTGGTGGCTCATCTCAAGAGTGCGGCCGCTGCCGAACCTACCAGTGTGGCCTCTGCCTTTGCACGCATCAAGGAGGTCAATCTTCATGAGGCCCTCGTGGAGCTTCAGGCTGAGGTGGCAGCATCGGGCCGCGCCTACCAAGTTCGTGAGACGGCGACCGGATGGCTCCTGACCAGTGCCCCCGGATTCGCTCCATGGCTCCGCGCCCTCTACCCCGAGGCCAAGCCGACCCGCCTGAGTCCTTCAGCTCTCGAGACCCTTGCGATCATCGCCTACCGCCAGCCGATCGCCCGCGCCGACATGGAAGCGGTGCGTGGAGTCTCCGTCGACGGAGTCATGCAGACGCTCCTCGACCGCGGTCTTGTGAAGATCTCAGGCCGGGCCGAAGTGGCGGGTCGCCCTCTGCTCTACGCAACGACCCAGTATTTCCTCGATCACTTCGGCCTGCGTCATCTCGACGAGCTTCCGAATGCCGCCGAACTGCGCCAGGTCCAGCTGCCGAAGGCAACGCCTGAACCCACCGAATCTGATGCTGACGCTGCGAGCGAAACCGACCCTGAGCTTCCTGGCGATTTAACCGAGGGGACTTCAGAGGCTGAGAAGGCCTCATCCCAAGAGTCATCTCTTGATGAGGAAGCATCCGGGGTACTTGAAGAAGTCGAGGTCACCGAGATTCTCGAGCTCCGCGAAGCGGTCGTCTTCAGCGAAGTCACCTTTGATTCCAACACCGAGCAGGAGAACGCTAGCGCCACGAGCGAGGGTGAAGAAAGGTCCGATGATCAGACAGACTCATCTGAAGAAGAGCCCGAGCATCCTCATTCCTAAACCTTAAACGGGATACTTTTCATGGAGGACCTCAAACAACTCCGCGATGCGATCGACGCGCTCGACGGCACCCTGCTTGACCTCCTCAACGAGCGCGCCCGCCTCGCTCAGGAAATCGGAAAGATCAAGGAGCGCAATGGCCGACCTGTCTACGCTCCCGAGCGTGCAGAGCAGTTGATGCGCCGACTGGCCCAGCGCAGCACGGGACCTCTGGATGCACGCTCTATTCGCGCCATCTACCGGGAAATCATGTCGGCCTCGCTCGCCTTGGAAAAGGACACGGTCATCGCCTGCCAAGGTTGCGTTGCCGGACGCACCCATTTTGCGGCCAAGCAGCAGTTCGGGTCGAGTGTCCGCTACGCCTTTCATGCCGAGCCCACCGCACTTTTTGCAGCCGTGGCATCGTACTCTGCCGACTGCGGAGTCATCCCATCAGGGGAAGAGGGCCCCGAGGCCGCCGTGCTGGAGCTTCTGATGGAGGGGAAGGTCTTCCTCTCCTCTCAGATCGTCCTCGGCGGCGAAGAGGGAGCCGCGCCTGCACGCTACTTTGTCCTCGGAAGCACGCTAAACACTCCCTCCGGTGACGATCAGACTGCCCTGCTGTTTCATCTGACCAACCAACCAGGTGCGTTGGCCTCGGCACTAGAACCATTGAGTGCCGCCGGAGTGAATGTCATCTCGATCCACAGTCGTCTGGCACGTAGCGGGGGACTGCATCTCTTCCTTGAGGTGGAGGGCCATGCCAACGATCCTCTTCT
>Ga0209829_10000357_pt1 | contig 42732 bp, 35 predicted proteins | sample C_140205_EF_Meta_FD_187311 | JGI IMG/M metagenome (GOLD analysis project Ga0209829, IMG submission 187311) | Freshwater microbial communities from Lake Croche, Canada to study carbon cycling - C_140205_EF_MetaG (SPAdes) (version 2) | ecosystem: Environmental > Aquatic > Freshwater > Lake...
CGCTCCACTAGGACGCACACGAGAGATCATTGACATTTGTCGAATGATGTGGCGCCGCGAAAAACTCGTTTACGACGGTAAGTACTACAAGCTTCCACTTCCAGCAGGTGAGGGCACCGGTCTCGGTAAGCCTCTTAAGCTCATCAACCACCCAGTACGAGAGAACATTCCAATTTGGGTTGCTTCAATTGGTATGAAGAACGTGGAGCTAACAGCAGAAATTGCAAACGGTTGGATGCCGATCTTCTTCATTCCAGAAAAAGCGAATGACATCTGGGGCGAATCACTGAAAGCTGGAAAAGCTAAACGTGACCCTGCACTCGGAGAATTAATGATTAGTGCCGGATCACTCGTTGCAATTGGTGAAGGTGAAGAAGCAATCAAAGTTCGCCAGTACGCACGCTCAATGGCTGCTCTCTACATTGGTGGCATGGGTGCAGTTGGCCAGAACTTCTACACCGAACTCGCAACTCGTTACGGTTACGGTGACGACGCCAAGATCATCCAAGAGCTCTACCTAAGCGGTAAGAAGGCTGAAGCTGAAGCTGCCGTTCCTGAAGAGTTCTTGGAACTCACAACCATCTGTGGATCAAAGGGCTACGTGAAAGAGCGTCTCGCTGCTTACAAAGAAGCTGGCATTACTCACTTGCAGATTCACCCAGTCACCCTTGGGGATCAAACAAAGCCTCAGATGATTGAGATGCTTAAGGACATGGTCTAAACATCACTTCGAGTGGCGTCGCGTCCTCCGGACTCGAGCCAAGCGTTGTACATACCTGCATAAGCGCCACCCTTTGCGAGGAGCTCCTTTGGAGTTCCCATTTCAACAATGCCACCGTGGTCAATCACAACGATTCGGTTCGCACGTTGGGCAGTTGTTAAGCGGTGGGCAATAAGAATTGCTGACCTTCCTTCAAGAATGCGGTCAAGTGCACGTTCAATGATTGTTTCGCTTCGAAGATCTAGCGATGATGTTGCTTCGTCCAAGATGAGTACTCGTGGGCGAGCAAGGAATGCTCGAGCAAGAGCGAGCAACTGACGTTCTCCTGCGGCGAGTGTTTGTCCGCGCTCATGGACAATGGTGTCAATGCCTTGGGGGAGACGCTCAACGAGGTCTCGTAGCCCCACAACATCGATTGCATCTTCAATCTCTTCGTCAGTGATGCCTTGTCGGCCAAAGCTCAAGTTGGTCTTAATTGATCCAGCGAATAGGAATGCTTCTTGTGGCACAACGCCAAGTTGTGAGCGAAGTGAATGTAGTGAAACGGTTTTGATGTCAACACCGTCAAGCAACACGCGACCAGAGGTTGGATCATAAAAACGATTAGCTAATTTTGCCATCGTTGATTTTCCAGCACCCGTTGGTCCAACGAATGCAACTGATTCTCCTGGAGCAATTTCTAGATTGATGTTCTCTAGTACTGGTCGTCCTTCGAGGTACCCGAAGCTCACATTTTCGAAAGTCATTCGACCTTCAATGGTTGGTAGATCTGGAGCGTTTACTTCTTCATCAACACTCGGAGGCGTTTGTAACAACTCTCGGAGTCGAATAATTGAAGAGCGACCTTGCTGCAGTGCGTTGTACTGCTGGACAAGTAGCTGAATAGGGCTAAAGAAACGGTTGAGATACAAGAAGAATGCAATGAGCGCACCAATGCTGAGTTTGTGATCGAGCACCATGTTCCCACCAATGCTGAGCAGTATTCCCTGACCAATGATTCCAATCATTGATGTTGATGGTCCATAAATTGCGTTAACGCGGCCGGTGTACATGTTGGCGTCACGGTATGCACCAACAACATGTTGGTGATTCAGCATGTTGCGCTTCTGGCGATTATTGGCGGTGACCACGCGAATCCCATAAAGCGACTCTGAGAGGTCCGCAAGAACATTGGCAATGCGGTCACGGCTCAGTAGGTATCCCTTTTCGGATGCTACGTGGAACCAGATGGAAAATACGAATAGCAATGGAACGATGAGAAGGATTGTCCAAGTTGCTAAAACCACATTGGTGGAAAAGAGCACGACAGTAATAACAGCCATGGTGAGTCCTTGTAGCGCAAAAGAGCTAATGCCATCTTGAATTAATTGCTGCAAGTTTTCGATGTCGCTCGTCATGCGGCTCATCAGAACGCCCGCTTTTTCATCTGTGAAAAAATCCAAGCTGAGTCTTTGGAAATGAGTAAAAACTCGTACTCGAAGTTCGTGCATTACGCGAGCAGCAAGACGACCGGTAACAACAATTTGAAGTCGCTGCAGAACTGCTCCACCAACAGCAACGACGAGATAGAGAATTCCACACACCGCAATCACGGTTAATGAACGATGCCCCTTAGTCATTCCGTTATTGATTGCGTACTCAGTGAGCTTGGGACCCGCCTGGAGGACAAGACTTATAACAATTGTGAGCAGTGATCCCCAAAGTACGTAACCAGGGAAAGCTTTCACCATTCGAAACAACGTAAGAGGTAATTTTTCAGATTCACTAGGAAGCTGGCTAAAAGTAATTGCTGAAGGCTCGTGTTTCGGTTCAGTTGAAACGATCTTCGTCGCCTCTTCCATCAACTCGCTCGGGATACCACCAAAGGGGAGCCCAGTGTTCGAACTGGCTTGGAACATTCCTCCGCCGCCTGGTCCACCCCAACCACCTCCGCCGCCACCCCAACCCATTACGAAGCGTCCGATGTGGTTTGAGCGAGTACTTCGGAATACAGAGGTGATGTCGCAAGCAGTTGTTCATGTGTTCCAGTTGCGATAACACGACCTTCATCAAGCAGAATTACTCGACTCGCAAGTGCAATTGTTGAGATTCTGTGCGCGATAACAATTGTTGTTCTCTTAGTCAGTAGTTTTGTCAGCTCCGAATAAATACCAGCTTCAACGTGAACGTCAATTGCGCTCGTTGCATCATCGAGAATCAGAATTGGTGGATTAACGAGCAATGTTCGAGCAATAGAAATACGTTGACGCTGCCCACCAGAAAGGGTGTAGCCACGTTCTCCAACAACAGTGTCATACCCCTCAGGGAGCTTCACAATGAACTCGTGGGCATTGGATGCCATTGCGGCTGCAGTGATGTCCTCAATGGAGGCGTCAGGAAGACCGTATGCGATGTTGTCTCTGATTGAGATTGAAAACAAGAAAGGATCATCGAGAACAACACCAACGGTGTCTCGCAACGTTTGAAGCGTGACATCTCTAACATCATGTCCATCAATTTGCACTGATCCATCGCTGACATCGTAGAAACGCGTAAGTAGTCGAGCCACTGTTGATTTTCCAGAACCAGTTCGTCCAACGATCGCGACGGTTTCTCCTGGCTCAATGTGTGCATCAAAGTCATGCAAAATTTCTGCGCCGTTGGCGTACGCAAATCGAACGTGATTAAAATCGATTTTTCCTGCGACGTCTAGGAGATCAAATACTCCGGGGCGCTCAACGACCTCTGGGGTTTCGTCGAGTACTTCAAAAATTCGTTCGGCACTTGCTTTGGCGCGTTGACCCATCATCACAAGTTGTCCGAGCATCATGAATGGTGCCTGAAGCATCAAGAGATAGGCGTTAAAGGCAAGGATCGCTCCGATTTCGAGAGTGCCTTGCAGCACCATCCATCCACCGAAGAAAAGCACGAGTGCAAGACCAAGCTGGGGAAGGCTCTGCACCCACGGCCCCCAGACACCACGAATTTCTGCATCCTTTACGTATCCCCATGCAACTCGTTCTGCAGCGTCAGCGAGTCGGTTGACTTCAGCGCCTTCTTGTGCGAAGGACTTAACAACACGAACACCATTTACATTCTCGTCAACAATTGTTGCCACTTCAGCGAGTCGAGCTTGGAGAATCCATGAGATAGGAAACAGCACGCGACGCATTTTGATTCCAATGAAGTAAAGCAACGGCATGATACACATTGCGATTAACGCAAGTGGCGCGTTAATCGACAACATGAATCCGAATGCGAGCACTCCAATGAAGCTTTGAACAAGGATCAGGGGAGCGAATGTTGAATACATCTGGACACTTCTGATGTCGCTGTTGGAGCGGCTAATTAACTGTCCTGATTGAACTCGGTCGTAGAAACTAAATGAGAGCCACGTGAGGTGGTTGTACATGAGCGCTCGAAGATCCGCTTCAACGTTGTAGGCAGTGCGGTACACATAATGACGAGAAATTATTCCTGTGATTCCAGCTAGTACACCAACAATCAAAATTTCAATAACAGTTCGATGAAGATTCCCGGTGTGGCGGATAAGCCCGTTATCGATTGCGTCATTAAGCATGTTTGGAACAAGTGTCTGGAACACCAAGCTGACTAGCGAAAGGCTTATTGAAGCTATAAATGCAAAACGGTGCGATGCAATTACAGGAAGGATTCTGCGCCACCATGTGAGACTTTTGTCTGGTGAAATGAGCGCATGAGGTCCGGGGTATTTCGAATGAACTCCACCTAATGGATTGGCGCTTGGTCTAGGGGAGTGTGATATTGCCATCGCTTGATGTTACTTGCTCACTTGTGCAGGAATTCACGAAGCCACATGGCCTATTGTGTCGTTGTGGCTTCTACTTATTTCATCGACCATCCACTTGTTGCTGACAAGATTCGTCAACTTCGTGATGAGAAAACTTCTAATGCGGACTTTCTGCGTCTCGCAGGAGAGATTGCAAGGTTCGTAGCCTACGAAGCGTTTCGTGACGCCAAAGTTTCTGTAACTACCGTTGACACTCCAGTTGTAAAAGGTGCACCCGCGGTTAGGGCTGATACTCAGTACGTAATCATTCCAATTCTTCGTGCAGGTCTCGGCATGAGCCCAGCCGCACAAGAAATTCTTCCAGTGCACAGAGTTTGTTTGATGGGTCTACGTCGCAATGAAGAAACGTTGCTTCCAGACGTGTATCTAGACGGTGTTCCAGAAAACCTCGAAGGCGCACCAATAGTTATTTGTGATCCCATGCTGGCTACTGGCGGATCGCTTGTGTGCGTGCTTGACATCATTGCTAAGCGCAACCCTGGTCCAGTGACAGTCCTTTGTTTGTTAGCTGCACAACCGGGAATTGACTACGTACTTTCTAAATACCCGGACATCAAGATTTTTGGTGCAGCCCTAGACGCGAAGTTGACTGACGTTGGCTACATCACGCCAGGTCTTGGTGATGCTGGCGACCGTCTCTTTGGTGCTCCAGTTCGTTAACTAGAGACCAATGTCCTCGTTCCAAAGTTCGGGGTGTTCGTGTGTGAATTTCGAAAGTATTTCAATACACGCTTTGTCATTTAAGACAACAATCTCAACGCCAAGTTCTTCAAGCCAGTCGTGACCACCATGGAACGTCTCGGCTTCACCAATAACTACAGCACCGATATTGAATTGTCGAACAAGTCCTGAGCAGTACCAGCACGGTGAGAGCGTGGTGACCATTACACAGTCGGGGTAGTCACGACGACGTCCAGCTTTTCTAAAAGCGTCTGTTTCTGCGTGCACCGATGCATCGTCTTCTTGGACGCGACGGTTGTGTCCAGCACCAAGAAGTTCACCTTCTCTTGTGAAGAGTGCGGCACCAATTGGGATGCCACCTTCACTAAGGCCAATCACGGCCTCGTTGTATGCGGTTTCGAGCATTTTGTTGGCGAGCTCATTACTTAATGGAGCATGTTTTTTGTTCATGATTGTAAGTATGCTCCAAAGTTGTGGATGTTCGCACGAACTTAGTCAAAATCAATTAAAGGACTGAAATATGTCAGAACGCCAAATGGCATTTCCTGCTGACTTTATGTGGGGTACTTCAACTGCTGGGTATCAAATTGAAGGTGGCGGTGACAACACAGACTGGTCTCGTTTTGAAACAAAGCCTGACACTATTGCCACAGAGCCATGTGGTGATGCGTGCGACTCATGGAATCGTTACGAGGAAGATCTAGAAATAATTGAGTCACTGGGACTCAATTCTTTCCGACTCTCTCTTGAGTGGGCCAAAATTGAACCCCAACAAGGAGTCTTCTCAAAAGAAGCTGTGTCGCACTACAGAGATGTGCTTCAGGCGTGTCACGCCAGAGGTATTCAAACTGTCGTGACACTGCACCACTTCACACTGCCGCTGTGGGTGGCTGACCTTGGTGGATTCGAGCACCCTGAGATTTCGAACTGGATGGGCAACTACGCCAAGCATGTTGCAGCAAAGCTTGGTGAAGAAATAGATGTTGCATGCACCATTAATGAGCCCAACATCGTTGCACTTATGGGATATCTACTTGGCGTTTTCCCACCAGAAGTGAAAGACCGTTCGCGTTACGACAAAGTGAATGAAGCTATGCGTACATGTCACTTTGCGATGCGTGAAGAGCTAAGAAATGGTCCTGGAACGTATCCAATCGGGATGTGCCTTTCAATGCAGGAATACATATGCGCTGAAGGTGGCGAAGGAACTATGGAAGTAATTCGAACTTCTATGGAGGATCAATATCTCGCGGCAGTAGGCGACGACGACTTTATTGGCGTGCAGTGCTACACAAAAATTGAACTCGGTGCTGACGGAATCATGCCAGTGACTGGTGAGGTCACAGAAATGGGATATGCATTTTGGCCACAATGTGTTGAGTACACAGTTAGACGTGCTGCAACCATGACGGGCATTCCAGTGATTGTCACTGAAAATGGCATTGGTACTGATGACGATGAGCAACGGATCAGGTATCTGAATGGTGCACTACAGGGTCTGGCAAAAGTTATGGACGAAGGATGTGACGTCCGCGGTTATTTCCAGTGGTCACTACTAGACAATTTCGAATGGGTGCTTGGATACCGTCCAAAGTTTGGAATTGTAGAAGTTGACCGCACTTCTTTTAAGAGGACACGTAAGCCTTCTGCTGCTTGGTACGCAGATGCTGCAAAAACTTTTCCAGCTGCTTTTAAATAATTACGAAAGCTGCAATCGTTCAAACTGAAGAGACGGTGCTTCAATTGCCTTGAGCGCTTCTCGCATTGCTTCTACCTGTGATGAGGATGCTTCTACTGAGTTGCCTTTAACAAGATTCTTCTCTTCGAGAGGATCTTCTTTTCTGTTGAAAACAACGTCACCATGGAACGAATTCATTCGAGCCCAGAATGGAACTTCGTCGCCAGTGGTGAATGGCTGGCGAATAACTGGAACATCAGATCCCGGCATGTATTCCAAAGTTGCTCGACGGTCAGGTCGAGGAAGGCGAATATTCGGGTACGCGTGGATTGGCATGGTTGACCATCTATTAGAGAACATTTCTAATGGTCTGTTGCCTTCAATAGGTGCTCGAACAAATTTGGTCTCTTTGTCAATGAAAACAACTTCACGACCCCAAATCCCAGTGAGAATGTGATCACGAGTTGCTGGTCCAGTGCCGTTGAGTACTGATGTGAGTGAGTGGCCGTGAGTGCGATGCTCTGGGCGAACATCAAAGACTTCGCACAGCGTTGCGTGAATGTCGACGGTGGTTGTTAAGTCGTTTACTTCAGAAGCTGCGCTTCCTGGCCACGCAATCATTAATGGGATGTGACCCATCTCTGAATAAATAGGGACACCTGGCTTGCCCCAGATTCCACCACGCTCACCTAAGTAGTGGCCGTGGTCGGTCATAACTATGACAGCAGTATTTTCCCAAGCGTTAGTTTCATCAATGGCATCGAGAACTTTTCCAAAGTAGTGATCAATCATTGATAACTTCGCGCCGTAGTTTGCTCGGATGTGTCGACCAGTTCGCTCATCGGGAACATTTGGGCCACCGGCATCGGTGTAAGGGGGCCAAATAACTTTTGGTCCCTCCCATTCTTCGTCATACATAGATGCCCATGGTTCAGGGGTATCAAATGGTTCATGCGGATCAAACTCATCAACAAATAAAAAGAATCGTTTTTCGCTGTCTTTGTTTTCTCGAATCCATTTCGCCGCTGCCGTCATTGTCTTGGGGCCAGGAAAATCTTCATCCTCTTTGAAATACGTTCGTGATTTGTCGTAGCCACGTTCAATCGAAGCTGGTTGTGCAGGTAGGGCAGGGGATCCGAACCATGAAGGATCGAGGCGAGTTTTCCACGGGTCATCTTCTCCACCACGTACGTAGTCCCACGCAGAGAAGTCAGTGTGGTAATTCTCACCACCTGATTCAAAAAGGTGTGGGTGATCAGTAATTAATTGTGTGGTGATGCCTTTTCTACGTAATTCGAATGTGATGGCATCTTCCCAGATCTCAATTGATCCCCATGGACGCCATAGAAAGTCAAGTGCACCACAAAGGATGTCGTGTCGAGCAGGCATGCAAGGAAGTGACCCGGTGTGGTGATTGGCAAATTTGACTGAGCGATTAGCAAATCTTGTGAGATTTGGCGTTGTGAATTCATTGAACCCGTATGCCTCAAGCAAGTGACGATTTAGTGAGTCAAGTACCACCACAATTACGTTGCGTGGTTTCTTACTTTCGGGTGAAGACTGCATTTGGCAACGGTACATCAAGTACCAGTTGTTTTACGAGGCTGGTTCTAGTTCCTTTTGTTTTAGTACTTGTTTAGCAATGTGACCTGAACGCTTTTCAAGAAGGAAGTATGTCAACGCTGAAAGAAGCACACCAGCAAAGACAGAGAAATCAGCTCCTCCATACCAACCTGACGTACAAACCCCGTTTGTAAGGCTTGTGGCGCATGATGCTCCGAAGTGGTTAGAAACAGGTGTCATCCAGTGAAAAGGGAACGTAACTGGCGGTGGAGCCTTTGAGAAACAGATGGTTGCGCTAACCATTCCAACGACGAATGCCACTACTGCATTCCAGCGCACGCCGCTTCGCTCTGCGTAGTACATCGAACCCTGGTCGGTGCGTTGCAATTCTTCTGGGCAGTACTTCTTTCTTCTGAGCAGCCAGTCCATTAGAAAGATTCCAAGCCATGGGCCAATCCACACAATGATTACTCCAACGAACTCTTTCATGTAGAGAGAGAAGGTCGATTGAAACATCGCCCAGATAGTTAGCGCGCATGAAATTACTGAGTCAAGCAATACGGCTTGGTAGCGCTTGATGCGAACGCCCATGGCCTGAAGCGAAACACCCGAGGAATATAGATCGAGTGAGTTCACTGCGAATAGTTGCAGAATTGCAAACAGTAAGAAAAGCGCAACGAACCATTTTGGAATGAATTGTTGTGCGTAGAGAACTTGAAAAGGATTAGCCCCATTCCACTGAACCACTTGAGTGGCGCTCGAGAGGAATGTAAATGTTGTCGCTCCAAGCAGCATTAGCAAGGTCTCAGGAACAGCCGTGCCCAAAAAGACCCAGCCGACAATTGCTGACTTTTTTGCATCGCGCGGAACATATCGTGTGTAGTCATTTGCGCAATTAGTCCAACCGAGTCCTGAAAGTGCAAAAACAAATGCGAGCGCCGCGCTGTACAGTTCCCATCCACCGCCAGCTCCTACGTAATTAGGCATTGCATGCTTTACGTCGAAGTAGGCCAGTACTGCGAAGATTGCACCAAACGGAATGATCATGACTCGGAGAACTTTGACCATTGTGGCGTGACCAAAGTAAGGAACGACAGCTTGAACTCCAGCTGCAAAAATAATTAGTAATACTTCGAATCCACTACTTACGTGAATGCTTGCCATCTGCAGGAGCACCAATACCGCTCCAACAATAAGTATGAGGCCTTCTGTTTCGAATCCGAGCAGTGTTATCCAGTTAAAAAATGCAAATAGCCTTGACCCCTTCACCCCAAAAGGTGCCCTATTTATTGTGAACCCTGTTGTTCCTGCTTCAGGACCTTGTAGTGAGGCAACGCCAACAAGAAAAAATGAAAGGTTCCCAATCAGAATCAAACTGACTGTTGTTGCGAAGTTGAATCCAAATCCCATTAAGAGGGCTCCGTAAACAAAATATTCAACGTTGAGTGAAGAACCAGCCCACAATGCACCAATTGTTCGTGGTGTGGACCAACGGTCTGATTCGTTTATCAGATCTATTCCAGTTTTTTCAATTACAAACGCTTTGGATGAGCTGGAATAATTTGAAGTCACACCACATCTTCTCATTCACTTTTGCGTTGGGTGATTACTTGAATCAGAGAGTTCAAAACCGCATTAAGAAATTGAAAAGTATCTGCTCGTTTTTAGAGCTTCAGGTCTATTAAGTTAATACTTGACATTGAAAAAATCCCTACATTGATCTCCGGTGGTCCTTTGGTGTTATGGGATTGCTGAAAATACTTATGTATAAAAACCCTTGAAAATAAAGGACTTTCGGCCCTATCAACTACCTGAAAAAAGCACTTCAGGACAAACTAGGCAAACGCTTGACTTCTTGCTATGTTTAGCGGATGGGTGAAACGGCACAAGGCAATTTCACCGGGGGAAAGCAGGACAAAATGTCACTAGAGATGGACCGCAGGTCTTTTCTAACAAATTCAGCTGCCACTATTGGTGGAGTTGCAATGGCCGGAACTGTCGTTGACAGTCTTCTCGCCGGAGCTGCAAGTGCCGCAACTGTTGGTATCAACACAGGCACGCCAAAAAGAGGCGGAACACTTACTGTTTCTCTGGAAGGTGACATCCTTTCATTGACAGCATTCAACGGTCAGAAGGGTTCATGGGGCGCATCACAGTACCCACGTGGAGCTGCTGTGTACGACCCATTATTCAACGTCGCAACTGACGGTGTAACAATCCTTCCTGGACTTGGAACATCAATCACACCAAACGCAAACTTCACTTCATGGACAATCCAACTTCGCCAGGGTGTGAAGTTCCACAACGGAACTACATTCAACGCAGATGTTGTTGTGGCCAACTACAAGGCAACTGGTCTTGACGCCAGCCCAGTAGGTCCAGCCATTGCACCGATCATTAAGAACGTTGTTAAGGGTGCAAACGACTACGAAGTTATTTACAACTGCGTAATTCCATTCTCTGGATTGCCTCCACAGCTTGCTGCATCACAGATCACCTACATGGCTGAGCCTTCAACACTTGTTAAGGGTTACAACGGCATCGCAATTGGAACTGGTCCATTCATGATGAAGTCAGCTTCTGACTGGCAGTACAACGACCACTGCATGCTGTACGCAAACCCGAACTACTGGCGCAAGGATGCCAAGGGCAATGACCTTCCTTACGTTGATGCAATCAACTTCAAGGTGATCTTGGATGCAGGTTCTGCTTACTCGGCTCTCCAAGCTGGATCGATTGACGTTGCATACACAACTGACGAGCTCGTTGGAAACAAGATGTTGGCTAACACGAAGTTTGCTGTTCGTAACGACAAGAACGACAAGCGTGAACCAGCTACTAACTACATACTCATGAACACGACTGGAACCATGAACCAATACGGTGTTTGGGCCGCAGCAGCGCTTCCTTACATCTTGAAGGGTGCAGCAGTTCCAACTGCAGTTCAGTTGGCTCTAGCTGGTAACCGTACATACAGTGCCGCTGTTGGTGCTGGTAGCGGAACATACGTTGTTGGTGCTGTTAACCCACAAACATTGGCTTGGGACCCTAAGTACGTCAACCACTTGACCGACGCAACAATCCGTAAGGCTGTTGCTCAGTCAATCAACCCAACAACATTTGTGAAGACAATCACAGATGGCAAGGGAACGTTTGCTAACGGTGTGTTCAAGAAGGGTTCTTCTTACTACCAAGACCCGCAGTATGCAACGTTCAACCCTTCAGCTGCAAAGAAGGCTGTTGACGCTTACAAGGCAGCTAAGAACATCACCGATGTAACAATTGTTATTGACTATGCAACTGGAGGCGCCTCAACTTTGAAGGCGTTCCAGTTCATTCAGAACGGTTGCAAGGCTGCTGGCATCAACGTTGTTGGTCGCCCACTTGAAAGTGGAGTTGAAATTGCGAACTTCATTAATGGAGTGAACACAGCTTCACTTACATTCCAATTCGGTGGAATTGACCAGTCACTGAACTACGTATGGTGGAACTCAGTTCCAGCTGCTGGAACCAACATCCCACTGGGACTTGGTCTTAACGCTTGGCCATACACTTCATACGCTGGAAACGGTGACTACACAACATCACCAAACGTTGCTGGTGCGGTTAACTTCTCTCACCAGAACAACCCAGCAATCCAGAAGGCTATGGGTCAAGCTCTTGCGAGCCCAGGTGGATCTTCACAGCACGTCACTAACTGGCGCACAGTGAACAACTTGTTTGCTAAGGAACAGACGTACGTATTCCTAACTTCTGTTGTCACAACTTTGGCTGCGAACAAGAAAGTCCAGAACTTTGTTGGTGCGCAGTTCGCTGGAAAGACAGTTCTGCAGCAGGCTGGAACACTTCGTTTCGACCAGGCTTGGAAAGCATAAGTAACAAGCTCATTAAGCAAGAAGAGCGGCGCTTCGGCGCCGCTCTTCTTGCTTTATAGAGAGACTTTCTTAGTTGAGATGTTCCCTTTAACATTTCGCCACCACCAAATTGTGCTGAGCGCAAGTGCTCCAGAAACTACGGCGCCAATAGTAAAGGGGAAAGACTCGTTGATGCTGAAGAAATACCCCGATACTGCTGCACTCAGTGCCAGCGCACCAGTATTTGCAGTTGCATTCAACCCTTGACGTCGACTCATTTCACGATGTTCTGAACCTTCAGACATAAGTGAAGAAATTGATGGCACCGAAAGTGACGCACCAATTGATTCAAATGCGCCAAAAATCACCATCATGTGAGGGTTATGAATATGTGGATAAAGAGCTAAGAATGCAGCTCCATTAACTAGACCAAGTGTTCCAACAACTCGCCGGTTGGCATTGTCCGCAAGCCATCCACCGAACCCGCTCAGTAGGACCCAGGGCAAGCAGAAGAAAGTCCAGCTAAGTCGAATATCAAGAGTGGTTGCATGATGTGTCTTCATGAGCAGTGACCAACAGGTTTCATACACGCCAATGAGAACACCAGTTCCCGCTGCTGCAATAAACGCTCCAATTAGTTGTTGGCTCCAACGTAACTTCGGAAGTGGTGAAGGATCGTAGGCCTTGTCGCCAAGGTTTGTGCGAAATGTTTGCGTTGCGGCGAGTAGTGAAACAACACCGGATGCGAAGAACGCCCATCCGAGTGCTCGAACCGACACCAGCGCTCCAGCCACTGGACCAAAGGCCATTCCACCAAGTTGTGCGGCAATAATTCGAGAGATTGCACTTCCTCTCTCGGTTTCATCAAAAAGCGCCGATACTGCTGACATGGAAGCAACTTCAATGGCACCTGCTGATACACCCTGAAAGATTCGAGTGATGATGAACCAAGGAGCATTTACGGGGAATAGATAGGTCATGCTGGCAAGTCCATAGACCACAAGGCCAATAATCATTATTGGTCGACGACCATGCTTGTCGGCGTAGCGTCCAGTTAGAAACTGGCTCGCTAGCCCAGCAATAGAAAAAGCCGCCATGATGTAGCCAACAATTGTTGGGGTTCCTCCTCGGTTCTCTAAGAACAAAGGTAAGAGTGGAAGTCCTAAAGTCGCACCCATCCACTGCACCGCGACAATGAATGTCAAGCGGTTCAGCGTTTGCTTTGGGGTGGTTGTTGACATACCTCTACGTTACTGGGGAAGACTCAAGTTTTACTTGAAGAAATTGTCACATTACAGAGTGCCACATTCCACCAAAATCATCACGCCTAGCAGCAGGTAGACCCAAGGAATTAATTCAGGGGCTCGCTTGTTGCCCCACGCAACTACACGTGGACGCTGCGTAAGCGTTTGCGCCGTAGCAACAAAAATGAGCTCCCAGAAAATGAAGACGCCCGCTGAGATCAATGTTTTAGTGTTGTCGCTTGCTCTTAGAAGTGGTGTCCATACAGCGATATTGTCGCCACCGATTGCAAACGTCATCAGAAATGTAGTTATTGCTCCACGCTTGTAGATCTTTCGAGGCTCCTTATTGCGTGACTGCCAGGCATGGAATGCGAAGTACCAAGGAACAAAAGCCAAAACTCCAATTGCCCGCGTCGGGATGGTCTGGAGAAAATCTCCTAGAACTGCAGCAACAAGAATCAACGAAATGATTCCTAATATTTGTGAATTACGAACTCGCTTTATTTTCTTGGGCTCAGTTACTAGCAACTGTGCAGCGTAGGCAAAGTAGTTGTCAAACATTGTCCCGATAAATGCGACGCTGGCAATGGCTGCATCAAGACCGAAGGTATTCATACATATGACCTTAGTTAACGGAAAATGAGCTGTAAATCCTCAGTAGTAGAATTCTTGAATGGTTCGCCTTGTACTCCCTCCAACCCAGCAACAGCTGGAAGCTGCCCGTCGCGTTATTGCAGATCATCTCGTCCCAACACCCACGGTTCAACTTTCTCTTCGAGGCCGACAAACGTACGTAAAAATGGAAGGCCTGCAGCCAACTGGTGCGTTTAAGGTCCGTGGGGCACTTGCGGCGGTTGACGCCTCGAAACGCAATGACCCAACTGGTGCAGTTATCACCTCGTCTGCAGGAAACCATGGACTCGGAATCGCATACGCGTCACACGCGCTTGGCGTTCGCGCAACAGTAGTGGTGCCAAAGAATGCATCAGAAGCAAAAGTTAAGAAGTTAAAAAAGTTTGACATTGAACTTATTCAATTCGGCTCTTCATACGATGATGCCCAAGAGCACGCACTTGAGCTCGCTGAAGCTCGGTCAATTAACTACATTTCTCCATTCAATGACACAAACGTAATGGCGGGGCAGTCAACGGTCTTCGATGAAATGCTTCTTCAGGCACCAGAGCTAGAGCACATTGTTGTTTCAGTCGGTGGCGGCGGCCTTATTTCTGGTGTTTTGTTATCAAGAGAAGCCCACCAGCGTGGCGACATATTTGTAACCGGTGTGCAGCCAGTTGAAAGTTCTGCGATGTACTTTGCATTGCGTGGAGTGCCAATGTCAGAGATTGTTCATAGGCCAACAATCGCCGATGGACTTGCGGGTGGAGGCGATGAAGGCGCTGCGACTAACGAACTCATTGCCAAGCATCAAGTTCCACTGGTGCTTGTAGAGGAGATTGAAATTCGAAGAGCAGTTCGTGAATGTGTAGAAAACCACGGAATAGTGCTTGAGGGCTCGGCTACTGCCTCATATGCGGCAATTACATTGAATCTTATGGAGGATGCAACGTCACGAATTGGCTTTATTGCTTGCGGTCGAAACATTGCAACCGACCTTCTAGCCACAATTCTTAACGAACCTTTGAGTTAGGCCAAATTTCGCCCGGTAGGGTTGTTCTATGGCGTCATCACAGCGAATTGGAGCACTAGCACTGGCGGCGGTCGCGTTGGCTCTTAGCGTTTTTGGTGTGGTTCTTGCAGCGACTGATCCAAACCCATCGGGGATTTCAGATAAAGCGCTGGCGCTCAATGGCTATCCGCCAAAAACTGTAGACATGCAGCTCACAATCACCAGCAATGGTGGTTCATCAATTATTGCTGATGCAAAAATTGATTTTCAGAAACAAGTAATGCAAATTTCAATGGACATTCCATCTGCATTTTCTTCAACTCCGGTAGAAATCGTGGTCACAAATACTGATCTGTACGTCGGATCGCAAGGATTAGTAAGTCTTGCGGGGAAGCCTTGGATAAGTGAAGCGCTCGGCACCAACCCACCGTTCTTCGGACTGTCACTCGAAATGACCAAGCCTGACGTTGCATTAATTACTTCGTACCGTCGACTCCTTACTCAATACAATGGACAATTCACGACGTACAACTTCGCTCGCGCAATGACTCTTCGTCCGCTCACGAGTGGACAAATCAAAAAACCTGTTTCTGGTTCCATGAATTTCAGCATTACGACTGGCAAAGAGGGTCAGGTGACTGCTGCGAACGTAACCTTTAGCTCACCCACACAGTCGATTTCGGTGAGCTCAAAGATTCTTAGTTACAACCAGCCCGTGAAGGTAACTATTCCACCAACATCGCAAGTGGCAACAAACCAGAATGCCCTAATTACAAGTTTGTGGAACGCTCTGCCGGTAGCGCAGATTCTTTCACCAACCAATTTGTTCCAACCTGCAGGGATTACAGTTAATTAAATGATCCCCCATCACGAACCCAGATGGCCAGCGGGACTTGCACTTCTATTTTGCACTGCTTTGTACGTTGCGCTTCCAGGTCGTCTGGTCGTAGGACCGAAATGGCTACTTCCGGTACTAATTATTTTGCCCTTGATCCCACTCTCGGCACGAAAGCACCACCATCCTGATGAGTCTCCGTGGGTTAGAAGGACCATCATTGCAATGCTCGCTGTTATTACGATTGCGAATATCACTTCGGTGGGACTTCTTGTTGACAAACTACTCATGAGCAACGTTTCTCAGGGCCGTAGCTTGATTGTTTCTGCAGTTGCGATCTGGTTGACCAACGTGATTATCTACGGAATTTGGTTTTGGGAAATTGATGGAGGCGGGCCACACATGCGCGCCGGTGGCGATGTGCCCGTTGACATTCAGTTTCCTCAATTAGAAAACCCATCACTAGCACCAGCTAACTGGTATCCACGTTTCTATGACTATCTCTACACAGCATTCGCTAACGGCACTAGCTTTGCGCCAGCAGACGCAATGCCACTCACGTTTCGAATAAAAGTGCTGTTTGCTACAGAGTCAATGGTTTCGCTTATTGCAATAACCCTGCTCGCTGCACGAGCAGTAAACATTCTTCGCTGAAGTTAGCGAAGAAGTCGCTCGAGAAGTGAGCTGGCTTTGCTGGCGAACCCTTTTCGGTGCTCTACGTGGTCCGCACGTTTTGCGAGAGCAAGACCTGCGTTAACGCCAAGCCAGCGAAACGGCTCTATTTCCCATTTTTTCGAATGATGCTGCACGAAGGGGAGTCGAGTGAACTCTGTTGTGACCGTTGGCTTCGTTAGTAGGTCCGCCAGTGCATTTCCGGCAACATAGCTGAGCGTTACTCCATCTCCGGTGTAACCACCAGCGGTAGCAATACCGCTTTCGTAATCAATCGTCACTGATGGCATCAAGTCTCTCGGCATACCAAGAGGCCCACCCCACTGATGAGTAATCTCGCCTCGCAGAGTTGGGAATAATTCTCGAAGTGTTTTTTCGAGTTCACTAAAGACTTTGTGATTGGAGTCGAAACGTTCTTCAATTGTCGAACCAAAATGGTACGGAGATCCACGACCACCGAATGCGATTCGATTGTCATCAGTGCGCTGTCCATAAATGATCAGATGTCGGTCATCAGCGAATGTTTCATATTTTGAGAATCCGACTTCGCTCCAGAATTCTTCACTCTGAGGTTCGCTAGCAATCATTAGTGAATAAATCGGTGCGACTGTCCTTCTTTCGCCTGCAAGTGTGGAGGTGAAGCCCTCGGTTGCACGAACGACAAATTCTGCGTGAATTGAGCCTTGGGGCGTTATGACCTCTGGTTGATGGGTGCGCATTCTTGGAACAATTCTCGTGACGGCACTGTTCTCAAAGATCTGCACACCTAAAGCCTCACAAACGTCGCTGAGACCTCTAACGAGCTTGGCTGGGTGGACTCGAGCACAGTGAGGGGTGTAAGTCGCTCCGAGAGAGCCATGAAGATGACCACGCTCGCGTGCTTGGTCCTTTTCGAGCCACATCAGGTCGCTTATGCCGACACCAGATTCATGCGCAGATTGAACTGCGCTCTGCAACCTAGATACCTGAAGTTCACTTCGTGCAAACGTCAGTGTTCCGCCACGTCGGTACTCAGCGTCAATTGCGTCACTCGCCAAAGAATTCCCTAGATTTTGCACGGACTGCTGCAGCACGCTTCGCTGATGGCTAAGTAGTTCGCTGCCGTAGTCTCGAGAAATCTGTTCATCGCTCACAGGGAATAATGCTGAGACCCAGCCGCCATTTCGACCCGATGCACCGAATCCGCAGACTGATTTTTCAAGTACCGCAATGCGCAGATTCGGTTCTCTGCGCTTCAGTTCTCGTGCTGTCCACAGGCCGGTGTAACCACCGCCAACAATGCAAACATCAACGTCAATGTGGGTGTCTAGTGAACGCCGAGGCGTGACTGGACTAGTTAGTTGTGACCACCACAGTGACGCAGGTGGCTGCACTAGAGGAGCTTCGTTGCTCCAGTGAAGACCTCACGGAGGGTACCGACCATCCAGTCAATATCTGCACGTGTGGAAATCAGTGGAGGGGCGAGTTGAACAACAGGGTCGCCTCGGTCATCAGAACGACAGATGAGTCCGCGACGGAACATTTCAGGTGAAATGAAACCGCGAAGTAGTCGCTCAGCTTCGTCGCCTTGCCACGTTTCCTTCGTTACTTGATCCTTGACGAGTTCAACACCCCAGAAGTAACCAGCGCCACGAACGTCTCCAACAATAGGAATGTCTTTGAGCGCGCTAAGTGACTCGCGGAAGTACTCCTCGTTCATCTGAACGTTGCCGAGAACGTTTTCACGCTCAATAATGCCAATTGAAGTCAGGGCCATTGCGGCGCTGAGTGGGTGACCGGCCCAAGTGAAACCGTGAATGAAAGACGTGTCATCGTGCTGGAATGGTTCAGCAATACGGTCTGAAACAATCATTGCGCCCATTGGTGCGTATCCAGCGGTGATTCCCTTGGCGCAGGTGATGATGTCAGGGACGAAGTCATACTTCTGGCCACCGAACCATGTTCCAATGCGACCGAACGCACAAATAACTTCGTCTGTTACGAGCAGCACTCCGTACTTGTCGCAAATACGACGTACTTCCTTGAAGTAGCTCTGTGGTGGTGCGAAGCAGCCACCGGCATTTTGCACTGGCTCTAGGAACACAGCAGCAATAGTTTCTGCGCCTTCACGAAGAATTGCTTCTTCGATCTGCTGTGCGGACCACAGACCATACGCTTCAAAGTCGTCTGCGTGCTCAGTTGCACGGTAGAAGTTCACAGCTGGAACTTTCACGGCACCTGGAACGAGAGGCTCAAAGGGCTTGCGGTAGCTCTCGAGAGAAGTAATCGTTAATGCTCCAAGAGTTGTTCCGTGATAGGCAACGTCACGGCTAATGACCTTGTAACGGTTCGTGTCACCACGAAGGCGGTGATACTGGCGAGCGAGCTTCCAAGCACTTTCGTTTGCTTCGCCTCCACCAGTAGTGAAGAACACTCGGTTGAGGTCTCCGGGGGCCAAACTTGCGAGCTTCTCAGCAAGTTCAATTGCCTTAGGGTGCGCATACGTCCACACCGGAAAAAACGTCATTTCTTTTACAGAGTTCGCCGCTGCTTCTGCAAACTCGGGACGGCCATGACCAAGCATATTTGTATACAGGCCAGAGATTCCGTCAAAGTACTTCTTGCCATTCGCATCGAAGACGTGTACACCTTCTCCACGAACGAAAACTGGAATTTCGTTAGTCTCCGAGTAAGCACCCATTCGCGACATGTGTAACCACAAGTTGCGTCGTGCCCGCTCGGAGTAGGTATGGCTTGGCTCCTCGGAACTCGAAACGGCCATGCCGTCCGAGTAAATTTCATTGATTGTCATTTGGTCCCCCATGCGTAGGTCTGCTTTGAAAGCTTCAAATACAGAAATGTTTCAACTTCAGTCACACCCGGAATACTTCGGATGGCATCGTTGAGAAGTTGCACCAGTGCGGCGTCATCTACTGCAATGACTTCGGCGATGATGTCGAAGCTACCGGCGGTCATAACCACGTAGTTAGCTTCTTCGATTGCTGCGACTTGGTCGGCGACTTTTCGAACGTCACCATGAACACGGATGCCCACGAGCGCTTCACGGCCGTATCCCATTTGAAGTGGGTCAGTGATTGCCACGATCTGCATGACACCAGAATCCTTGAGACGCTGCACGCGGCGGCGTACTGCTGCTTCTGAAAGACCTACGTCTTCGGCGATTGCACCGTAGGCTCTGCGACCATCACGCTGTAGGTGAGCAATAATTTGGCGGTCAACCATGTCCAGCGCGCTGGTGGTGGAGATGAGCTCTAGGTTCGCTATCTCTGCGTTCTTTTGCTGCTGTTGGTTTGGTTTGGCTGACATTGGGTATCACCTAGTTTTGGGACTAAAGCCCTCAACTGCGGATAGGGACAGTATAGCGGGCTTTCACGCCGATATGAGTCGTCAAATGCCCCCCTGGGGACTAATTACAACATCCAGTGTTTGCATGGGGTTTGGCTATCTGGCAGAGTGGAGGAACATACATAGTTGAAGCAAGCAAGGGGATAGGCAATGCGTCGTTTAGCGAACTTTATTAACGGGGAATTCGTAGCACCAAAGAGTGGGAAGTACGTCGAACTTATTAGCCCCGTCACATCGCAGCCTTTCGCCGAGATGCCTGTTTCAGATGCAGCTGATGTTGACGCGGCCCTCGAGTCAGCCAGTGTTGCATTCCAGTCATGGAAGCGCACAACTCCTTCTGAGCGCAGCTTGATGCTTTTAAAATTGGCTGACATCTTGGAAGCGAACGCTGAACAGCTCGTGGCTGTTGAGGCAGAGAACTGCGGAAAAATTATTGCCGTAACACTGAGCGATGAAATTCCACCAATGATTGATCAAATCAGATTCTTTGCGAGTGCTGCTCGACTTCTCGAAGGTCGTTCAGCGGGCGAGTACATGGCAGGAATGACAAGTTACGTTCGTCGTGAGCCAGTGGGTGTGTGCGCAGCAGTAACGCCCTGGAACTATCCGCTGATGATGGCTGTTTGGAAGTGGGCGCCTGCGCTTGCTGCTGGTAACACAATGGTTCTAAAGCCAAGTGACACAACACCTGCTTCAACCCTTCTCATGGCAGAACTCATGGCACAAGTGTTGCCACCGGGAGTTCTCAACATTGTTTGTGGAGACCGCAACACTGGTCGACTACTTGCAGAACACCACATTCCAGCAATGGTTTCAATCACTGGATCAGTTGGAGCGGGTATGCAAGTCGCAGAGTCTGCTTCAAAGACACTTAAGCGCGTCCACCTAGAACTTGGTGGAAAGGCTCCAGTAATTGTTTTTGATGATGCTGACATCGCTAACGCCGCAGAGAACATCGCAATGGCAGGGTTCTTCAACTCAGGTCAAGACTGCACCGCAGCCACACGAGTACTAGTTGCCCCTAAAGCATATGGAAACTTCGTTGACGCGCTCGCCGAGCAAGCAAAGAACATGGTCATTGGTGCGCCTGAAAACGAAGACGCATTCCTTGGGCCAGTAAACAACATCAATCAGTTCGAGCGAGTTACTGGCTTCATTGGCAGAGCTCCAAAGCATGCGAGCATTGCTGCAGGTGGTGCGCGAGTTGGTGACGTTGGCTACTTCATTTCCCCGACTGTTGTTGCTGACATGCAGCAAAGTGATGAAATGATTCAGAATGAAATCTTTGGACCAGTAATCACTGTTCAAAAGTTCAGTGATGAAGCTGAGGCACTCAAGTGGGCCAATGGGGTTGACTACGGACTGGCCTCGTCGGTGTGGACGCAAGATCACGGTCGTGCCATGCGCTTTACTCGCGACCTGGACTTTGGATGCGTGTGGGTAAACACACACATTCCAATGGTTGCTGAAATGCCACATGGTGGTTTCAAGAAATCTGGTTACGGTAAGGACCTTTCGGTGTATGGATTTGAGGATTACACCCGCATCAAGCATGTAATGCACAATCTGCAGGACTAAGTAACACTTCACAAACGAAAAGGTTGGACAATGTCAAACCAAGAAGTTGAAGGTCCTTTTGGCGCTCCGGTGCCAGAATCCCAAGAGCAGGCAGAACTACGTCATGAAGAATTAAGTCTCTTTGACTCAACGGCGGTTGCTGTCTCATCTGTAGCGCCAGCGTATTCAATTGCATCAACGCTTTCAGCGGTATTTCTGATTGCCGGGGTGGGGCTCGCTGGTCCAGCAGTACTCATAGTTTCATTCATCCCAGTGATGTTTATTGCGCTTTCGTATTTTCACCTGAACCGTAAAAACCCAAACTGTGGTGCAAGTTATGCGTGGCTCAGCCAAGTAATGCATCCAACGGTTGGTTGGTTTAATGGCTGGGTACAGATTTGGACCTCGGTGCTCTTTTGCACCACAGCGCCACTACTTGCTGGTGGCTACACATTGCAGTTCCTACACTCTGCATTCAATCTTGTTGACGTGAGCACGATTGACAATACGAAGGCTGTTGCACTCGTGGCATCAATTTGGTTGGCACTGGTGACCATTATTTGCATCTACGGCATTAGGTGGACAACAAATGCTCAGTGGGTCATGGTCATCATTGAATACATCTGCGTTGCTGGTTTTTCAATCGGTGGAATTATAAAAGTCATAATTTCGCACCCAGTGAACTCGATCAACTTTTCACTGAGCTGGCTAAACCCATTTAACATTCACGGCTACAGCGCGCTCGCAAGCGGTCTCGCACTCGGTGTGTTCTACTTCTGGGGCTGGGACACAAGCGTGAACTTAAACGAGGAATCAAAGGATGGCGCACGACTACCAGGTAAAGCTGGACTTATTTCCATGTGGCTACTTCTTGGAATTTTTGTTTTAAACACAGTTGCGGTTCAGATGCTGCTTGGCCCCAAAGCAGTCGGCGCACAAGATGTATCGGTTCTATTTTATTTTGGTCAACAATTGTTTGGTAAGTGGGCTAGTTACTTGATGATTTTTGCAGTTCTCACATCAACGGTTGCAACTACGCAGACAACGGTTCTTCCAGCTGCGCGAATTACATTTTCCATGGCGCGTGATGGTGTTTGGCCAAAGATCTTTGGTCGAATCCATCCAAAGTTTCAGACGCCTGCAATTGGAACATTGGTTGTAGCGCTACTGAGTTTTGCTGGAATTGTTCTCACCACATTCTCAAGTTCGAGCTCAAACGTTTTTAACAATCTGGTTGACAACATTGGCGTACTTGTCGCCTTCTACTACGGCTTTACAGGAATTGCGTGTGCGTGGGCTTTTAGAAAGACACTTGGGCAGAATTTCAGGTCAAATGTCACTATGGTCTACCTTCCGTTTATTGGAGGGGTTTCACTACTCTTTGTTTGCTATCAAGTAATTAGTAGTGGTGGGTCAACTGCGTTACCTGACATTATTGTTTTGGCTTCAGGAATTCCATTTCTATTGTTCACAATGTTTAAAACACGTGGAAAAACAAACTTCTTTAAGCAACCTCGTGTTGCGTACGACACAATCGATTAATGACTAGAAAGGATGATCAAGAATGATCATCGGTATTCCGAAGGAAATTAAGAAGGATGAAGGTCGTGTTGCTGTGACTCCAGAGGGGGCACTCGCATTTGCAAAAGCCGGCCACGAAGTACTCATAGAAAAGAGTGCGGGGAGTGGATCTGGCATTACCGACGAGCAGTACATCGCAGCTGGTGCCAAAATCATTGACTCTGCTGACGAGGTATGGGCGTCTTCTGACATGGTCATGAAGGTGAAAGAACCAGTTGCTGCTGAATATCACCGACTTAGTCTTCGCAAAAACCAGGTTCTCTTCACATACCTTCACCTCGCATCAGGTCGCGAGTGCACCGAGGCTCTTCTAAAAGCAGGCAACGTTGCAATTGCGTATGAAACCGTGCGTCTCCCAGATAATGCGCTGCCACTTCTTCGCCCTATGAGTGAAGTTGCTGGTCGCATGGCGCCAATGGTCGCTACTCATCACTTGATGGCCCCACACGGTGGAGGTGGAAAGTTAATTAGTGGGGTTAACGGGGTTGAACCTGCAAATGTTGTTGTCATCGGTGCAGGAATTTCAGGCTTCGAGTCAACGCTTATTGCTCACGGCATGCAAGCGAACGTTACCGTTCTCGACCGTGACCCAGCTCGTCTTGATTATGTGAATACGTATTTCAAGGGGGAAGTCAAAACAGTTCTCTCTGATGCAGCGTCACTAGAGGCGGCCTGCCTTGAGGCGGACATAGTTATTGGTGCAGTGCTCGTTGTAGGAGCAAAGGCTCCAAAACTCGTAAGCAATGAACTGATTTCTCGAATGAAAAAGGGATCTGTGCTTGTCGACATCGCAGTTGATCAAGGTGGTTGCTTTGAAGCAACACATGCAACGACGCACTCAGAGCCAACCTTTAAGGTTGGCGACTGCATTCTCTACTGTGTAGCCAACATGCCTGGTGCGGTTCCGTACACATCAACGTACGCACTCGTGCACGCAACGCTTCCGTATGCGCTGAACCTTGCAAACAATGGGTGGAAGTCTGCGGTCATGAGCGATGACGCACTCGCAGAAGGTGTGAACATTGTTAGTGGGAAGATTACCTACGAGTCAGTTGCTGATGCGCTAGGTCTTGCCTACACGCCACTTAGCGAACTTCTGTAACTAGTTCTTTAAGTACGGGCAGTGGCGACATCCACTAGAGCAACATGTCCCTCGAGCAATATGAGCGTTCACCGTGAGCACAGTGAGTCCTGAAGAAGGATCGATGTACGAATCACGCCCAGCCGTTACTGCTTGCTCGTGGGCGGCAATAATCGTGTCGTAGTCAGGACGTGACGGCGAGAGTCGAGATGGGTGAGGGCGCTGAGTCATTGCGAAATACTCAAGATAACTTTCCCGAATTTTCCGCGTTCTGAGAAGAAGTCGTACGCGGCCCCAGCATCTTCAAGGGAATACGTTTTGTTGACGTGTACTTTTAGCTCTCCATTTTGCCAAAGTGGGAGCAGCACTTGATTAAGGTGAGCAATCACTTCTGCCTTTTCTTCACGCGACCTAGCGCGGAGTGTTGAACCAGTAAGGGTTGCTCTTGTTCCCATGAAATTAAGAAGGTTGAGCTCTGCCGTACTGCCTCCGCCACCTACTCCAATAACAACAATTCGTGCATGTGGTGCAAGTACGTGTTGGGCAGCATTTAAATGTGCGGCTCCAACTAATTCAAGAACTACATTCACTCGTTCAATGGAGGCGACTTTTTCAATCGTGATTGTCTGCGAAGCGCCTAGTTTTTTTAGCTGCTCGTGGTGCTCATTAGTTCTGGTGACCGCAATGACGTGTGCACCTAACGCATGTGCAATTTGGATTGCCGCTGTTCCAACACCACCTGATGCTCCAGAAATTAAAACACGATCATTTGCGATCATTTTCCCCTGGCGAACAAGTGCATCAAATGCTGTTGTAAAGGCCTCGGCGAATCCACCAGCTTCTTCATACGAAACGTTTTCGGGGATAAGCGTTAGATGTTCTGCAGGCACAACACAGTGCGACGACTGAGCGCCACCGCCAACAATGGCGCACACTCTTTTATTGAGGAGCGACTGATCAACACCTTCACCAATGGCAATTACTTCTCCAGCAAGTTCTAGACCTGGAATGTCTTGTGGCCATCCTGCAGGGGCTGGGTACATTCCAAGTCGCTGCATCAAGTCAGCCGCATTGAGACCAGCTGCGTGCACCGCAATGAGTACATCGCCAGCACCCGGGGTGGGGGTATCGCGGTCACTGAGGGTGAGTGAACCATTGTCAATTACTACTGATTTCATAGGGTCAGCCTACGGCTGGCGAGGGGGTCTCAAACGCAGTTATGTTGTCGTCATGACTATTTATGACATTGCAGTTAATTCCCTCGATGGCAAGCCATCATCCCTTGGTGCTTTCGCTGGAAAGACCGTACTTGTAGTGAACGTTGCATCAAAGTGCGGCCTCACACCTCAGTACACCGGCCTCGAATCACTTCAGAAGAAGTACGAGTCCAAGGGCTTCAGTGTTGTTGGATTCCCTTGCAACCAGTTCCTCGAACAAGAGCCAGGTAGTGCTGAAGAAATTCAGACTTTCTGCTCAACAACATACGGCGTGACATTTCCATTGATGGAAAAGATCGAAGTCAATGGTGACAACCGACACCCTATTTACGCAGAGCTCACCAAAGTGGCTGACGCTGAAGGCGTGAATGGCGACATTCGTTGGAACTTTGAAAAGTTCTTAATCACAGCTGATGGTTCAGTGCAGCGCTTTGCTCCACAAATTGAACCAGAGGACGCAACGATTATTTCAGCGATCGAAGCATCTCTCTAATCAAGATTTGCTCGTAGACGTACATACGTCGAAGTAAATCCATAATCCAGCCAAAAGGCTTTCGCCTGCACGTTGGTGCTGCGCCAATTCACCTCAGCGAACTTCGCTCCTTCTTGGTGTGCAGCTCGAAGCACTTCATCAATTAATGCTGTAGCAATTCCTCGACGCCTATGGTCCTCGAGCACAACTACATCACTGAGGTGAGCAGTTTCATCGTGTGAGCTCCTCCTGGGCGGGAGCGGAAACGAAACACAGTGTGCAACCGGGTCCCCATCGTTTTCAACAATGAAGTAACTGGTGTCAGGATCTTCGATTGTTTCAATGAGATCTTCTTCTCTAGAAGCTCTTGAAGTCTCAACATCACCACCTTGGTGCTGTTCGAGTAAATCATCGAGCGCCAGCGCCGTTGATACGTCTTGTGGTCCGCCGAGGCGCACGACGTATTCATTAGGAAGTGGTCTTGAGCGCAATGTATCAAGTTTCAACACTCCATGCTCGTGAACAACTTCGAATCCCAAGTCCCTCCAAGGCTGAAGTGACGACTCTACGTTTAGAACCCAAACGAATACTTCGTGTGCCCCTCGAGATTTCCATTCAGTCGTCGCAACTTCATAAAGTTCATTGAGATCACTGGGTGAGTCAAAAGAAACTCCATCAGGGCCAATCCAAACTCCACTCTGCTCGGATGACCCCTGCAGCACTGCGCCATAGATATGTCCAGTGAGGCTTCCTTCGTCGCAGACCCACGTTCCTGCTTGGGCGCCAAATAGCGCCGACTCAAATGCGTCCGCATCAAAGAGTGGGTTAATAAGAGGATTTTGCTCAGCTTCGTAGCGAAGCCGACTCGCCACCCGTGACGCAATGAAGCCAATGTCTTCTGCACCGAGATTTCTTATTAATGCCATGTCTTAACCGTACCGTTTCGATGTGCCAGAGTTGCAGGGTGAGTTTGCGTGCAACGTTGTTCGATATGGACGGTCTTTTGATCGATTCTGAGATTCTTTGGCATAAGGCCGAACTCGAGATATTTCCTTCGCTCGGAGTCCCACTCGATGATGGCGCAGATCGACAAACCAAGGGAATGTACGTCGAAGAAGTTGTTGCGTTCTGGTTCGCAAAGTATCCATGGAGTGGACCCTCAACTAGTGACGTCACTCAGATGCTGCTTAATCGTGTTGGTGAACTTGTTGAAAACGAAGGCGTGCTTCTCCCTGGTGCAATTCGTGCAATCGAACTCGCCAGCGAACATGGACCTGTCGCAGTTGCAAGTTCAACACCAACAGCTCTCATTCATCGCTGCCTCGACAACTTCTCACTCCGCGAAAAATTTGTAAGTATTCATTCTGCGCAAGATGAAGAGTTCGGAAAACCTCACCCGGGAGTATTCATTTCTGCTGCAAAGTCGCTTGGCGTCTCACCAAAAGAGTGCCTGGTCTTTGAAGACTCCGCCGCTGGGGTGCTCGCAGCTAAAGCTGGAAGCATGAGTGTTATTGCGGTGCCCACAAAAGAAGACCGTGAATTTCCTGCCTTCAAACTCGCTGATGTTGTGCTTTCATCGCTGGAAGAACTTTCTCCAGCCTGGCTTAGCGCCCATTTCGCCTAAACGGTTCTTTGTAGTCGTGCTGGTTAGTACGATTAGGTGATTATTTAAGGAGACCCGTGGTATTTCGCCCCGTCAGTGCCGAACTTGATTTTGTGGCCATTGAGGAAGCCGAGCTTGCTCGGTGGGAGAAGAACGACGTTTTTGCACGCTCAATGAGCCAGCGCGAAGGAAAAACTCCTTGGATTTTTTACGAAGGTCCACCAACCGCTAACGGAATGCCTGGACTTCACCACGTATGGGCACGTGTTTATAAAGATCTCTTCTGTCGATACCAAACAATGAATGGTCACTTCGTTGCACGTCGAGCAGGATGGGACACTCACGGACTACCTGTAGAAGTTCAAGTTGAAAAGCAGCTCGGTATTTCTGGCAAGAAGGCTATTGAAGAAGAAGTTGGCATTGCCGAGTTCACACGCCTCTGTCGAGAGTCGGTTCTCACCTACGTTGGAGAGTTCGAAAAGCTCACTAACCGTATTGGTTACTGGACCGACATGGAAAATGCCTATTACACCTACACCCCGCAATATGTGGAATCAGTATGGTGGCAGCTCCAACAACTCTTTGACCGTGAACTCCTCTACAAGGATTACAAAGTTGTTCCGTACTGTGCACGTTGCGGTACTGCACTTTCTTCGCACGAGCTCGCACAACCTGGTGCGTACGCTGACGAACTCGATGAGAGTTGCTACATAAAGCTTCGCATTACTGACGCTGATGCTCACGGCGGACTGAAGGGCGCAACGCACCTAGCGGTCTGGACAACAACACCTTGGACGCTTCCATCAAACGTTGCTATTGCCGTAAACCCTGACGTAACCTACGCAGTTATTGACGGTGTTGTGGTGGCTGAAGCACTCATTGAATCGGTATTTGGTGAAGGCGTTAAGGCAAACGCCACGCTGCAGGGTTCTGATCTTCTTAACGTTCACTACGAGCGCCCATTTGATGATGTGAAGTACCCAGACGGTGTTGATACTTGTTACGTAATTCCTGCTGACTATGTGACAACAGAAGACGGAACCGGACTTGTTCACCAGTCACCAGCCTTTGGTGAAATTGACCGAGTCAATTGTCGCCAGTTTGGACTTCCAATTGTTAATCCCGTTGGACAAGACGGAAAGTTCACCTCTGACATTCCATGGCTTGAGGGTCAAGGCGTTCGTGAAGCGAATGCTGGCATTAACAACGAACTGGAAAAGCGCGGCATTCTGCTTCGACGCTTCGACTTCACTCACTCACTGCCGCACTGCTGGCGCTGTGGCACGATAATTATCTACTGGGCTAAGCCAAGTTGGTACATCGCAACGAGCAAGTTCAAAGAACAACTAATTTCTGAAAATGCTGGGATTGACTGGCACCCTTCACACATTCGAGATGGTCGAATGGGTGAGTGGCTCAATAACAACGTTGACTGGGCCCTCTCTCGAGACCGCTACTGGGGAACGCCGCTTCCTATTTGGGCCTGCGAAGATAATCACTTCACATGTGTTGGCTCACTCGCAGAACTCTCTGAACTAACTGGCACAGACCAGTCAAAGCTCGATCCTCACCGCCCAAACATTGATGACATCAAGATGAATTGTCGCACGTGCGGAAAGGAAGCAGTTCGTGAAATCCCGGTCATTGATGCCTGGTTCGACTCTGGCGCAATGCCTGCAGCACAAGTTGGGTTTCCACATGTTGCTGGTTCAAAAGAAGCCATGCAGTTCCCGGCACAGTTAGTCGTTGAAGCAATTGACCAAACGCGTGGATGGTTCTATTCACTGCTTGCGGTGAACACGCTTGTTTTCGGTAAATCTCCATACGAGCACGTGCTGTGTCTCGGTCACATAGTTGACGAAACCGGAAAGAAGATGAGTAAGTCCGTTGGAAACGTTATTGATCCATGGGAAGTTCTCAATACTCGTGGTGCGGACCCACTTCGCTGGTGGATGTTTAGTCAAGGATCACCGTGGACTTCAACTCGTGCTGGACTTGGCGCAATTGACGCCTCACTTCGCGACACGCTCGCAACACTTTGGAACACATTTAGTTTCTTCACCACGTATGCATCGCTAAACAATTTTGATCCTGCTGATCCAGAGATTCCAGCACTGCAGGACCGTCAAGAAATTGACAAGTGGATTCTTTCTCGACTCGAAAGCGTCACAGTTGCAGTAACAGCTGCGCTCGATGGCTACGAACCACTCAGTGGTTGCGACGCGCTGCACGACCTGATTGATGATTTGTCGAACTGGTATGTACGTCGCAGCCGTCGTCGTTTCTGGCGCACTGATCCGAACGTTCCACGTTCAGACTCACTCGCAGCTCAGGCAACCCTGCTCGAAGTCTTGCAACGCATCACGCTGATAATGGCTCCATTCATTCCGTTTGTTTCAGAGCGCATGTACGCAGAACTCTTTGACGTAAAAGAAACTGATTCTGTTCACCTCGCCGACTGGCCAAAGAGTAACCCTGAGATGAGAAATGTCGCACTTGAAGAATCAATGGACGTTGCTCGCAGACTTACTTCTCTAGGTCGTGCTTCACGCGCAGAAGCTGGAGTTAAGGTTCGCCAACCTCTCGCTCGTGCGCTGGTGTTCTTGCCGGTGGGTGCGCCAATGCCACCCGAAGGAATTGTTGAGGACGAGCTAAACGTTGACGTTCTTGAATACGGTGCCGAACTCGCCGATGTACTCAGCTTTGAACTCGTACCAAACTTTCGCACCGTTGGACCACGACTTGGTGAAGCAGTGAAAGAGTTAAAGCCAGCGCTTTTGAAGCTTGATTCAGTTAAGGCTGCAGAAACTCTCGAAGCCGGTGGAAATGTTGCAATCACACTTTCTACTGGCGTATTTGAACTTGGCTCTGAAGACATTGAGCTTCGCGTAAAGAGCCAAGGTGGGTTCGCCGTTTCTAGAGAAGGTGGGGAAGTAATTGCCCTTGACCTAACACTTGATGACGGCCTGCTTCGACGTGGATACTTGCGTGACGTTGTTCGCCAAGTCCAAGATCTTCGAAAGAATTCAGGACTTGATGTTTCTGACCGCATCATCTTGCACGTACAGGGCATTGACGACCTACATGACGGGTTTGAGTTACTTGGAACTGAAGTTCTCGCCACCGAAGTAATTAGTGGCGTTGGAACTGGTGAGGGAACAACACTTGAGCTTGATGACGAACGCACAGCAATGGTTTGGGTCGCAAAGGCGTAACGCTTTTAGGTGCTGCACATCAATTTGTGACATCTGTACCGACTGAAATCTAATTATGACCTTTATAGTCATGATTACACAAAAGTGTTCAAATCAAAGGAAATTTAAATGAGCAACCTCCCAGCTCCAGGCGTTTACACCGTCGACTCAGTGCACAGTTCAATCGGCTTTACCGTCCGCCACCTCGTTGCTTCAAAGGTTCGTGGTTCATTCACTGACTTTGAAGGAACTGTAACAATCGGTGAAACTCCAGAAACTTCTTCAGTTGAGGCGACCGTAAAGGCTGCTTCGATTTCAACAGCAAACGAGATGCGTGACGGTCACCTTAAGTCAGCAGACTTCCTTGAAGAAGAGAAGTTCCCAACACTTAACTTGAAGTCAACTTCTATTAAGGCAAAGGGCGGAGATGACTTCGAACTTGTGGCGGACCTCACCATTAAAGGTGTTACCAAGCCAATTACGTTCGCTCTTGAATTCCTAGGCTCTGGTCCTTCAATGGCCCCAGGGGTATCAGTTGCTGGCTTTGAAGCAAAGGGTGAATTCGATCGCCGTGACTTCGGGGTCGACTTCGAAGGTGCTCTAGAAAATGGATCGCTAGTAGTTGGCCACAAGATTGGTCTTGAATTCAACATTGAAGCTGCTTCACAGGCCTAAGTCGCTTGTTTTGCTTGATGCCGGGGGCTATTTGCCCCCGGCATTTTGCTTACTACGATAGATACATGAGCGAAAACGAAAAGAGCAAGCACAAAGGCGTTAAGGCGTCTCTTGGAATTGTTGGAATTCTCTCAACGATTGTTTCAGTCTGGTGGTTCGCATTGCGTCCACGCCGCAAAAAAGACCAAGAATAATTTCTTAAAGCGCTAATAGCGCTGCGCACTAAGTAGCGTTGTGTTCTATGGCTTCTGTTGCACTCGCACCACTTCGACACCGAAGTTTTGCTTTAGCCGTAATTTCAAACTTCACTTCCTCAATTGGAACATGGATGCAGAGTGTTGCACTCGGTGTGTACTTCACCGAAACAACGCACAATCCTGTTTGGCTCGGACTACTTACCTTCTGTGGATGGTTGCCAGCAATTGTTGGCTCACCACTCGGCGGCATTGTTGCTGACCGATTTGATCGCCAAAAGTGGATTCAACTAAATAATTTCATCATGACAATTACTGCAACACTTCTTGCGGTTGCACTTTTCATGCATCACTTAACGCCACTCGTCGCTTGCACACTTGCACTCATTGAAGGACTATCGAGTTCGTCGTCGTGGGCAGGATGGCAGTCACTGCTTCGAGACCTTGTTGACACGGATGAAGTTGTGGCTGCGATTTCTCTTTCTTCAGCCCAGTTCAACTTGGGAAGAATTATTGGTCCGGTACTTGCAGCGGTGGCGCTCGGATTCGGTTCTCCCGCAATCTGCTTTGTCGCTAACGCAGTTTCATTTGCAGTCGTCGTCATAATGTTTTTCTTTGTTCGAACCAAGCCACGCGCAAAAGTTCTCACAAAAGTGCAGCCAATGAAAGAACTTGTTGTGGGGATGAAGCAGGCGTGGCGTGTACTTGGATGCCGGTATCCAATCATTGGTGTTGGAATTGTTGGACTTATCATCAGCCCATTCATCACACTTATTCCAGCGATGGCAATTGATGTTCTGCACTCTGGAAGAGTTGGAACTTCTTGGCTCGTGACGGCTCAAGGAGTGGGCGCCGTAATTGCCGCGTTTACGCTTCCTGCCGTTACCCGCAGAAAATCACGTGCACACGTCATTAAGTATTCAATGGCGATGCTCGCAATCGGTGATTTTCTTTATGCCGTCTCGCCTAATTTTGTTTGCGCAATGTTGTCGCTTACTTTGCTCGGGGGAGCCTACGTTGGCGCACTAAATGGTTTCAATGCTGCAGTACAGCTGTACGCTCCAGTCTCAGAGCGGTCTCGAATCCTGAGTCTCTACACATTGTCGCTCTCGGTGTTTTATCCATTCGGCGCGTTACTGCAGTCGTGGTTATCCAAACTTGTGGGAATTAGGGAAATAACTGAAATATCTGCAGGACTAATGGCCCTAGTTGTTCTCTACCTTGTTATCCGAGGAGAAAAGGTGTGGTCTGCCATAAGCGGTCCAGTGGTCGAGGCTCAGTAAATACTGCCAGAATAGAGGTATGCCCTTTATCTCTATAAACCCAGCGACCGAAGAAGTAAACGCAACGTACGACACGCACAGCGACGCGCACGTACAGGCGGAAATTGGACGCGCTCACGAAGCATTCGACTCATGGAAGAAGCTCTCCTTTGCCGATCGAGCATTGCTCATGGTCAGGGCTGCAGAACTACTTGAAAGTGAAATACCAGTTACTGCTGAACTAATGAGTTCTGAAATGGGCAAGACCTTCGCCGCCGCAAAGGGTGAAGCAGCAAAGTGTGCGAGCACTATGCGCTACTACGCCGAGCACGCTGAGTCATTGCTACTAACGCAAAGTGTAAAAACACCAGCAAAAAATAGCGGTGTTCGCTACGACCCAATTGGTGCACTCTTTGGTGTTATGCCTTGGAACTTTCCACTTTGGCAAATCACCCGTTTCGTTGCTCCAAACCTGATGGCGGGAAATGTTGTTCTTATTAAGCACGCACCAAACGTTCCTGGCTGTGCGCAGTACATGGCTGACCTTTTCAAACGAGCTGGATTTCCTGAGGGTGTCTACACGAATCTCTTTGTCGAGATCGAACAAGTAGAAGCAATAATTGCCGACCCTCGTATCCAGGGCGTAACGCTTACTGGTTCTGAGCGCGCTGGTCGCAGTGTCGCGGCACTCGCTGGTAAGTACTTAAAGAAGTGTGTGCTGGAGCTTGGTGGGTCTGACCCATTTATTGTTGCGAGTTCTGCAGACATGGATCACACGATTCCACTAGCCGTTACTGCACGTGTGCAGAACAACGGACAAGCATGCATCGCAGCTAAGCGTTTCATAGTTGTTAAGGACCGTGCCGAAGAGTTCACCACAAAGTTCTCTGAAGCCATGAAGGCAGTGCCTGTTGGATCACCAATGGAGCCAACTACCGTTCTCGGGCCACTCGTAAATAAGTCTCAGTACGAACTGATTACTGCTCAGGTTGCAGACTCAATTTCAAAGGGTGCAGTAGTGCACGCTGGTGGCGCACCGCTAGAGGGCAAGGGCTACTTCTATCCAGCAACAGTGCTTTCGAGCGTTCCTAGTACTTCACGTGCTGGATGCGAAGAGCTCTTTGGTCCAGTTGCGGTTGTGCATGTTGTTGAGGACCTCGCAGCAGCAATTGAACTCGCAAACGCCACGCCGTGGGGGCTCGGCGCAATGATTTACGCCACTGACGAAAAGGAAATCCACCAAGCAATCGTTGGAATTGATGCAGGCATGGTTTTTGCAAACGCGAACGTTGCATCTATGCCAGAGCTGCCTTTTGGTGGAACTAAAAGTTCAGGTTTCGGTCGCGAATTAGGTGCGAATGGTATTCGTGAATTCATGAATGCCAAGACGTTCTACGTGGCATGACGCAACTGTATTTCGATCACGCGGCTTCCGCGCCAAGACGTGACGAAGTTGTTGCTGCAATGGAGCAGTGGCAGCACGGTGTAGTCGGTAACCCATCAGGCGCACACCGAGCTGCACGTGAAGCACGAAAAGCAGTTGAAGATGCCCGTGACGAAGTTGCGGCGTTCTTAGGCGCAAAGCCTGGGAACGTAATCTTCACTGGTGGAGGCACTGAAGCGTGTCACCTTGCGGTTGCTGGTGTTGTTAATAAACACCGTAGGAACAATCCAACGACGTCTGTCGTGGTTTCAAAAATCGAGCACCATGCAGTTCTCGACTGCGTTGAAATGTTGGAACGTGACTACGACAACGTGAGCGTTCGGTATGTTGACGTTGACGCTGAAGGTGTGCTCGACATTTCTTCACTTGAGTCGCAACTTTCTGATGACACTGCACTCGTGAGTGTGATGTCAGCAAACAATGAGACAGGTGTTATTCAGCCAATTGGTGCAGTAGCTAGTGCAGTCGGTGGCAGAAGTGTTACTCACACAGACGCAGTTGGGGCAGCTCCATTCATTGATCTTGTGGAGTTCACTAAAGACATTGACATGATTTCAATTTGTTCGCACAAGATTGGCGGTCCAGTGAATTCTGGTGCCCTCATTCTTCGAAGCGACATTTCATTCGACGCAGTGGTTCCTGGTGGTGGCCAAGAAAAAGGTCATCGCGGTGGCACCGTTGATGTTGCAGCTGCGGTTGGGCTGGCGGCTGCAGTGAAGGCAACCATGAAAGATCACGAACTAACAGTTAAGCGCGCCACTGCATATCAAGATCAAATTATTGCTGCAGCGAAGCAAATGAAAAACTGTGAAGTCACTTCGCTAAACGCCGCTCGACTTCCTGGAACCGTGCACCTCACGTTTGAGGGTATTGCGAGTGATGAACTTCTGTTTTTGCTCGACCAAGAAGGCGTTTGTGCCAGTGCTGCCGCTAGCTGTTCAAGCGGAGCTGCCGAGCCGAGCCACGTTCTCTCCGCTATGGGAGTCCCGCTTAATAAGGCCAGGGGATCGCTTCGGCTTTCATTTGGAGGAGAGACGAAACCAGACGAAGTTAATGCCCTTATTGAGATTCTGGGCAAAGTAGTCAGTCGCCTACAGGCTTAAGTCTCAGTGACACTGGGGACTGGCAGAATAGAACAGTGAAAGTTCTTGTAGCGATGAGTGGCGGCGTTGATTCGTCAGTTGCGGCTGGCCTGCTTATTGAGCAGGGTCACGAGGTCGTTGGCGCCACATTGAAGCTGTGGGGCGGGGTTAGTGACTCTGGCTGCTGCTCAGTTTCTGATGTTGACGACGCACGTCGAGTCGCACAAGTACTTGGGATTGATCATCACGTCTTCAACTACACCGATGAATTCGAAAAGCACGTTGTGGAACCATTCGTTGCCGGTCACGCTGCGGGACAGAGTCCAAATCCATGCATTGAGTGCAATCGTTTCTTGAAGTTTGGACTTCTCTTTGAGCGCGCGAAGCGACTTGGATTCGAGAAGGTGGCGACTGGTCATCACGCTCAAGTTGTAGAACGCGATGGGAAACATTTTCTTGTTCGCGGTGAAGATAATCAGAAAGATCAAAGCTACGTTCTTGGTTACCTCACTGAAGAGGAGCTATCAATGTTGCTGCTCCCAATTGGTCACATGAACAAGACAGCTGTTCGTGTTGAGGGTGAGCGACTTGGTCTTCGAACTTGGGACAAGCCTGACTCTCAAGATGTTTGCTTCATTGAAGCGTCAAAGGGCCGTGAGGTTTTTCTTCGCAGTCGAATTCCAGTTACGTCTGCAAAAATTGTTGATCGAACAACTGGTGAGGTTCTCGGTGAGACTGATACTGCGGAGTTAATGACCGTAGGACAGCGTCGAGGTGTGCTGCCCGGTCGTGATGGTGAAAAACGTTACGTCGCCAAGGTAGACATTGCTAGTCAGCGTGTTGAAGTCGGTACGTTAGAACAAATTCTTATTTCTCGAATTTCGCTTGATGCATCATCACTCACTTTTTCGCACGATGAACTGCGCGACGGAGCCACTGTTCTGGCTCAATGGAGCGCACATGGAATTCCGAAACGTGCAACGTTACGTAATGAAAACGGCTGGTTCATAGAACTGCACGAACCGGCTCGACCGGTGGCGGTAGGCCAGTCCGTAGTTCTCTACCGTGAAAGCGAGCCAACGATTGTTGAGGGTGCCGCAATCGTTGCCCCATCGTGAGCGCAGCCGAACGCGCAGAGTGGCTGCGCGCTGAAATAGCTAGACACAATGCTTCGTATTACGTTAAAGATGCTCCAGAAATTCCTGATGCTGACTATGACGCATTAGTCCGTGAACTTAGAGCACTCGAAGAAGACCACCCTGAACTTCGAAACGATGCTTCGGTGACGCAAAAGGTTGGAGCGGAGCCGTCAGCCGTATTCAGTGAAGTTGTGCACGTCGAAAAGATGCTGTCACTCGACAATGTTTTTGACACAGACGAACTAGAGCAATGGGCACAGCGCGCCGCTAAGGGACTCTCGGTTGACGTAAATGATCTCGATTTTGCTGTTGAGCCGAAGATTGATGGTTTGGCCCTTTCAATTACCTATGTCGATGGTCAACTCATTCAGGCCGCAACTCGAGGAGATGGCCGAGTTGGTGAAGACGTAACGGACAACGTGAAGACAATCAAAAACGTGCCTAAGTCGTTGAAGGGTGCAACCGGGCGAGTCGAAGTTCGAGGAGAAGTATTCCTGGCGAAGGCTGATTTCGAAGAACTCAATAAGCGCCAGCGTGATGCTGGGGCGAAGGAATTTGCTAACCCCCGAAATGCTGCAGCTGGAAGTTTGCGACAAAAGGATTCAGCAGCCACAGCGCAGCGACCCCTTTCATTTCTTAGTTATCAACTTGTTGATTTAGACAACAGTCTTAATTTCACAAGCTACAAAGCAACCATTGATCAACTCAGCAACTGGGGTTTTCTGACTTCAAAAGAGTTAAGTGTTGAGCATGGTGTGAAGAAGATGATTGCACGTAGTTCGTGGTTCGAAGAACATCGTCACAGCCTGGTCTACGACATTGATGGTGTGGTCATCAAACTCGACGTCCTCGCTCAGCGAGAAGATCTCGGTTTCACGTCACGTGCACCACGATGGGCGATTGCAAGAAAGCTGCCACCTGAAGAGAGAACTACGCGGCTGCTAGCGATTGAAGTTTCTATTGGCCGCACTGGCAGAGCAACACCGTATGCCGTTCTTGAGCCAGTAGTTGTGGCTGGTTCCACGGTTTCTATGGCGACGCTTCATAATCAAGATCAAGTTGCACTGAAAGATGTTCGTCCAGGAGACCTCGTCATTGTTCGAAAAGCGGGCGATGTCATACCTGAAGTTGTTGCAGCAGTCCCTGAAAAAGACTTCAAAAGGAAGTCTGCTTGGAAGTTCCCAACAACGTGTCCTGAATGTGGTGGTGCGTTAGAGCGCGTGGGAGAAGAGTCCGACACGTACTGCGTGAATGCTGCATGCCCCGCTCAACAAATGCAACAAATAATTCACTTCGCATCGAGGGGCGCCCTTGACATTGAAGGTCTCGGTGAGCAGAGAGTCTCTCAGTTGCTTGAAGCTGGTCTTATTAGTGATGTTGCTGATCTCTTCACACTTGATGTTGCACGCATTGCGGCACTCGAAGGGCTGGGAGAGCTTTCTGCGAACTCTCTAGTGAGCGCGATTGATGGTGCTAAGACAATGCCGCTCAGCCGCGTACTTGTAGGCCTTGGCATTCGTCACGTTGGACCGGTAGCGGCACGTGAGATTGCAAAAGTGTTCAAAACATACGATGCACTAAAAGCTGCTCCGCTCGAAGTCTTGGAAGCGATTGACGGCATTGGTCCGGTGATTGCGCAATCAATGTTTGAATTTGCCCGCGACCCAGAGAGTGCTCAACGTCTTGACAGACTTAAAGCATCAGGTGTCGCGCTCGTCGAGCCTGAAGTCAGCAACGCACTTGAGCAGACACTCAGTGGCAAGGCAGTTGTCGTCACTGGATCAGTTGATGGTTATTCTCGCGAGGGCGCTGAAGCAGCGATTATTGCCAGGGGAGGCACTTCACCTGGCTCAGTCTCTAAAAAGACGTACTGCGTTGTTGTTGGTGACGCTCCAGGGGCTTCTAAGGTCACTAAAGCCGAAGAGTTGTCCATCCCAATGATTCCAGGAAGTCAGTTTGAATCCCTATTAAATAAAGGCGATTACAAGCCAAGCCTTCCTTAACTAGGGTTATAGACCTAATGGCGTCTACATTCACTCCTGATTACGAACTTGCCGGTCGGTACCGGATTATTGACCTGATTGGCGTTGGCCACACTGCAGAGGCATACCTCGCTGAAGATCTTTCACTAAACCGCACAGTCGTTGTGAAGGTATTACTCCCAGCGCTCGCACAGCATGAAGAAGTCCGCAGAGCATTTCGCGACAACATTGTTCGTTCAGCGACCCTAAGTCACCCACACCTGGCTCGTGTTTACGACGGTGGCCAAGAGCACGGCGCGATTTTCATGATTACGGAATACCTCGGCGGCGGTTCACTCGAAGATGTTCTTTCAGCTGGTCGCATTCTGAGTGCAGACGACACCGCACGACTTGGTCGTGACGTTGCAGGCGCCCTTAACTACTTACATGAAAATGGTTTCGTTCACTCTGAGCTTTCACCATCGAAGCTTCTCTTTGATGAAGAAGGAATGGTTCGAGTTTCTGATGTGGCACTAGCGGGAATTGGCGCCCTCTATCGTGAACGCCTTTCACTCGATGATGTTCGTTACCTCAGCCCAGAACAAGTGCTTGGAGAAGAGGTAACTGAAAAAACTGACGTGTACACACTCGCGCTCATCATGTACGAAGCAGTAACGGGCGAAGCACCATTTGATGAGATGACCCCAGAAGCAGTACTGCGCCAGCGCATCCACTCGCCACTGCCTGTACGCCCAGAGCTCGGCACACTGGACATGATTCTTGCTCAGGCTGCAATTCCAGATCCTCGTATGCGCCTTGATGCTGGTCAGTTCTCAAATCGACTCTCAGGGGTCACTAGCGACTCATCACCACTCGTTGTCATGCAGTCAAGCGGGCCAACACCGTTGCTACAACAGTCACTCAACAACCAAGCGCCTCGCGAAACGATTGGTTTCAATGCGCCGTCGCCTGATCAGCTGATTGGAAACACACAAGCCGTTCCAACTGCATTCCCACTACCGCAGCAGCCTCGTCCAGTGAGCTCAACTCCACAACCGGTGCAAAATGAGTTCCGCGAAGCACGTAGACGTACTCCTATTACTTATGACTCAATGCCACCATCGCGCACCCCTCGAAAGGGACGCTCTGGCTTCTTGCTTGCTTCAATCCTCATTGCGGTGGTTGCACTTGGTGGTGGGATTGCTTACGAGATGGGCCTCTTTACTACTAAGCACACTGTTCCTTCCCTCATTGGACTCACCTCCACGCAGGCACAGAGTCTCTTGAAGTCTGATGGCGATCCATTCACCATTACTGAAACTAAGTCGGTTCCTTCGGCAACTGTTGCTAAGGGCAACATCGTCAGCCAGTCCGTTCCTGTTGGAACAGCGGGCAAGGCTGGGCTTGTTATTCAAGTGGAAATTTCGACTGGCCCAACCATGGTCACGCTGCCTACGAATCTGGTGGGCGAGGACTGCGTTGCAGCTACTCAGCAACTGACGAAACTAAAACTCAGTGCACAGTGTCCTACATCAGCTCAAACTTCATCGTCAACAGTTCCTGCTGGTCGCATTGCTAGCTACTCCTACAACAAGACCAACAACCCAACTGAGGTTCCAGTGAACTCGACAGTAGTGCTGAGTGTTAGTACTGGTGCTGGAACATCTACTGGCTCTACGACAACCACGCTCGCACTAAGCACAGGGACTGTTTCAGTTCCAAACGTCGTTGGAATGAGTCCAGCACAGACACTCGCAGCGATGCACACAGCCTTGCTCTACTACGCAACAACTGGTCCAGGATCAGACACTGGCAAATGGGTCAGCGTTGTATCGCAGACTCCAGCTGCTGGAACAGTTGTAAAGAGTAAGTCGAAGGTTGTACTTGTTGTTTCAATCAAGGCAACTTCAGTGACTACGACAACTACTAAGTCAAATGTCACTACGACGACGTCTAAGAAGTCAACCACCACCACCGTTAAGTCAGCAACACCAGTTACAACTACAACAGCCGCTGCAACTGGACTTCGCCCTGTGCCAAATGTTGTCGGGATGAACTACGCACAGGCTGTTGCTGCAATGCACACGGCGCTCTTGTACTTCACGACAACCGGAAACGGGGCAGGAACTACGACATGGAAGTCTGTTGTTTCTGAAAATCCTGGTGCCGGAACAATGGTGAAAGCTAAGTCCACCGTTAATTTGACGGTTAAGTAAACATGAGCTGCGACCTTTGTGACGCAGCAGTGGTATCCAAGCGATACTTTGAAAATGAACTCTGCTGGATAGCTGACTGCACTATTTGTGTTGTTCCAATGGTGGTGTGGCGAGAGCATGATCACCAGCCTTCAGATGAAGTCAAGAAGCAACTCCATGAATTCCTAGGTCAAGTTGCTGACGCTGAATTCAGTGGTGAAGAGTGGTACATCGATGACAACATGCGAAACATCCCTGACCACTATCATGCCCACGCCCGCCCTCCTGGGTTTTGGCGCCGCGTAATCACCTAAGCACAGCCTTTCATCAGGGAAACTAGAAATCTTTTCCCCTATCCTTACATTCAATAAATACCTTTATTAGTCTCTGCGCATGGCTTGTCGGAGCCAGTAGTGCGTTGAACCTTCTCCAACTAAAAAAGGATATATATGTCAGATATTGAATTTCGCTCCGGCGAATACGGTGAGAAAGTATTAGCCGTTGAGCCCGGAGGAATTGAAGCAATCCCAGCAAAGGACCGCCACGGAAAGGGATCGTCACTCTTCGCAGTGTGGGCGAGTCCAAACCTTGAGTTCGCAACTATTTATGTAGGTGCGCTTGGTGTGTTTTTTGGTCTTAGCTTCACACAGGCTGTAATTGGAATCATCGTTGGTAACGCTCTTGGTGCGTTTGCTCAGTACGTTCTTACCCAAGACGGTCCTAAGTACGGTGTTCCACAGCTAGTAGTTAGCCGTTCAGCATTTGGAAAAATTGGAAATGTTTTTCCATCAGTAGCAAACTGGATTGCATCAGGAATTGGATGGTTCGCCGTTAACTCTGTTTCTGGAGCTTTCGCGCTTGCCTCACTAACTCACATGAGCAACTTGCTTTCTCTGCTCATCGTGGTAATTGTTCAAATGACAGTTGCGTTCATTGGTCACAACTTGGTTCAAAAAGTCGAGAGATACCTCATGCCTTACCTCGTGGTGGTCTTTGGAATCGCAGGAATCATTGTTCTGACTAAGAGCCACCTTGGTGGGCCAAGCCACTGGTACTTCCCAGGTGCAGGGTTGGTATTCCTCGGTGCTGTCTACGGTTACGCCGCTGGATGGAACCCATTTGCTGCTGACTACGCTCGCTACCTTCCTGCAACTGAAGATCCAAAGGTTGCTGGTCGCAGTGCAGCACTCGGACTTTTCACTTCTGCTGCAATTCTCGAAATCGTCGGAGCTGCTGCTGTAACTGCTGGAATGCGTGATTATGGACTGAACATAAACCCAGTTTCTGACTTCACGAATCTGGTGCCGACATGGCTCGGCAAGCTTGTGCTTCTCGGTATCGTGCTTGGATCAATCTGTGCCAACGCACTCAACGTGTACTCAGGTTCAATGTCATTGCTGGCGTCAGGCGTCTTGAAGGTGAAGGGAATTGGAAAAATCCGTGCGATCACAACAGTCATTGTTGGAATCTTGGGATTCTTCCTCGCTAACTGGGCTATGGGAAATCCAAAAAACAACCTTGAGCACTTCCTACTTGTTATGGCGTACTGGATTGGGCCATGGCTTGGAGTTATTACTGCTGACAAGATTCTCAGGAAGGGTGCTTCAGTTGAGCGCTTCTTGTTTGCATCACGCGAGAACCCTGCGGGTCCTATTGCGTTCCTTGTTGCAACAGGGCTTTCAATCTGGCTATTTTCTAATCAGTCCTACTACGTTGGCTACTTTCCTAAGCACAACGGAAACCTCGGAGACATCACGTTCCTCGTTGGTTTCGCATTGTCGTTCGCTCTGTACTTCGTACTTGGCGCAAAGAAAGTTAAGTCAGAGAAGTAATTCTTTTACTCAAAAGGGCCAGGCAGAATTCTGCCTGGCCCTTTTGTATTTATTAAGCATCCCAGTCGTTAGAATTGACCTACCGATTAGTAGGGGAGAGCAATGACTGAGTTTGAGGACGACAAACCCCTCAACCGTCAAGACCCCGATGGGCTTTTAAGTTCATTCTCAGACCCTGGTGCTGAAGCAATGGGTGCCATGGGTACCGAAGCTGG
>Ga0209829_10000358_pt1 | contig 42688 bp, 34 predicted proteins | sample C_140205_EF_Meta_FD_187311 | JGI IMG/M metagenome (GOLD analysis project Ga0209829, IMG submission 187311) | Freshwater microbial communities from Lake Croche, Canada to study carbon cycling - C_140205_EF_MetaG (SPAdes) (version 2) | ecosystem: Environmental > Aquatic > Freshwater > Lake...
CAATTATAAATAAGGTTCGTCTTAATAAGGCGAGCCTTTTTTCGTATGCCCGTTACGAATGCCGAACCCCTTAATAACAAATAAGAAAATTGCAAATAAAGGAACTCTTAATAAGGGAGTTGTTAGACTAACAGAAAAATCTAACAATCTAACTGTTAGAGGGGGAGCTGCCCTAACAGTTAGATTCTGTTAGAAAGTTGTTAGATCTAACAGTTAGAAAACAAGAATAAAAACTATTTGACAAAGGCCCTGTTTTCGCTATACTTTCGCCATGAGCCGCTCTACTAAAAAAGACTATACACCGAAAAGATTTTATCATGGTAGTATGACTGAACTTCCAGTGGGAACTATACTAAAACCCAATGTTAATTATGAAGAAGATTGGTCAAATACTGATTTTTATTCTGTTTTGGAACATTATAGACCAAAAGATATGTTATCACATAAGAATAGTGTTTTTATGTGTGGAGATGACGAAGATGTTGATTTAGCGGGCGGTGGAACAGAATATCTATTTGTAGTAGAACCTTTAGGTAAAGTCGAGCGACACGATGTTAATTGGAGCTCTGAAATATCCATGTTAATGTCGGATGGGTTAGAAATAGATGATCCTAAAGTAGTTGAGGCTGCTGCGAATTATTGGAACGGAACACCGCATTATAATGAGCAAGTTTGGGAATACCTAACACCTTTTGCTAAGATTATTTCTGTCGAAGAATACTAACTATGCACTTAATAACAAATAAGAAAATTGCAAATAAGGGAACGCTTAATAAGGGAGTTGTTAGACTAACAATCTAACTGTTAGAGCGGCCCCAGTCTAACAGTTAGATGCTGTTAGAAAGTTGTTAGATCTAACTGTTAGAGACCGTTAGATTAAAAAGATTGAAAAAGGTATTGACAAGCTCTCTGTTTCCACTATACTCCTCGCATGGACACCGTCGTATGTGAGACCCCAGACCAAATTAAAATGTATCGCTATCTTGCCATTAAGCATGGACTTGCGATTGAGTTAAAAGGCTTGAGACATTCGCCCAGCGCCATGTTTGCCGCAGCTAAACGGGCAAGAAAACTCGCGTTAAAACTTAAAAATTCATAAAAATGAGCCGCTCTACTAAAAAAGACTATCCGCGCAAGAATGATTCCCGCAAGTTCGATAGGACTTGCCGCTGTCATGGGACTTGCTCTTACTGCCAGCGCAACCGTTTGTTCTTCGATGACAAAGCGCGAGCAAGACTCAATGGGCAAGTCGAGGATTTTTTCCACACCCTTTTGATGACTGGCATCACAGATTGGAGCATGGAATGATCTAACAAAATCTAACGGTTATCTATCTGATAGCTAACTGTTAGAGAGGCCCCCGCTCTAACAGTTAGATTGTTAGGTTTTCTTGTTAGACTAACAAAAGAAGCCCCACCTTGTTAGATGGGGCTTGTTGTTAGATGTTAGATGTTAGAGGGTGGTTTCTAGGACGGCTTCCAGCTTCACCATAAGCTCCGCGTAGTCTTGTAGAGTATAGTCCAGAGCATCCCTAACAACTCCTTGTTCTATGGGGTAGGATCTTATGGCTAGGATTTTGCCCGCCTCATGCGCGGCATGGATCAAAAAATCGCCGTGTTGAGTTGTTAGAATTGTGCGGAAGATGTTCATCGGTGCCGTTTTGTTAGAGACATCAAAAGCAAGGTAAGAATTAAAGCTATGACCATTTTGTTAGGCGATGACGAAGCCCGAGGCGTCTTTTTTTGCTTTGCCTTTCTGGACAAGCCCGACAACGGAATTGAGAGGATCAAGAAAGCGCAAATCGGTTTCATCACCATTCACAACCCGCTTGCCATTCCAAGTAGCAGGCAATGCGCCGCGAAACACCGCCGCGACGTTGCCGCCCGATTGCATGACGGCTTGCACGACGACATCATTGCATTCACTACGCGAGAACGTAAGATGATAATTGCTTGGAAGCAAGCGTTCGCAAAACTTTCCCATGCGACTAGGGTTTTTTGTGTAGTCGTAAAACTGAACGTCGGGGAATGTTTCCATGAGACTTTTCCCGTCAATTTTGATAGATTCCCACGGAAGGTCGCTTGTTAGGTTCAAGCGGAAGCAAGGCGTGAAATTCTTTTTGATTGCTTTTTTGATGGCGGCGGCAATTTCTTTTTTGAGTTGAGCCATGAACACTTGCGTTTCAGAAGAGAACAATTTAGTTTTGGCGATTCGCGCATTTTGAACGGGCGACATCGCGCCACGCCCCGCCGTATTGAGGCAGGCGGCAATGCACCCAGCGGAGGCATGAGAGCATACGTTAGTCCCCGACATGTTGGCGGGGGCGAGGTGGAGACCGAAGGACATAAAACCAATTTTTTCGCCCTTGCGGATTTTCGTGTTGTTAGTGGTAAGGAGTTGCATACGGGCAAAGAATAGCTGAAACGGGGCGCGGGTCAAGCACTTTCTGCGTTTATTCTTCCCTAACAATCTAACGGTTGGAGCCTAACAAAAATCTAACAGCTTTCTAACAGCTATCTAACAATCTAACTGTTAGAGCGACCCCCGCCCTAACAGTTAGGTTGTTAGAACTACTAGTTAGATAGTAGATGGGTCTAACAAAAACCCCGTCTTGTTAGGACGGGGCTGTTAGATGTTAGCAGAGGGGAACTTCGCAGAGCATTTGAGCCATTGCTTTCTCGTAAATTTCATTATGCTCCTCATAAGCCGCTGCCCTACGTTTAGATTCTACTTGCCATTTGCTTTCTTTATTAAGTGCCTCCAACAACAGATCGTAACAGTTGGCTTTTAGCAACCTTAACTCGTCTAATTTTTCGTGAGTCATATTTTTTGTTAGGGGAATTGGGGGCAGGCCCACTCAGGCCCGCCCCCTTGTTAGCCACCTTACACTGAAAAGGTTTCTTCGATGTTGCCGCATTTGAAGTTGACAACGCCTGACGCTTTCGCGCAAGCCCAGTTGTCTTTATTGCGGTCAACGAATGACGTGTAACCCGAAGCGGCAACTTTGTTGTCGCCACCTTTAAGTAGGCGGGCGTATTTGTCTTTGGCGTTCATGATTCGGACGGAGCCGTCTTTCTTGGTGAACGTGATGGAGAAAAATTTCCCCTTGGTGGATTCGATCAGTTTTTCTAGGTTGGCTTGCATGCGTGTATTGTGCTTGTTTTTTGCTCTCTTGTCAATCAGATATTTGATTTGAGTAAAGAAATATGGGGCGAAGAATAGGGCGGCGGCGGTAGTGATAATCACGGTGTTTTTCATGTTGTTTAGTGTCGGGGAGAGATTAAGCGATTTGACGACGGGTGTCAACGTTTTTCTTGAATTTTCTTAGAACGTAAACAGCTTCGCGGCGGCTAATGATAACGGTAGCAAGCTCTTGAGAGGTTACCGTAAAAGTTAGCATGACTTGCAGATTTTTGATGACGTTTTTAGGCGTGCAAAGTGAAAAGTGGGGGCTGGTGTATATGGTACGTTGGGATAAGCGTTCGATTTTGTTCATAGTGTGGGGTGGTGTTGCTGACGGGGAAAGAATAGGCTTTTTTGCGCAGCACCGCAAGAACTTTCGGCATTTAAGTGAATAAAAAATCTTGCGCATATCTTGCTTTGTGCTTGACAGGATTTCTAACAAGTCTCTAACAGAATCTAACAGAATCTAACCATCTAACTGTTAGGCGCGCCCCCGCTCTAACAGTTAGGTTGTTAGACTAACGGTTAGGTTGTTAGATATACTAACAGAAAAGCCCCACCTTGTTAGGGTGGGGCTTCTGTTAGGGTTTTGTTAGGCCATGATTTCAACTAGTGTTTCGATTTCATTGCCAGCGTCGGCAAGATCAATCACTGATTCAATCACGGGGCGATGACCAGCAACACGGTCAAAGATGGACTGCGTGACCATAGTGCGGAAGGGCAGCTTTGTTAGATCACCACCCTTGAGGTTTTCAGTGATGGAATTGTAAAGAGTCCAAATCGTGCCACCTTTGAACTCCTCGTGGCGCGGATTGCGAAATTCTTGCACAGCGCTGTAAATGTCGCGGGCGGGAAACGCCTTGGTATCGACAAGATCAACAAGTAGGCTTGCCGCTTGGTCGCGGGAAATTTTGTACTGCTTGTAAAGCTCAATGCGGTTTCCCATATCGGCCCAGTGACTGACAACGCGACCGACGGCATCGGCCAACACACGGGGAAGGTCGTTGAAAATGTTCGCCGTGTGGCGGCGGGCGAGCTTGACATCAGAAGAAAAGCAAAGATTTTCACACACCATCATGCGATTGCCGACGCAGATTGAAGCGGCAAAAGACTTGTCGCCCGAGTTGCGCAAGCCAAGCACAATCTGACGATCCGCGCCTTGAATGTCTGGCCCGCTAAGCGCAAAGCCCCCGAAGTAACGCAGGCCACCACGCGCAAGCGAATGCTCCTCCTCGGTGACGGTCAAGCCAGCGCGATTGATGGCATCGCGAGTCATGGTGACTAGCGAGGAATGGGGAATCGGGGTGAACGATTCAGTAGCAAGCGGGGTTTCGACGCCAAGCAGTTGTTCGGCGGTGACTTTGTTTTTTGCAATGATAAGCATGGTTTCTGTTTTCTATGGGGGTTGAGGTTGTCACCGCCACTTGCGGCAACAGGGACAAGATACCAGATGGGGCGAGATTGTCAACGCTTTTCTTTTGTTTTTCATCTTTTCTTTTCTAACGGTTAGATCTAACAATTGCAAACGATTTTGCTCTTAATAGACCTAACGATTAGAACCTAACGGTTAGTCTAACAATCTAACTGTTAGAGCGGGGGCTGGTCTAACAGTTAGATTTTGTTAGCTAACAGAAAAGCCCCACCTGTTAGAGTGGGGCTGTTAGATATTGGGCGTTAGAGCAATGTCCAGCCAGCGTCATCGCATTTATAAACGCGAATGGCGTCTCCTTGTCCAAGCTGAACCGCATCTCCCACAGACAAAGAAGGCACTCGGTGCTTAGAAAAGATGGGGCACTCAGTAGGGGAGCCATGATTGCACATGCCAAAGATGGTTTCTAACAAGTCTTCATCAGTCCAGTGCTCGGGGTGTTCGACGGCGGAAAAATAACTTTCAAATGCATCGGGATGATTGCGTTTGTATATGTCGGTTTTAGCTCCTGCGGAAGTAAATTCAAAGTAAGTTTTCATTGGGGGACAGTTTAATGTTTTGGGTGAGCATGTCAAGATCAATCTAATCCATAAGCGCGCTTTCTCATTTCTTCGGCTATCTGTTTTTCTAGCCAAGATGGCTGTTGAAAGATGCGCGAACCATACTTAGGAACTGGGGGTGGGAATATCACGTTGCGAATTGCTTTTAGTAGTTTCATTGCAAGCACAAGATGACAGATTGGCGGGGATTGTCAATAGAAATTGCAAACTATTTTGCCCTTAATAGATCTAACAATTGCAAACCCGTGATCCCTTAATAGGTCTAACCGTTAGAATGAGTCTAACAATCTAACTGTTAGAGGGGAGGCTGGCCTAACAGTTAGACTGTTAGATTCTGTTAGATTCTGTTAGAAAGTGTTAGACCGCCCCACCCCTGAGACGGTCTAACTGTTTTCCATGTCAGTTACTCACAGGCGCTTGCTCAACAATTCAAGATAGTCTTCAGCGATGTGAGAAATGGTGCTTTCTGTTAGAAAGTAAAAGTCTTCTTTGTCGGGTCCAAAGGTTGAGGTCAAGCTATCCCACAGCCTAATCATTTTTTGGTCTTCAAAAGCGTCTTCACCTTCTTCTGCCAAAAGAGCAAGGGCGAGACGCTCGGCGCTCCAATCTTGGGGCCAACCGCTCAAGGATATACCAGCGGCGAGAAGATAGACTTTGGCATGAGCAGTCTTACGCAAGTCTAACGTGACGGCATAGTTGGAAGCGATTTTAATCAGGGAGGGAGGATCGGGCAGGAATGTGTTTTTCATGGCGGAGATAGTGTGATATTTTAATCAGGGGTTGTCAACCTTTATTCTCTTCAATTTTGCTTTTCTTTTGCGGTCAATAAAAGCGGTTGTCGGTGGTGGCATTGGGTGCCTTGTTAGATTGCGCAACTCAAGAGAGTTTTGAGCTAATGGTTTGCGCTTGGCTTTCATTGGGCTTTGTAAAGAAAGAATGCAATTAAAAAAACAGACCCGCAAACTAATGCGGCAATAGCTGTTAGAAAAGAATAAGCAAGCATCTTTGTTGACATTTCGCCTTCTTTAATAATTTCGGTAAATTCGGTAAATTCATTTTTCATGGTTTTGATGGGAGTTAGTGACAGGCAAAGAATACCAGAAAAGACTAGCGAGTCAATGCTTTTCTTCATTTATTTTCTAACGGTTAGACTAACGGTTGCAAATGGTTAGACTCTTAATAGACCTAACAAATTGCAAACGATATTTCCCTTAATAGACCTAACTGTTAGAAAGGCTCTAACAATCTAACTGTTAGACGCACGCCCGCTCTAACAGTTAGACTGTTAGATCTAACGGTTAGATATGTCTAACAGAAAACCCCGCCTTGTTAGGGCGGGGTTGTTAGATGTCAGATTGCCACCAGTGAACTCGGGCCTCTTTCGCGAAGCCTAACCGATTATGCGGCACGATGATGGTGCAAGATCTGCCATGCGCTGCCGCGCCAAAAGCAAAACCATAAGCGGTATGCAATGTCTTGGGAAGGGCGGGAACATCTGTTAGATGCCAACGGTCTCCTTTCCATTCCATCTTGTGAACCGTTGCCGACGTTTCGGCATTAAGGAATGACCACATTAGGCCGCCGATGCCGCAGAACATAAGGGCAACGACAAAGCACAAAGCAATTTCTTTTATTTCTGATTTCATGTTAGATTTGGTTAGATGTTAGGATTCGCAAGATTCGATTTGTTCGTCGTGCATTAGGTTCGGGCGGAACGGACAACCGCCAAGATAGCCAGAACAAGACAAACCATGATAATTGAAACGCACTTCCCACTCGACCCATTTATTAGGGCAAACGTCGTCAGAAATGCGGATAAACTCAAGATTGTGGGCATCGGATGTTGGCAGGGTGTGGGGGATGGTGGTCATGGGGTGTTTGTTGGTGACAGGGAAAGAATGCACTTTTTTCGATCAGTCCGCAAGACTTTTTTCATTTATTTTCTAACGGTTAGATCGGCGCTGGAATTGACAGTTATCTAACAAGAAAAAGTTGTTAGTCTAACAATTGCAAATGGTTAGGCCCTTAATAGACCTAACGGTTAGAGAGCCTCTAACAATCTAACTGTTAGAGCGACCCCCCATCTAACAGTTAGATTGTTAGACTTTTTTGTTAGAGGGTCTTCTAGTACTAGTTAGATAGTACTTGTTAGACAAGACAAACCCCGCCTTGTTAGGGCGGGGTTGTTAGATGTTAGACTGGAAAACCCTCTTCTTCTAACAAGTCGTAGGCTATTGTCTGTGCTACGTCTAACAGTTCTTGCATGGGGGTGAATTCATCGGCCAGCTCTAACAGCTCTTGCAGCTCGTCCAACCCAGCGCACAAGCTGGCCGTGTCTGCTAGGTCGCTCATGTCAACCGCGCCCCCCGTTAATTCTTTGACGGCTTTGTTGACTAGTTTGATTGCTCGGTTTCTCATGATAGGGGGTGGGGGTAGGGGTAGGGGGTGGGGGTTGCTGACAAGGAGAGGATGAATCATTTTACGCTTTCTTGCAAGACTTTTTTCGCCTTTCCGAAAGATTTTTTTCTAACCGTTAGACTAACAATTGCAAACGATATTCCCCTTAATAGACCTAACAAATTGCAAACCCGCGATCCCTTAATAGGCCTAACGGTTAGAGACGCTCTAACAATCTAACTGTTAGAGTGGCCAAATCTAACAGTTAGGTTGTTAGACTTTTTTGTTAGAGGTCGCCCTAGTACTAGTTAGATAGTAGGTGGAGTCTAACGAAAACCCCCAACTTTCGTTAGAGGTTTTCGGTTAGATTTTGTTAGAAGTCAACTTCGCAATTTTCAATTTCCAAGTCGTCAAACTTGACGGGGAAGAAAGGGGAAGCCATTAAGTTGCCCGTGCAAGGCAGCCCGTTAAATTCAAAGCCAACCTCCCACTCCACCCACTGACCAGGGCGAACGTGATCCGTGATGTGGCGGAACGTGAAGTTGCGGGAATCGGAAACGGGCATTTTATTGGGTAAGGTGATCATTTTTTTGTTAGGTTAAATTTCGGCAAACTCAAGAGGCGGGCAGTCGGGAGTGTTCGCGACGATCCAATCGGCGATTTCATTCATGGCGGCAGTGTATTCTTCAAACTCGGCAGAATCGGCGGGGAATGGCGGGTAACTCATGGTGGGGGTAGGGGGTGGGGTTGCTGACAAGGAGAGGATGAATCATTTTACGCTTTCCTGCAAGACTTTTTTCGCCTTTCCGAAAGATTTTTTTCTAACCGTTAGTCTAACGACATCTAACGGTTAGGGACAAGAATCTAACGATTTTCTCTAACTTTCTAACTGTTAGGTGGGCCCATCTAACAGTTAGATTGTTAGACTTTTTTGTTAGAGGGTCTTCTAGTACTAGTTAGATAGTACTTGTTAGACAAGACAAACCCCGCCTTGTTAGGGCGGGGTTGTTAGATGTTAGACTGGAAAACCCTCTTCTTCTAACAAGTCGTAGGCTATTGTCTGTGCTACGTCTAACAGTTCTTGCATGGGGGTGAATTCATCGGCCAGCTCTAACAGCTCTTGCAGCTCGTCCAACCCAGCGCACAAGCTGGCCGTGTCTGCTAGGTCGCTCATGTCAACCGCGCCCCCCGTTAGCTCTTTGACGGCTTTGTTGACTAGTTTGATTGCTCGGTTTCTCATTTTGTTAGGTGTATTTGATTAGGTGTTGAAGGGGAACATGAGCGGGCGGCACCAGCAAGGGCAAGCAGTAGGCACAAAGTGAGGCGTGCAATCATGGCTGCAAGTAGATTGGTTTCATTGGAGCGTGAAGGGGGAAGCGGGGGCGCTTTCGCGCCCCCTTGAGTATTGGAATGGATAGTCTATCGAAGCTGAACGCAATGCAACGCTTTCGAGCCGCACCAGCTAGGGACAATAGAACCGTCGCGCTTGGTTTTCTCGAAGTAGCAGTAACCGTTAGGGTCAACCCTAACGAAAACGCCGTGGTTTGTTAGGGTGCCTAGTGGCATAGTAGGAAGAAATTGAATGAACATGGGGTGGGGTGGGGGTTGCTGACAAGGAGAGGATGAATCATTTTACGCTTTCCTGCAAGCCTTTTCTTCAGATATCTTCATTTAGACAGTCAAGAGGAAAGGGGAAGCTCTGCGCAACTCCGCCCCTGCATACTAGCAAAAGCTGGCCATCACGTTGAACCACCTTGCACCATGATACGCGCACGTCTTGACCTTTTTTGAAGTCTAACGTGAACCATTTTTTTGGCAGATGCTTCTCATGGCTGAATTGAATCTCGGAATTGAGGAGAGTCAAGGTGAAGTCTTTGGCGGCAGTGTGAATGATTTGTTTCATGAGGTGAGGTGAGGTATTGCTGACAGGGAGAGAATGAAGGAAAAAGGGTTTTTACGCAAGGTTTTTTTTCAATAATCGCGATGGGCAAGCGGGACAACGGGTAAACTAAGCTCGCAATTTCCGATCATGTCATGGTGAAAATCATCAGGCTCATTGCAGCAAGCTTCTAGCTCTCCCTCGCAAAGCTTGCCGTCATGCTCGAAAGTGACAAGCCAAGCAGCCCATTGACCACGTTCAAGTACTTCTAAAACTTCGACAAACTCAAGGTTCTTAACTTCCGTTATTGCAATGGTCATGGTAGGGGTGGGGTGGGGTGGGGGTTGCTGACAGGGAGAGAATGAATCATTTTACGCTTTCGCGCAAGACTTTTTTTCAGATATTTTTATCTCAAGCCAGTCATGCAAAGCGTCAACGTACATTTTCCATTCAGCGGACGTGATGACTCCCGCGCTTTGCAGCTTGCAGGCGTGGGCAAAGGAGGCGGCTTTGATTTCAGTTATTGCATTCATGGTAGGGGTGGGGTGGGGGTTGCTGACAAGGAAAGAATGGAACATTTTACGCTTTCGCGCAAGAGCTTTCTGCATTTATTGTGAAATTTATTTTTCGATTTCTGAACGATTGAAGTTGACAAATACCCCGCCCCACCATCTAACACCTAACAATTGTTAGATCCCCCCCCATTTCTCAAAAAAATCTAACCGTTAGATTTTGGATAGGGGCGGGGGGACAGTTTCCTCAATCTCCCCTAGTCAAACAAACAATACCTCTCGCCAAGCTACCCCCCCATTCTTCGAAAAGACTTCGACCAACACCAAAAATCAATTATAAAAAAAATCAAAAAAAATCCCAGAGTGTAATCTCATAGATGCCTACAATTACATATCAAATCCTACCAGTATCAATATATACTAAAGACGGCAACCTCGTAGGTGCGGGAGTCGCTATACCAGCCACAAATGTATCCATCCAATATCAAAACAAACTCGAAGAATCAAGACTGCTTGGCGCGATTCAACCGAATGGATTGCGAATTGGAGGAGGCATTGGCGCAAACATATCCATGACTTTTCCTGTAGATTTTGCATTGAATGATACAGGCTCTTCTTATGCTCGCTTCTTATTAACATCTCTCACGGGAGATGAGCCGTGTTATATAAGTGTAGGCGACAATTTGTTTGGTGATGGTGGTGGTCCTGACTGCTATTTGAATACCGCATCAGTTACTGTTCAACCTTTTACGCCAGCGATGTTGACTGCTGATTTTACTTGTTTACACATGCCCACTGGAGAAAAACTCACAGGCTCTACAAGTAGTCTTGTCAATAATAATTTGACGGCATACAATTTTACCAGTGGTTTGATTCACGGCCACAATGCCATAGTCAATGGAGGGTCTAGCGATAATCTATCAGATCCATCTAAACAACAAATCACATACAAAGTCTCATGTGCCCGCACTCCTGTTTATGAAATTGGCCAACAATTTGCGTCAAAGATGTTTCTAGATCGTGTTACAAAAGAGATGTCTATCAAATCAACCAACGTGGGCAAGTTAATTGATCAGTATGGCACGGGCGAAGCATTTTCCATCAACTTGATGGGCGATAATAAAGTGAGCAGTTTAATGACTCTCTCAATCTCTTCTGCCGCAAAGATAACAGATCAAAAATTAACAATCTCAGATGGTGGCATACTAGATGGCGAAGTGACACTAAAAGAAGTAATTAGATGATAAAAAATACCCCAAAACAAAAAAATCTTTTGCTCACAAAATTAAAAAATTCGCCAAACCAAGTGTAAATATATTCGACAAGACCCTCACCGCTCGCAGCGTATGCCGAAATTAAAAACTTTGGGGGTCTTGTCTTTTCGTGTCCATTTTTAACTTGAAAAAAGGTATTTAAAAGTCATAATACTATATGAATACATCGTTCTGTCCGAATTGTGGCATGAAGCATACTTTCAACTTTGCCAAACCAAATTTCTGTTCTGGTTGTGGGCAAACTCTAGGAGCAACTTCTAAAATTGCCGCTCCACAAGCCAAGCCAGCAAAAGCATCATATAGCGATCCTATTGAAGAGGATGAAGATTATGACGATTATGATGACAACGAAAACACCAGCGTAGATAGAGTGCCGCAAATCAATAAAATACAAATAGAAGTAGAAACCGATTCTGCATCTTCATTTACGTTTGGATCTTTATTTGCAGATAACACGCCGCCATCATCTTCTACAAGAAGAAGAGACTCTCAGAGCATTGGCGATTTTATTAACGATAAACCGCGCAGTGGAGGAAAGTAATCCCAAAACGTATGAGGAGTGCTACCATATCATAGATAAGGTAGTGAACAAGTTCCATAGAAAATGGAGACTGAAAGCTATCAACTGGTTTGATTTTGAAGATGTCGCGCAGGTTGTTAAACTGCACATCTTTAACAAATGGCATTTGTGGGACCAGACACAACCACTTGAACCTTGGGTCGCGCAAGTATCTTCGAACCAAATCAAAAACATAATAAGAAATAACTACACAAACTATGTGAAGCCGTGTATGTCTTGCGAGTTTAACATGGGAGAAGACCAATGCTCATTTACCAGATCTGGCACACAAAACACAACGTGCGATTTGTATGCAAAATGGGCAAAACAAAAGCGGGCTGGATATGGTATCAAGTTGCCGCTTTCCATAGAGAATCATACCCAAGAAGTTGATCACCACCAAGAACACACAATAGATTTCGAGGGAGCCACCAATAAACTCAACAAATTATTAAAACTCAATTTGTCAGAGATCCACTACAAGGTCTACATCATGTTGTTTTTTGACGACAAAAGCGAAGAGGAGGTAGCAAAACTAATGGGCTACAAAACTACCGAAAAGAACAGAAAAGCTGGATACAAGCAAATAAAAAACCTCAAAAAAATGCTAAAACAAAAAGCCATTCAATTAATGAGTGAACACGACATAGTATTATGAAAGAGCTTACAGATGAACAAAAAGAAGCTGTCAAAGAGTGCTATAGCAGAACCAGCGATCTCAATGAAATCGTACGGCAAGTCTTTGACAATAAAGATATTGACGGTCGCAGCAAACAAGGCCGACTTGTTCGCTCTTATATGATTTCCACCAACTTGTCTTTTAAAACAACCCGCAAACTAAAGCAAGAAGGCATAGAATTTACTCAAGAACAAAAAGACCAAATCATTAGCCACACCAACAAAGGTCTTTCGTCATTAAAAATCGCGGAGATATTGTTTCCAGATATGGACGTTAAGCCCCTATCTATACAGCAGCGGGCTGTATTTGCACACATTGCCGAAACAAATCCAGACTATGTTCCTTCGCAAGATGTGGATGTTGCCTTGAGCAACTACATGGCTCCAAAGTCTACCAGCCGAATCATTAAAAAAATAAATGACGCGACGGGCAACGAGCTGATTGAAGATAAAATTAATAGACAGCACAAAATATGCGTAGACCGACTAGGTGTTAATCTGAACAATTCGCGATTTTTAATGATTGTCAACAACTACACCTCTAAAGAAAATAGAGAGCTATTTGAACAAGAATTTGTGCGCTTGACTTGGGACAAGCCAGATCTTACGTCAGATGAGTTAAATCTTTATATGAATGTTTGCAAAGAAATCATTAACATTGAAGTGATCAGCAAACATCTCAACAAGCTCAATGACATTTTTGACATAGCAAATGATCAAGAAGAAATGAGCGTAAGATTGGCCGAAATAATCAAGGCCAAAAGTACTGAATATCATCAGTGTGAAGGGCGAATTGAAACCCTCACAAAAAAGTTGCAAGGAGACCGTTCTGAAAGAATGAAAAACAAGCATAAAGAAAATGCTTCGTTGCTTGCTTTGGTTCAGTACTTTCAAGACGAAGAAGAACGAGCGAATATGGTTAAGATTGCAGAGATGCAAAAGAAACTAGTGAGAGAAGAAGCTCATCGCTTAGAAGGCATGGACGCTTGGAAAGCTCGTATTCTTGGCCTTTCAATGGATGATGTCATTTAATATGATTGCTGAAACGTCATTTGATTGCAAAGAATGCAGCGAAAGCTTCTCTTCTCTGAAAAGTTTGCATGCTCATATCAAAAAGCATAACTTAATGATGGGCGATTACTACGTTAAACATTTTCAAAGAAAAAACAAATTAACAGGATCTCTATTAGAATTCAAAAATTATGATCAATATTTTGAAAGTGATTTTTCCAATAGAAACCAAATGATTGAATGGTGCGATACAGCGCCATCACAACAAGTTGAAGAGTATTTGATTTATTGTCTAAAAAATAGAATAGAAACAAAACAATTATCTTGTGCGCCAAGCACCATTGAATTGTACACTGCTGGTCTGCCAACAATGGATTTGTACAAAAAAGTCTTTGGTAAATATGGCAAAGCGTGCAATCTCTGTGATGTCAAACCAATGTTTGGCGATGTCATGCCCCATGAATTTAACAATGAGTACGGAAATCATAAAATATTCATTGACACTCGCGAACAGCAACCTCTTCACTTCAAAATTTCAGAATTGTTAAAACTAGACGTGGGAGATTATGCGGTGAGTGGAGATGAATATAGCTATACCTATGTAGATAGAAAGTCATTTGGGGATTTTTGCGGCACAATGACATCATTCGCTGCTAGATTCGTAAGAGAATTACAAAGATGTCGCGAGATGGGCTGTTATTTGTTTATAGTTACCGAAGTTGATCTTTACAAAATGGAAGCCATCAACAAAAGGTCACCCAAGAAATACAATTTAAATTATGTGTTTCATTCTATGAGAGACATACAGCGCGAATTTAAAGATTGTTGTCAATTTGTTTTTAGCGGCAATAGAAGCAACAGCGAAAAGATCATCCCAAAACTTTTATGTGTTGGGAAGAAATTATGGAATGTTGACGTACAATATTTCTTAGACATTAATAATAAAGAATAATATGAGTTGGGAAGAAGGAAATCAAAAATTAAGGAAAAAATTTAAGAACGTCAATGAGGAGATCCTTTCTACGGAGGGATATATTGACGAAAAAAAGGCCAAGATCCTTTTGTACAAGTTCCTACGCGAAAACCCTTCCTTCGCCTCTGAGTTGATTTCGGGGGTATCACTTTTCCCCTTCCAGCACATGGCGATTAAAGCAATGATGGAAACTGATTACTTCTTGGGCGTGTGGAGCCGAGGACTTAGCAAGTGTCTTCATTACGACTCTTTAATTTGGACAGATAGAGGTTTGATAAAAATAGGAGATACAAAGATCGGAGACAAGGTGCAAAGCAAAGACTCTTTTAATAAGATCTTAGAAAAAACAATTAACCCCATAGATGCGACATATAAAATAACGACAAATTCTGGTTTTGAATCCGAGGGCTTGGACTACCATAAAATTATGGTTTTAAATAAAGACCTGCAACTAGAGTGGAAACACAATAAAGATATAGTCAATGGAGACTATGTGGTTGTAAAAAGAGGATGCGACATAAATTTGAAGCAAAGAAATATCTTCAATGGATTTGAATTCGTTAATGATGTCAAAAATTTCAATAAGCCAAAATCTCTTATTAAAAACGAAAAAGACATTTCTGACTGGTATTATTTTTTCGGTCTCTTGATTGGAGGCGGGCGTATATTAAAAAGTCCGATGGGGGTATCAATAACTTCCCAAGATCAAGAAACAAAAGATTTCTTAGATCAATTTTCCAAAAAGATAGGACTTCATTTATCTATATCTAACAAAGATAATGAATGTCAAGATCTAAGGATTTATTCTAAAGAATTAGTGTCTTTTTTGCGATTTCTAGGATTCGACGAATCGAAAGCTTATCAAAAAGTAATACCAGAAATATTGACAAACAACTCAAAAGAAAATATCAAAAATCTTCTCATGGGGCTATTTGATACAGACGGATATTGCTCCCTCCAACAAAGAGAGAAAAAAGGAACTAATGTGAAAATCGGATTTACATCCACTAGCGAAATGCTGTTGAAGCAGATCCAAAATTTATGCTTACAATTAGGGGTTATTTTTAGAAAGAGCGTTTGTTTTAAAGGTGGAAAGTCGAACTTCCCAAATGGTAAAATTTACGAATGCAAAAAAGCGTGGAGCTTAATTTGTTGCAATCAAAAAGACGCAAGAATATTTAGAGATCAAATAGGATTTAAAATAAAAAGAAAAAACGATTTGCTAGAAGCGTTAAACGATCAATTGATTCAAAATGAATCTTTCTGTGATTATGTCCCGTATGTTGGAGAGTGTTTGGAGAAATACTTTGGAAAGAAATCAATTGTAGACAAAAAAGACAGCAAATATAAATTAAATTTTAGAAAGAACACTAGCAGAAGATTATTGGGAGAAATTCTAAATACGGGAAGAGTACATGGTGAGATATTTGATAAACTATCTTGCTTAATGAGAGAAGATTTTTCTTTTGAAAAAGTTGTTGCAACAGAAATTGGAGAAGCTGTGACAGTAGATATTCACGTAGAAAATGAACACTGTTATGTATCGGATGGCATTATAAATCACAATTCGTTTTCCACCGCTGTATTTGCTATTCTAGATGCCATACTTAATCAAGGAGTTCATATAGGAATCCTTAGTAAGTCATTCAGGCAGTGCGCTCATCCTGATACATTGATTCCAACCGATAAGGGCCTTATTAAAATCAAAGACGCTCAAATTGGAGATTTGGTTTATTCTATTAACGGCGCAAATCAAATCAAAAACAAATGGACAAATAATTTGGCCGATGGATTTTCGATAACATCAAAATCAGGATATTTAATTGAGGGAAAGATGGGCCATAAGCTGTTAACCTTTAATCAAAAATCCCAATCTCAAGAATGGAAAAAAGCAGAAGAAATGACCTTGGATGATTTGGTTGCCATACATAGTGGGTGTGATATTTTCCCCGATAAAGATGACTACTTAGATAAAGATGATGCTTATTTTCATGGCTCGATGGTGGGCGATGGCTGTTTCTGCAAAAAATACAATTATGCTATAATCACTTCGGCAGATCAAGAAACTCTAGATTTTGTAGATTCTTTTTGTGAAAGAAAAGGTTTAAATCCAATCCATACAAAAAAAGATGGAAGATGTTCTCAAGTAAGAATAAACAATAAAGAATTTATCGACAATTTCTTTGAAGAAGAGAAAAAAACGGCGACATTCAAACAAGTGCCAGATAAGGCATTAAGGTCTACCAAAGAGAATCTAAAAGCATTTTTACAAGGTCTATTTGACGCTGACGGTAGTGTGGCAAAGGATAGAGTGGAATTAGCCTCCTCTTCTATATCAATTATCAGGCAAGTCCAGTTGTGTTTATTAAAGTTTGGAATCATTTCTAAAATTCAAAAAGAAAAGGCTCGGGGAGAAATGTTAATTTGTGGAGTCAAAACTTTTGGAAAAGAGTCTTGCAAACTAAGAATAATGGGAGAGTCTAATATTTCAAAATTTGAAAAACAAATAGGATTTAGACTCACAAGAAAATCAGATTCTTTAAAAAAATCTATTCCTGAAAGCATAAGAGGAAATTGTGATCCTATTTATGGATCTGGATTATACTTATCTTCCAAATATACATTTAGAGAAACTTTGGCAAATAACTTGGGCAAAAAAAGATTATCGCGAATTTTAAATGAATATAAAGATAGAATAGAAGAGTCTGATGTAGAACTATACGAAGGATTGATTTCTAATGGTATTTTTTGGGATAAGGTCTCTAATATAGAATTTCAAGAGTCTATAGAATCCGTAGATATAGAAGTCGATAATGAACACTGCTATGTAGGCAATGGATTTATTAACCACAATTCAAAAATGATCTTCAGAAAGATAGAAGACATATCAAGAAGCCCCAAAGCCGCATATCTATCGCAATGCATAACCAAAGTCTCTAAAAGTAATGACGAGTGGGTCATGGAAATTGGTAGAAGTAAAATCACTGCTTTGCCATTGGGTGATGGAGAAAAACTTCGCGGATTTCGATTTCAAAGAATGATTATTGACGAGCTTTTGCTCATGCCAGAAAAGATTCTTAACGAAGTCATCTTGCCCTTCTTGGCTGTTGTCGAAAATCCAACAGAAAGACAGAAGATTTATGATTTAGAAACGCAACTAATAAATGAGGGCCAAATGACAGAAGATGAACGTCATGAATGGCCACACAATAAAATTATTGGCTTATCTTCAGCGAGTTACAAATTCGAATACTTGTATAAACTGTATCAGCAATATGAGAATTCTATATTGACCAAAGATAAGCAAGACAACGCCCATCGGGTGATTATGCATCTAAGCTACGATTGTGCGCCTAAACAGCTTTATGATCAAAACCTATTGGATCAATCAAAGGCTACCATGAGTGAGTCTCAATTTGGAAGAGAGTTCGGATCTTTATTTACAGATGATAGTTCTGGATTTTTCAAAGTAAGCAAAATGGCATTGTGTACAATTGTAGATGGCGAAGGGCAGTCGGTAGAAGTGATAGGAGATCCGACGGCTGAATACATCTTGTCTTTCGATCCTTCTTGGTCCGAAAGCGAAGGCTCCGATGATTTCGCAATGAATCTAATAAAACTTCAACCTGGAAAACAAACTGGAACTGTTGTGCATTCATATGCGATGTCTGGCACAAATCTAAAAAAGCATATTGAGTATATTCTTTATCTTTTAACTTATTTTAAAGTTGTAATGATAGTTGGAGACTACAATGGTGGCGTTCAATTCTTAAATGCCTGCAATGAAAGTGAAGCTTTTAAAAAGCAGAATTTAAAACTAGAGTGTTTTGATGCCGATTTTGACAATACCGTTGAATATCAAGCAGCCATAAGAGATGCAAGAAACCAATACAACGTAACGTCCAAAAGAATAGTCCATCTTAGAAAACCCAGTTCTTTTTGGATTAGATCTGCAAACGAATTGTTGCAGGCTTCATTTGACCATAGAAGAATTTGGTTTGCAGGCATGGCAATTGATGATAGTTTTTCTAGACAAAGATCCGCCAATATCCCCATAATGAATTTAAAATATTCAAGAGCTGACGAAGAGAAAGAAGCGGCAGGAAAGCAGATTGATTTTATAGAACATCAGAAAGACATGATTGACCTGATCAAAGTTCAATGCGCACTTATCCAAGTGACAACAACGGCGCAAGGCTCTCAAAGTTTTGATTTGCCCCATAATCTAAAAAAACAAAGAGGAGCGGACAAAGCTCGAAAAGACTCTTATTCTGCCTTGGTTTTAGGCAACTGGATGATGCATGTTTATTATGATATGATGGCTACCCCAGTCGAAAATATCCAAGAAACTTTTACTCCAATGTTTTTATAGTAACTTTAAAAGTAACTTTGAGACTTTTGGTGTAATATAAGCAAATGGATTCAACCAAGAGACAATACAATAAAAAGTCCCAATACTGGGATAAATTTGGACAGCCCCAAGCGTCAAATGAAATGCCACATATGATGATGCAGTCATCGGCATCTTGCGAACCAGAATTGTCTGGAGAACCTTTTTATGTTGCTTCTGGAAGTGATGCTGGAAGTGATTCTGGTTATGCGCGTGAAGCTACTTTCCAAAAAGTTGGAGCCAGAAAGAATAGAGCGGCATTTCAAAGAACGATTGATAGGTTTAGTAGTATTAGAGAAGGTCTTCTTCCTTATAGCTACGCCATTGACGGAGTAAATGTTAGAGAAGCAATTGAACTATGTCAAAAAGCCTATGCAAATGTTTCCATTTTTAGAAATGCTATCGACATTATGTCAGAGTTTGCCAATACTGAAATATACCTTGAAGGTGGAACGAAGAAAAGCAGAGACTTCTTTGAAGAATGGTTTAAAAAAGTAAGACTGTGGAATTTAAAGGATCAGTATTTTAGAGAATATTACAGAAGTGGAAATGTTTTCTTGTACAGAATTGATGGAAAATTTGATTTGCAGAATTTCGCAAACCTTCTTAGGCAGTTTGGCAATGTGGAAAAAGCGACGAATGCTATTCCGCTCAAATATATTATGCTTAATCCTTTTGATGTCGTTGCCAAAAGAAGTTCTAGTTTTGCTACGGGTGTATATGAAAAAATTCTCTCTCAATATGAATTCGCTAGATTGCAGAATCCTTTGACAGATGATGATAGAGAAATCTTTAAAGCTCTTCCACCAAGAGTGAGAGAAGACATCGAAAAGGGAGCGTACTATAAAAATGGATTAAAAATTCGCTTAGACCCACAGAAACTCACATTCTCATTTTACAAAAAACAAGACTATGAACCATTTGCGGTTCCATTTGGATATCCAGTGCTTGAAGACATCAACGCCAAGATGGAGCTAAAGAAAATGGACCAAGCCATTACTAGAACCGTTGAAAACGTCATTCTATTGATCACAATGGGAACAGATCCTGATAAGGGAGGCATTAATCAAAATAATGTGCGAGCGATGCAAACACTTTTTAAGAATGAGAGTGTCGGCAGAGTTCTAGTTGCCGATTATACCACCAAGGCTAGTTTCGTGCTTCCAGACCTTAATAAAGTTTTGGGTGCTGAAAAGTATGCCACCCTCAATGAAGACATTAAACAAGGTCTTCAGAATATAGTCGTTGGAGAAGAGAAGTATAGCGCCACAGAAATTAAGGCTCAAATATTTGTTGATAGATTGAAAGAGGCGAGATGCGCATTCTTAAACGATTTCCTGCAAATTGAAATTAAGAGAATTGCCAAAAATCTTGGCATGAAATCTTATCCAGTGGCAAAGTTTAGAGATATTGACGTAAGAGATCAAACACAACTCATGCGCGTTACTACACGCTTGATGGAGCTAGGCGTTCTCACTCCACAGCAAGGAATGGATATGTTTCATACTGGACAATTCCCAGAGGCAGAAGATCTCGCCCCAGCACAAGAAAAGTTTATTAAAGAAAGAGATGAGGGGTATTATAATCCACTTGTCGGAGGAGTTCCTATGATTTCTCCAGCAATGCCTCCAGCTCCCAAAACTTCTCTAAAAGCAGATGTTGTTAATAAGAAAATGGAATTACCAATTAAGAAAGGCAATCCTCATCCAATTCTCAACAAAACACAAAAAGCAGCAGGACGACCAGAAGGCACCACGGGAATACCAGTAACAAGGGCTAATGTTTCAATGAAGAATATTCAAAACATCATTAGAACTATTGAGACAATCAGAGCTTCTGTAGAAAGCGACCTTAAAGAGAAGTTCAAAGTGGATAAATTAAATCCAAATCAAGAAGTAATGGTTGAAAAACTCTGCGAAGCAATTGTTGTTTCTAAAGAAATAAAAACTTGGGAAGCAGAAGCTCTTTCTTGTGTAAATAATTTCGATCAGATTGCTGAACTGGTAACAATGCCAGAAATTCTATCTATGGCTTCGGATTATGAACTTGAAGACGATTACTCCGCTGCAATTCTCTATCACTCACAACAACTAAATGAAAATTAATCCGAAAGACATAAAAGTGCCATTTATCAAAAAAATGGAATATAAAAAAGGAGAAGTAGAAGTCTCTTTATCGAAGAGATCAGACGAAGCTTGTTTGGCATATCAAGAATTTGTAGCCGACTATCTTTCGCTTAATGAATCCACTGCTTCTCGCGAAGAAGCGATTAAAGAAGCTTGCGATCAATATGAAAAGCATGAAGCAGTCATTTCTGAAGCTGCGGCCTTTAGTGACAATGGAGAATTAAGCCCTGCTCAGAAAAAGCTTCCACCAGCTATTCAGAAAGTTATTCTGAAGAATAAAAAGGCTGGTAAAGGCGGCAAAGATGATAAGGAAGAGAAAGACGAGAGCAAAGCAAAAGCTAAAGACATGAAGGAAAAGCCAGAACCTGGTGAAACTGAAGAAGAAGAAAAAGCTGAATCTCCTGAAATGGAAAAGAAAGAAAAAGCCGCTGCAAAACTCTCCAAAAATCAACCCCAAGATGAAGATCAAGACGATCTTGCTTCTAAAAAAGCAAAAGATAATCAGGATAATCAAAACGGAGAAAAAACAAACACCTGCAAAGATCCTAGCTGTGCAACGCATAAGTCAAAAGCCAAAAGCGCAAAAGATGTAGAGGACGAAGAGGAGCAGGTTCAAAAAAAGAACGATAGCGAGAATACTAAAGCGTCCAGTCAACCAACAAGAAATTTAACAAAAGACGATAAAAAGCCCCAGAAGCCGCTTGATCAGGAAATGAAAAAGTAATGACTGAAAATTATCTATACACAACACGGTTCGAAGATCCTGTATATTCATGTGTCCTTGGAGATAGCGAGTTTATCTCCAAGGCTTCTCTTGAAAATTTAAAGCCTTTAATTTCAAAGGATATAGATTTTTCTACGAATATTGATCTTCTTGGTTTGGCATTTAATGCTGCGGTTGTTAATATGTTTAATAAGAATGACGATGGCATGGATTCGGCAACTGCCGCTGAAGTCATTCGCAATTTCATTCATAAACCAACAAACATTGAACACGATAAATCGAAGATCGTTGGTCATTTAACATCAGCGGGATTTAGTCAATATGGAGAAGATAATAAAATGCTTCAACTTGAAGATGTCTTAAAAGAAAAAAATCCTTTTAATATATCATTAGGTGCTGTTGTTTATAAATACGCAAACAAGCCATTTACCAGTATGCTGGAGAGATCTATCAATCCAGCCGATTCTTTATACCAAAGAATTTCTACTAGCTGGGAAGTTGGATTTAGCGCCTACGATATTGCCGTGGGCAGTGTTAATTTGGGCGAAGCAGAAATCATTACTAATGCCAAGCACATTGAAGAGCTTAGGCCGAAATTAAAAGCTTATAAAGGCAGTGGAAAACTAGACGATGGAACACGCATCTATAGACTTCTTCGCGGCACAATTTACCCTCTTGGAATTGGATTTACCACAACTCCAGCGGCGAATGTTAAAGGCTTGTATTCAGACCCTTCTTCCAATGAAGGAATCGAAATCAAAGATAAAAGAGATAGAAAATATTTCTTTGACATCAAAAACTTAAAATTAAATAAAAAATCAAACGAAGCAATTTCCCAAATTGCTTTAGATAATGTAAAAAACAAAAACGGAAATATTATGGAAATTGAAAAAGTCCTTTCGGAACTAAATGATATGCTAATTGAAAAGAAATTTTCTACTGAAGCTGTGGCTAATATGACAGAAACTTTCGCCGAAGCAATTAGGCAAAAAGATTCCGAATATCGCGAAACAATCGCAAAAGCCGAAAAAGAAAAAACCGACATTGCCCAAGAGAGAGAAACTCTAAAAGCTTCTGTCGAAGCTATGCAGCAGCAGCTCTCGGATGCCGTTGCTAAAATTGGTGATTTCGAATCTATGAAGGAACAGGAACAGGCGATTGCTCGTTTCAATTCAAGAATGGACTCCATCGACCAGTCCTTCGAACTCGATGATGAAGATCGCAGAGTTTTGGCTGATGACCTCAAGAGCCTCGACGCCTCAGACGAAGCTTTTGCAGCTTATAAGGCCAAGGTCGATGTCATGTTTAAACACAAGAGCAAGGAAGCTAAGGCTGCTAGAGACAAGGCTATTCAAGACAAGATCGAAGAGGAAGTTACCAAGAGAATTGCCAAGGCTTCTTTTGTTGAAAAGCAGACCGATAAACAAATCGCTGAAGAAGCTTTTGCCAAGGCCCAAGAAACTTCAGAACGCCTTCCTAACAGCAACGAAGAAACTTCGAAGAAGACTCCATCTTTACGTGAAAAATTTGCCAGTGCATTCACTCGCGAAAACATAATTATCTCATAACAATCTAAACAAACAAATATATGGCACTTAGAATATTACCATTCAGACAATACAACGAAGGCGATGTCGTTAATATGTTTGCATTAGGAACTGGATACGTCAACAACGCAGTTACCACTGTGGGTATGGGAGATGCTGGCATCTTCGTTACCGTTGAATCTGGCAACCTTAATGTTGACACTATTACTTATGACGGAGCCTACGGTTCATATCTCGGCAAAACGGATTATCCATATGTCGGAGTTAATCAATACCCAAGAGTTAGCATCAGCATCAAGCCTGCCACTTCTGGAGACGGACTTCTTGGCATGACCTTGAGACAGACCGCTCAGTATGACGAAAACGGAGAAAAGCTCCTTTATTATCCACAAAAAGCCAAAGAACTTATGTGTATGCTTCCAGGACAAGCTGTCCCAGTTGCTACTCGCGGACTCTTTACCATCACCGATAAGGCTTATAGTGGTGCAATCGGAATTGGATCTGGCTTAAAGCTTCCTTCTGGAGCTAGCGGATTCTTGACTGGATGTTCCTATACCGATCCAACTAAGGTTGCCATCGTTATGGCCACTGGCTCGCGTACTCCGAGCACTTCAGTTTCGGACCAATTCGCTGGAACGACTACTGGCTCGTATGCAATGATCGGTCTTGGCTACTAATCTTAACACAAAAGAAACATGAAAATTACTTTAAAAAGAACTCCCGAACAGATCGAGTTGGTTAAAGCTATGGCTTCGAAAAATCGCAATGTTGCGATGGAGGCCCAGATCGCTTTGGCTGATTTTATCGGTCCAGTGCTTGCAGAAGTTATCAACAATGCCCCGACATTGAGCAACCTCTTCACAAGCCTTCAATTCAATGCCGATGACAATCCAAGCATTCCTCTTGACCTTTACTATGATGTGTCTGCTGAAGACTACATCACTGTTTATAGTCAGAGTGCCGCTGGTGGTCTTCCTCAGAATCAGGTGTTGCCCACCGTGTCTGAAATGAAGATCAGCACATATACCCTTGACTCAGCTCTTAGCTTTGACAAGCGTTATGCCGCCAAGAGCCGCATGGACGTCATCAGCAAAACCTTTACCCGCTTGGCACAGGAAATCTTGTTCAAGCAGGAAAAGACTTCTGCTAACTTGCTTCTCGGTTCGTTGGCCACGGCCCAAACCAATAAAAAGGCACACGTTCAGCGTTGCAATACCAATGGCCGATTCTTGCTCGCTGACCTTAATGAGCTTTTCACCCTCGCCAAGAGAATTAATACCTCGTGGCTTGGTGGTACTCCAGAATCTCGCGCCAGCCGTGGATTGACCGACTTGATCGTCTCTCCTGAAGTTGTGCAAGAGCTTCGTGCTATGGCTTACAATCCAATCAATACTAAAGGCGCTCCCGCAAGTCCTGCTGGCGCTCTTTATCAGAATGGTATTGCAGTTCCTGACGAAATGAGAACCTCGATCTATAACAGTGCTGGTATCCCTGAATTTTATGGCGTTTCCATTATGGAAATCAATGAATTCGGCAGAGGTCAGCGTTATAACTCAATCTTCAGTGCTGTTGCTGGTTCTACTAGCTTTAAAGCTTCTGATGGCACTAATGCTGCAGTTTTTGGAGCTAACGATGAAATCATCCTTGGCATTGACCGCACCAGAGATTCGCTTATCCGCGCCGTTGCTATCGACGCTGAAAATGGATCTGAGTTCAATCTTACCGCTGACGACCAGTATTCTGTGCGCCAGAGCAAGATCGGCTATTTCGGTTCAGTCCAAGAAGGACGTATGGTTCTCGATGTGAGAGCCTTGGTTGGAAAAGTTGCCTCTGGTATCGCTTAACCGCCTAAACAAATTAAAGCCGCTCCGAAAGGGGCGGCTTTTTTTTATTTAAAATAAAGACTTTTCTCTTAGTATATAATATGCAGACACATGAAAATATGGAAGTAGCCAATGGAGTAGTAACTCAAGATAGCTCTCACGAAAGCAGTGACGATAGCAATTTAATCCAAGAAATAGAAGCCATGAGAAATCGTGGTGAAGTTAGATCCGAAGAATTTGTTTCAAAGATGAAGCGGTTGGAAATCTTGCTTGGAGTTTCTCAAATCAGTCCCTTTGGAACAAATGAAATAGAAATATTTGAAGAAAAAATAAGAGAAATGTCTCTATCGGAGATGCAATCTTTGGCAAGAAAAGTTGGAGTTAATCCCCTTTACAATAGAACTCTTTTAAAGACTTCTTTGTTAAAAGAATTTCGCTATAACACAAGAAACAGCAGCCGAAACATTATGCCAAGCGCAATCAACTCTTTTGTGCCAGATTCTAGCAATCCAGAACATGATAAATTAATCAAATTGCTTAATGACGTTTAAGTGTAAAAACATGTATGAGCGTTATTAGCAACTTAGCTTTAGCTATTTTTCAAACAGAATTCGACGGCGACACAGGCAATATTCCAGAATCATATATAGAAGCTTGGTTAAATGAAAATGTAGGACAATTAAACACGAGAATCAATAGCAACTTTAGTGGCACTGGCACAGACTTAATGAGTCTTGAAGCGCAGATTATCTATAAAGAGATGTATATGTGCAGCTACTATAGAAAGCAGGTAAGGAATGCTCTTAGAGGCATCTTACATAGTTCCAATGGTTCTGATATTTTGAATTTGAAAGATACCAATAGTGCTGTTACTTTTGTTAACAAAAATGAAGTTGCCAAGGTCTACAAAACGCTAATTGATGAGTGCGAAAAGCGCATTGATAAATGGTCTCATCAATACAATATGTATCAAGCAGAGCCTCTTCAGTTGGGCGGTATTGAAACCACATTCCTTTCTACAATTACGCTTTATAATAAAGTCAGGTAATCGGAACGAGAAAAAGGCAACAAAAAAGGGCGGGGACAAAATCCCCGCCCTTAATGTTTTATTATTTAGTCTTTATTAGTTTGCGCCTGCCGAAAACACACTGCCCGAACCAATGCCACTAACAAATATGCCATTGATAATATCGTTTGGACCACCGATTTGGGTGGAGAACGTAAAATCAACAGTCTTGTTAGATCCGATACTTGAAGTAAAAGATTCGCTGTCAAGCCTTGCATTTTTAATAACATAAGACATCGCTGGGGTAGCTGTTCCAGCTTTATTAATGGTTAGGGTCAAATCAGTTCCGTTGCTGAGATTCAAAACAGAAGCCAAATTCTCAGCAGTAATTTCATTAAGAACAGCATTAACAGAGAGTTTTGCCACAACTGGGAAATCGACGGTTCTAGCAAATGGGAATCTGCTTCCTAAGCGTTGAAGTGGGGTTCTCGACAAAGGAATGTCAAGGCTTGCGCTTTGAACGTGAATACCATTACTGGTTTGAGAAAGATCTCCGATGGTTCCTTGTCCGTCTCCAGTGATGGCTCCAAAAGTAAGAGTAACATCGCCAGGGCGTAAGGCGCTGATCAAAGAATTTCCAAGATTGCTTTGTCCACTTGGCAGTAAGACCCCAGTGCTTGAATAGCTCAATCCATCAGGAGGATTAATGGCTGGATTTTGTCCAGTAATGCCAGAGTATCCAGCACCAGTAGTGTAATAACTTCCAGTAGCAAGCATATTGGCAGCTTCAATAGTTACCGAGACTTTTGGAAGAGCGCCAACTGCAACGTCCAATTTGTAGTTGGACAAGAAACCATTTCCGATACCAATAATAGATTTCACGGCTCCAGCAGATCCAGTTGTGGATGATGCTACAGCGCTATTAGCGTCTGTGCCTTCTGAATCAGTGACAATGTAGAAATTTTTTCCACTTGTGGCTGTCATGTGTCCAGAAACAAAGTTGCCTGAGGTAGCAGCGCCTGTTGCGACGTAAAATCCCAAGGCTCTTTCATTGGTTCCGTCCGTAAGATAGTATGAGAAATCTAAGCCAACCGTAGGAGGTTGAAGTACGATAGCATCAATACGCGCTAATTCGCCATATTGATTGATGTTTTGACGATTGATTGCGAAGTTGTAGTTCGCGCTTTGAACGCGATCTAATTGCCTATTGCCGCTAACTCCAGTGGATGCAATGGTGTCGCTGACGTATAAGGCTTCTGATTGGTAAATTACTCTGTTTCGTGCCATATTGGTTAAATCTTTCTTGTGTTTACATTTTCGCTATAATAAAGGGAAATTATTTTATGCTCTAGGATACCTTTGCTGACATAGTTCAAAGTCTAAAAATCCAATATATAAATCATTGTGGATGGTCTTCGCCGCCTTATCTGGGAGTTTTGAAGACACTACAGAATTGACGAAAAAGAAAGGATTTATTGGGTCATACACACTCTTGTATTGACTGTAAGAATACGAGCCATTTTTAATGTCTCCATATTCAGTAGCAGGTTGTCCAGAAAAAGGAATGGTAGATACGACCTCGTTTCTTGAATCTGCAAAAATTGATAGCACTCCATCAAGTTGATAAGGATTTTCTGCCAGAACCAAAGCTTTCAAACGACATGTAGTGGTGTCCTGCCCACCAAAAGCAAACGGATCATTTTTAGTTGAATCATTCGATAGGAAAATTGCTGGAATAACAGCATCATAAGGAGAAATATAATTTGCAGACGGGCTATAAACCCTTGGATTTGCTATGTATTTTTTGTCAATGAGCAGATCTTCTTCTGTTTCATTAGTATAGTAAATGTTGAAATCTTTAACTGAGAATGACCCACTGATAGAATCAGTCGATGAGATTCCGCTAGATAAAATTCTTCCATTGTCAAAGTCAAAGATGACGCCATCATTTCTACCTTTCATTACTCCATTAATGGAGACTCCAGTGGGAATATTCACTCCGCTAATAGAGCTATCTGTGACCCACTGTTTGTAAGGGCTACCAAAAGTTTTAAATCTATGATCAAGGCGATCATCACTATAGTAATAGAACTTACTTGATAAATTTGAAAAAGCCTGACCTCTTCTTAATAGATAGTTATCAAACCATAGAAAAAAAGAAGTAGTGACGTTGTGTTGAAATTGTGGAATCATGATAATTTGAGAAATTTCATTTTATACTTGTTGAGCAAATCTGAAATATATTTTGTGTTGCTGAATTGGGCAGATCCTCTAGGGTTTACACTTGTTTGTATGCCGTGTTCAGATCGACTTTGTGCATTTTTTCTAAAAATATAATATCCTAATCCAGAAATACCAGTTTCGATACCTTTTGCCCAACTTCTTCCTGTTGCCCAAGGCATGGGCGTAACGTCAAATATATCTTGGGCGGTAGGAAATGTCACTTTAAAATTATTACCAGAACTAACTTCTCCAGAAAATACAAAGTCTATAGACTCAAAAATCTTCAATATTTCAGCAATGGGCTTATCGTCAACTTCAAATCCTATAAAAGAAAACAAATTGCCGTACCCTCCTAGAGTGCCGCTGGTATTGGAAGCTTCTGGTCCCGCAAGTATTTCTTCTGTAACTGGATGGTTTAAAAAAGCCTCTATCAATTCAGATTTTAAAAGCAAGAGTTTGTCTTGCATCATTGCTTCTGAGTCTTTTCTAATTAACTTGGAAACTTGCTGATCAATAATTTGTTGAACTTCATATGGTAGACGAGACATTATTCATTAAGAGGTATCAATTGAAATTCGTATAGTATATTAGAAAAGAAGCCATCTGGGTTGGTATGATTACCAGCACTCCTAATAGAAAAGGTTTTGTCGTCAAATGTAATTTTTCTAGCTTCTCTAATAAATAAATAAGCTTCTTGATCAACAATTATTTTTACAAGACCTTGGGGCAGGATGACTTTATCATTTGATGAGTTTGCTTTTGTGCCATAAAAAAACTCCTGTTCAAATTTGACATAGTAAATTCTTGCTTTAAAAGTTTTCTGAACGGTTTCGTACTGAACGCTATTGGATGCTCCAGCATTTTTATACAGAGAATTGTACTGGGCAGAGCTATTTATTGATACCCCAATAGCATTTTTATAAACAACAATATCTTGAGCAAACGTCTCATGAAGCTTCAACAACGTGTCATCTACAGACTTTTGTTTAAATGAATTAATAAATCCCGCCATATATATTGAATATTACACTTTTTTTTATATTATAAACTAAGGGACAAGGATGAATGCTCAAATTTATTTATATCAACAGTATAAAAGGTCTATTACTGATCTTTTTAAAGACATGTTGAAAATTGTTGAAGACATGAAGAATGATCATACTTATCATTATGATAAGCTGTATGAAAACATTCCCGCAGAGTATCATCCAGTAATAAAAACGGCAGATCATTTTACTGCTGAAAAATCCGCATGGATCAGAAAGAAGATTCTTGACATGGGCAATGAATCTCTAAGAGATTTCTCTTCTGAAATGGAAAATGTCTCAGTCAGCTTTATATTTAAACAATAAATCAATATGGAAAAGAAATTCAAAGAGCTATATACCTTTACGGTGGATAAAGAAATCGAAAAGGAAGTCAGCACAACAAAAGTAGACAAGAAGTCTAAGGAAGAAATTACCGTAACCAAAAAGGTAAAGGAAAAAGTTCCTGTTTCAATCAAAATCAAAAGACCTTCTCGGAGAGATCTTGAAGAAGCAGAATTGGAGTTCAGTGTTGAAATGAGCAAGTGCGTTAAGAAGGGAATCTTGACAAAAGCCATGCTTGCAAAAAAGTATAGCGATACTGGCGGTTTGATGAGTGAGGAAGATGCCGAATCATTGGTGGTTTCTTACAAGAAGATTTTTGATTTGCAAAATGAATATTCAAGACTTGAGATCATCCAAAACAAGAGCGAAAAGCAGACAGAAAGAGTGAGCAACATTGCCGCAGAGCTTACCGCTGTTAGAAAGACCATTGTGGAGTTTGAATCAAATTATCAGTCATTGTTTAATCATACTGCTGATGTCAAGGCTCAGAATAGATTGATTTTATGGTATGTCATTATGCTTACTCATATTCAAGAAGAGAAAGATGATGAGCCAGTTCCATTTTTTGGCAAAGGAAACTTTGAAGCTAAATTGGAAGAGTATTATAAAAGAGAAGAAGAAGAAGATTCTCTTTACTTTTTGATTACAAAGAAAGCCGCAACTATTCTTGCTTTCTGGTTCTTTAACCAAGCTTCTGACAAAGATTCTTTTGACACTCTCATGAAGAGACTTGAAAATAACGAGCTGTGACAGAAGAAGAGTATATTGGAATAGTTGGAGAAATTTTTGATGGGTATACGGAGTTTGACTACTTTGGTCAAACTGCGTACCTCAAACATTTTTCTATTCGTGACCAAAGATATATTCACAGATTTTACGATAAGTATAAAAATATCGCTATAAATAAAGGCATACCCACAGAAAAGGAGATGCTTGAACAATTAAGAGAAGATGGTCTATGGTCTGACAAAGATGATTTGAAAATTTCTAGCTTAGAATTTGAAGTCGATAATCTTGCCGCAGCAAAAAGAGATCTTTATTTGCCATCTCAAAAAGAGAGTTATCAAAAAAGTATTGATGAAAAAAATCAAGAACTCTATAGGTTGAAGACCATAAGAAAAGACGTAATGGGCAGAACCGCCGAAGAGTACGCCTCAAGCAGATCAAATGAGGAATTCATTAGATATATTATTTACAAAGACGCGGATTTAAAAGATCATCTTTTTGATGATGATGAATTTTCAGAATTAACCGACACGCAAATCACCGCACTTTTATTGCAGAATCAAGAGTGTTCAAGAAGATTAGGGGAGGATAACATACAACATTGCGTGTTGAGAGATTTTTTTAATATGTATTTGTCGCAAACAGAAGATGTTTCTTCTTTTTACGGCAAGCCTATTATTCACTTGTCTATCTTTCAATTAAAATTAGCTTTATATGCTAGGATATTCTTTAACATTTTTCAATACAATGAAGACTTGCCAGAGAATATGAAAAAAGATCCTGCCGCCATATTGAGATTCTCCGAATCAAAGAGAGCTGGAAAGTCTTCTGATAGCAAATCGAAAAATAGCGACAGCGGAGCCACTGCTGTTTTTGGAGCAACAAGAGACGATTTAGATTTTGTAGATCCAAATGCAAAAAAAATATCCCTTAATGACGAAATTTCAAAGCAGGGAGGATCTTTAAATATGGAGCAGTTGATGGAATTGATGGGTTAATAAATGTTTTTTCTGTGTAAATATCACAGAGGTAAAAGGCATGGCATCTTCAATTCAAATACCAGTAACACAAGTCGGGCTAGAGCAAAGCATTCAAGATGCTATGAAAAGCGCTGGCAAAGGCGCTCAAATCAATTTGGGTGCTAGCGCCCAAAGCATAAGCTCTTTATCTCAACCGCTTGGAAAAATCACAGGTCAGGCCGATCAGTTCACCAAATCGATGGAAGCTGCGAATGCCCGCGTGTTTGCTTTCGGAGCATCTGTCGGAGTAATTGGCGCTGTTTCAAAGGCTCTATCTTCATTGGTCGCTGACACTATAAAAGTTGAAAAATCTTTGGCGGACATCAATTCTGTTTTGGGCGTGAGTTCTGGAGAGTTGCAAAAATTTGGAAATGTTTTGTTTGATGTGGCTAAAAACACGGGACAATCATTTAATACTGTAGCAGAAGGAGCGTTGGAATTAGCTAGGCAAGGTTTAAGTACCGAAGAGACTTTGAAGAGAATTAATGACGCTTTGGTTCTTTCTAGACTGTCTGGACTCAGTGCTGCAGATTCTGTTGAGGGTCTAACTGCTGCTTATAACTCATTTGCATCTACTGGAATAACAATGTCAGAAATAGTGAATAAGATGGTCGCTGTTTCTCAAAAATATTCAGTGTCTGAAAGAGATCTTGTTGAAGGTCTTAAAAGATCCGCTTCTGTAGCTAAGCAGGCAGGAGTATCATTCGATCAATTAACCGCAATTATTACATCTGTTCAATCCGTGACTGCGCGAGGGGGAGCCGTTATTGGCAACTCTTTAAAAACAATATTTTCAAAAATTCAAGATAAATCTGCTTTAAACGATCTTCAAGATCTGGGAGTTGAAGTTACGGAAGCTAGCGGGAAAATTCTTCCAGCGATAGATATTCTTGAAAACTTATCGAAAACATTTACATCATTAGGCCAAACAAAGCAAATAGAAATGGCTAAAAAATTAGGCGGAACTTTCCAACTTTCAAATTTATTAGCGATGCTTCAAGATTTAGGAGCTGCGCAATCAAAATATGGTGGCGCTCTAACAGCCTCGCAAAATGCTGGTAATGAAGCTTATGCAAAAAATGCAGCACTTAATGAAACCATGGCTGCGATGCTTAACAAGGTTTCTGTTAGTGCCGAACAGCTTGGAGCTACATTAGGAAAAATTGGAGTTACTGACAACCTCAAGAATATTCTTGATTGGGCGCAATGGTTATTGGATGGGCTGCAAAAAATCTTAGATCAAAAGGGACCAATGGGAGATTTCGTAGGAGGTCTAGCAAAAGGTATTGGAGCTTTAGTCTCTGGGCCAGGTTTGGCTTTATTTGGAGCTGTAATTGCTAAACTATCAGTGGATTTAGTCAAATTCGGATTTTCGAGTTTGAAAGGATTTTTTGGAGTAAGTCAGGCCGCAAAAGAAATTCAAGCGGTCGAACAATCTATAATAATGGCATTATCTCAAAATGCTGGTCTTCAAGAGAAACTGTTTTCTTTAGAAGGTAATAGAGCTGCCCAACTAAGATTAATATCAGAACAAATTGCTTTGCAGGAAGCTTCAATGAGAAGAATGGCTTCTATGGGAGCCAGTCTTGGCGCTCCATTATTCCAATCTGGAGTTAGGTCTACTCCGCAAGGGCTTAGGGTTCCAGAAAACAAAGCCGAAGGATATCTTCCAGCGGTATCAGCAGAATCAAACAGCATTCAACAAGGAGTGGGTGGTGCAAGATCTGGCGATAAGCCAGTAATGATTCCTAACTTTGCTTTTGGTGGCGGCGTTTCTGGGCCAATGGTAGCTCATACTGGAGAAGTAATGGTTCCCAACTTTGCTAATGGTGGAACTGCCATCTTTAATAGAGACATGATTGCATCAATGGGAATGCCCGCTGGTGCGCAAAAGATTGGCGCGGCTGGAGGATTTATTCCGAACTTCGCAAACTATATTTACGATTCTGATACTTTGTCTTCGGAGCAGAAAAAAGAATTCATGCAACAGGTATTGAGTTCCAAGGTCACCAAAGATGTTATTCTTGGTCCCTCTGGAGCTGGGAAATCTACGTTAGCTGCAAAAACTGGGACTTTTATAAAAAGTCTTGAGGATATAAAAAATGCTACAAAATTTACCATTCTTTCTGGAGCTGGAATGGTAAAGGCGGGAGGGATGTCGCCCGCGCTACAGGAGATTGTAAACTCGGTAAAAACAAGCGGTGGGACGCTCTCCTATCTTAATGTAGCAGATGATGAAATTAAAAATAGACGAGCTGGAAGAACCACCGCCAACGGAGACTTGAGATCTGAATCTGCATTAAAGGGGACAAGCTACGCACCATTAAACAATCCAGATTTCATAGACCTGCTTAAAAAAGAACTTGGAATCCATTTTAAAATGGTTAATGGAGCAGCGGGTTACATACCAAATTTTGCAAAGAAAGATGATCCCTCAAATCGTGATCTTATTCTAGACGCTTCAAAATTAGGAGGGATTGGAACAGCTAGTATTTCTTTAGAGGGAACCGCAGATCAAAGATCGACAACTTCTACAGCTTTTAATACGCTTAGCTCATCTGAACAAGACATCTTGTCTAAAATATTTCCAGAACAATTTCGAAAAGGAGCCAAAAGCTACCAAACCATCACTTTAAAAAATATAGAAGCCCGTACTCTAAAATCCATGCAAGGATCTGGAGATGCTCAGCACAATTTTAGAAAAAAAATAAACCAGCACATGGGCCAAGGAATGGTCAATTTTGCAGAAGAAATGTTTGGGAAAACATTCAAAGGCCAAAACCACGCCGAAATGGCGGCTCAAATAAAAAACGAAGAAAATGATCCTGCGATCTTTTCGGATGCAGTAATAGGTGGAATATTTGAAGGCATCACTAGAATTGGGACGAAGAGCATGCAAGGTTTGGGGGTATTTAAACAAGCCGATAATCCAGCATTCGATTTCGAAAGAGGAGAGCATCCAGAACCAGGATTTTTGCAAGCATTCGGTTTTTCAGATATAGCCAGAGCAGATGCAAAAAAAACTGGATCAGATTCTGCAACCAGAACAATGATTGGCAAATCTCTTAGAGATTCGGAAGTTCAAAAAAATATCATGACTGCTTATGCGGGAGTTACTGCACAGCAGGTTGAAAATTTGCATAGTGAATTATTTCCAAAAATTGAAAAATCAGAAGAAACAGCCAAAACTGGAAAGACTCTTCCGCAAAATTGGTACCAAGAAATTCCAATAAAAGGAAAGTCTGGAACTTACACCAGATTACCTAAGGCTGGAGAACCCCGTGATTATGCCGAAGCAGAGTATATAAGAAGACATCCAGAATATGCGGGAGCAACAGGAGCAAAGGGCTATATCCCCAATTTTGCAGATCCAATTCAAGCCGCCATCTCAAGAGAGCAGAATGCGGGAGTGCCTTCTTCTCAAATTTACGTAGATAGTAGCCCATCATTGGTTAATTCTTCCAATCCAATGGGAATGATGGTTGCCAATCGCAGGGACGAACCTTCGGGTGGTTCGCAGGGAATCTCCAGAGCGATCAGTGAAGGGCGTAATCCGCAAACATATGGAGCGGCAAATGGGTTTGTGCCGAATTATGCAAAAAATAATAGATATGGAACCAAAACATTTGTTCCTCCATCAACAGCAGTCGCCAGTGGTGGCGCTACCACCGTTTCGAATGATCCGCAATCTGCCGACGATGGTTCTGTTGAGCCGCAAGCTAAAAAAGCCCAAAAAGATATGCTTGGCACTATCTTTGCAGTTCAGGCTGGATTAAGTCTATTATCTGGAGCTTTTAGTGATGCGGAAAAAGGAATAGGCAAATCTATGTCTATTTTGACTAGTGCAATGTCCAATATGACATCTGTCGTTTTTGCAATGGAAGGAATAAAAAACATAACAAAAGATTCCAAAGAGGGTTCTTGGGGAGCAATGGGGGGAAAGATAGCCCAATTTGCTGGGGCAGCAGCAATAGCTGGTATAGTTTTAAACCAAACAGGAGCTTTATTGCAAAATATATTTGTTCCATCATCTAAAAAAGCTGCGGAAAATCTCCTTGCAATGTCCGATTCTGTACAGAAGGCGTCAGCGTCTTTATCTCAGTTTGAGTTGGGAGCGATTAGCGCCTCTAATAAAAAAGAAGGTCCAACTAGTTTTGCAACAGCATCAACGGCATTTGGGAGAATGGTTGGCATGGATGCTTTTTCATCTGTTAAAACTGGAGAGAACATTAAAACTACAAACTACAAAGGAAACGTCATGAAATTGACGAATATTGGCGAGGAAGAATTTGCACAAACTAAAGAAAACTATTTAAAAACATATGTGGGAGCAAATAAAAAAAGCGGAGCAACTAATGAGGATGTCGAAGGTTTAATAAAAAAAGCTGAAGACAGTTTTGACAAATTAGCTTTAATTGGGAAATACTCTTTAGATCCCAAAAAATCAAATTATATTCAGGGATCTGTAACGGATCAACAAGTTCAATTTGAAACAGAAAAATTAGCTAGTGAGGCTGGATTAAATAAAGGAATTTTAACAATAAAAGAGCAGGAAACCATTATAGATCAAGAAAGATTAAAAAAATCACAACAAATAATAGAAAATGTTATAAAAGAACAACAATTAAAATTAGGCAACCTTTCTGCCACAAAAGAACAATTAATGAGCGAATCTATTCTGCACAATCTTAGCAAAGAGCAGGTAGATGATCTTAATTATTCATCAAAAGTAGAAGATTTAAAAGTAAACAGAGCTAAAGAAGAGCTTGGGATAATTTTACAACAATTTAAATTGCTAGATGGGCAGGCCACTAGTTCTGAAGAAAGATTATATATTCAAAAACAAATAATATCAATGTCTTCTGAAGATCTTCAGAGTTCTACTATGATTGAGCAAATGCTAAAGAGAGTTTTACTTGTAAATAAATCATATGTTGATAGTGCGGGTGGACTAAATAAAGCTGGATTAGAACATTTAGAAGCCCTTAAAATAGATCTTGGATTTAGAAAAAGCGGATTCGGAATAGCTAAACAGCAACTAGACGTAGAAAAAACTAGATCTCAAGTTTATAAAAACCAATTAATTGATATACAAAAAATTACAGCAGAAAGACAATCTCAATTAACCTTACAAGCAGCAAGCAAGAGCTATGAAAGTCAAGGAATAATAAATAAGGCTAGTACTCAAGTTTTGGGGGTTGAGGGCGTAATAAAATCAGGAAATTTAACGCTAGCGCAACAGAAAGCACTAGAAGATACTAAAGCTAATTTAGAATACTCCAAAAAAATAGAAGCTGCAAAAAAATCAGAAGAGGAATTTAGATCTTCCACAAAATTATCAGTGGGTAAATTGAGCCTACCTTCTAAAGGATATGATACTGGAGCTTTTTCTCAAATAGAAGCATCTTCTAAAGATATTCCAGATTTAATAAGCAAACTCAATGATAAATACAATGAGGCTGTAACAGGAAAAAAGGGCAGTCCAGATGATAGAGCAAAATTAAAAGAAGAAATAGACGCTATTCAAATAAATTTCAACAAAAATCAACAAGAGATAGAAAATCAAAGAATTACAGCCTCTGCGGAACTGAACAATTCTTTAATAAAGGAATTGCCAAAAGAAATGAAGACCCAATTGGCAGATTTATTTGCTAATTTAAAACTTGCACAAGACATAGAAAATCTAAATACTACAATTGCGACTTCTATATCTGGCAAGACCATAGCAGAATCAGAATATGATAGGGATACTAAAAAAAGACAATTAGAGGCAAAAACTCCAGACGAAAGAAATGCAATAGAAAAAGCAAGAAAAGTAAAAGATTATCCACAACTCTTCAAGGAAGCTTTCTCCACAACAGAGCAAGAAAGAGCCAACACCTACATGAAAGCCCTTGTGGATGGTGCTGTTAAATTCAAAGAAACAATGATCAGCGCAATTGTTGATTCTATTGATTCTGGGGCGAGCCTTGGCAAAGTTCTGCAAAATGCCGCATACAATTATGCGAAAGAAATGAATAAAGCTTCCCTTAATAAATTATTCGATGCCTCAACTGGAGGCATAGGAAATGCCGCTAGTGGAGTTGGCAGCTTTATTTCTAACATGTTGCCTCATGCTACTGGTGGACCGATAACTGGTGGATCTGGCACAAAAGACGATGTTCCAGCCGTTCTTATGGGCGGCGAATATGTTATCAATAAACAATCTGCTGGAAAGTATGGGCCAGCTTTCTTAAATGCAATCAATGGTGGAACCTTAAAAGCGTTCGCCGCTGGCGGTGTTGTATCTGGAGCTGAATATCAAAGCGGACCACAAGGAAACTATTATGTTCCTGGACAATATGGATCGGGAGCGATATCTGGAGGACAATCAAACTTAGATTTCGCTACGCAAACTTCCACAACGGGAGCATATGACTCTGTAACAAATCGTGGAAATTATGCGAATATATCTCTTGAAGGAGAAAGTTCACAATTAACAAATTTCGGCAGAAGAACTGGTCCAATGGCGCAGACTATTGCGTCGGCAAAACAGCAATCATTTGATCTATATCTTCAAGGATATAGAGAAGAGCAAGCTCAAAAAGAAGCTGCGAAAAAAGCATCCAAAGCTTTGCAAAGACAATTATTAATCATGGCGATAACTACCGCCGCTTCTATGGGCGCTGGCGCTATGGCTGGTGGCGCTAAAGCTGCATTTGAAGCTTCTAAAGCCGCTGGAGGGACAACAGGGCAAAATGTTTGGGCAGGCATGAAAGGAACGGTTATGGGAGGAGACGTAATGGGAACAAATGTAGGAGGTCTTAAAAATCTATTCTCTGGAAATTTTGGGCTTTCTCAAATTGGTAATAAAGATCAGTTGGAAGCATATAATTTAAAAAATTCAATCGCAAACGGAACAGCTATTACAGGAACTCCAAAAGGAAGCATGTCTGGAGGATCTTCAGTAATTCCTGGGGGAAATCTTGGATATGGTGCAGGATACAACGGAACACAGGCTACTTTTCCTTCAGGAGGATATGATGGAAGCAGCTCAATGGTTCTGCCTGGTAAATATGCTTCAGATGATGAAGCCATCGGAGATTTAGCCAAAATTTATGGATATTCATCATCAATTAATGGTGAGCCGACCAAAAGAGCAACTGGAGGATCAATCCCATCATCTGCTGGCATAGACAATGTATCAGCCGCACTTTCTGGTGGAGAATTCGTAATGAATTCCGCCGCAACTCAAAATCTTGGAGCTGGAAATCTTCAGTCATTAAACTCTGGAGCAAGCGATCTTCCAACTCAAGACTCAGCAGACGAAGCCAACGCTAAAATTGTGGAAAAGCTTGACGAACTAATCAAAGCAACTGGATCTTCTGGGGCTATAACCATCAATGTAGATGGAGCTACTGGCAAATCAACAACAGATAGAGAAGGATCGGGCAATGCATCAGATGCAAAATCCAAACTTGCCCAACAAATTAAAGATGCCGTCATAAAGGTTATTCAAGATGAAAAAAGATTAGGGGGATCATTGAGAAGGTAATATGTTTGGCTTGATTACAAATTACGAGAACAAACTCTTTATCTCTGGACAAGAAATTGTTGGAGTTGAAGACGTTAATATCTCATACTCAAACACAAACACCATAAACAGATTTATTGGTTATTCTATTGGAACCTCAACTATTGGTGGGGCAACGCAACAGAAAATGACCATTGCCCGAAACTTAATCTACGTAGACCCTTTGCTTGCCTATACTGGAAACTCAATAATCAGCGGAAGCGTAAACTATAACGGCAATAGTTATGGTTTTAAAAGCGGTTATATGGAACAGTACATGGTTAACTGCGCTGTTGGCTCCGTGCCAAAAGTAACCGTTAATATGAGTATTTATGATGAACTCATGACTGGAACAATCAATAATGCTAGCGGCTCTGTTTCTACGCCGACAATTTACATACCAAACCAAGGATCTATTTCTTTAACATGCGACAATTCAACAACTAATAGAGTTGTGGGATTTGATTATAGTATTAAGGCTACTCAAAAACCCATCTATACGATAGGTTCGAAACTTCCTATTGATGTGGTTTACCTATCACCATTAGAGTTTTCCGCGACAGTTCAAGTAGAGGTCGATGACGCATTTCTATCAAGTGGAATGGCTTTCTTGACGGCTAGAGCCAATAAAACAGTAACATTTAGCATAGCTGGGAGAACAGGCAATCTTTTACAAACATTAACAATCCCCAAAGCGTCTTTGGTTGGAGAATCTCTTTCTAGCACTGCTGAAGGTGGTGTAAAAATAACATTGAACTATATAGGCCACCAATGAATACATTTTACGATAGAACAAGCAACATTTTACTTGCTACTGGGGATGTCATAACTGGCTTGATATATAATCCTGTTTATGGATCAAGAGTATCTTTTACTTCCAGAACAAATCAATATGAGACGCAAAATGGATACTACAACTTGATTCCAATGTCAATAAATAATGTTGATGCTAAGTTTGAGTTGAGATTTGATTTGGATCAATCTGGAGCGCAAAAGTTGACGAATTTTATCGAGAACAAAAAGGGTTCCATACTGTTTCCTTTTACAGACGCTTCAAGTTTCTACAAAACAGTAAGCGGGGTATGTGATAATTACGCAATCAATCACATCAACAACTATCACTATGAAGTTGCCACCTCGTTTGAGGTTAATCAAGCGCCAATGCTTCTGAACTGGTCTGGAATGAGCTTTGTAAATAAGGTGGCACAACCTTGGTCTGGAGCGAAAACCTACGCAAAATATGAGACTATATATTCTGGAGTAAGTCAAAACAAATTAGACAATTTTTATTATTGCGCAACTGGTCACACTTCTTCATCCTCATCTATTGATGGTCCGACTGGATCTTCAACGAAATGGACTCAAGCTTTCTTTTTTGAACCCGATATCGGTTTGCAAAATGACGTACAGATAAAAATAATTAAAACAGAATTTAAAAACTCTTTTGTGCAAAGAGGCGTGACTAGAAAAAATTTAGCACCAGTAAATCTAACTTTAAAATTTACAAACTTGCCGACCATTGAAGCAAAATCAATAATGCATTTCTTAGAGAACAAAGCTGGATACAGAAGATTTCTTTATAATCCGCCTTCTGTTTATAACAAGCCAAAAGTGTACTATTGCCCAAGCTGGTCTCATACTTTAAAATTCTACGATTCTCACGACATTGATGTAACACTAATAGAAGACCCATTAGGAATAATCCCCACAGGATCATGAAGAAAAACATATTAAAGAGCAATTCGTCATTAGTACTTATTGGCCAGTCTCCTGCTTGGACAACTGGACAAGATTATGGAAGACTTTTTTCACTTGTTCAAAACTGCGACTTTTCAATAACAGCAAATAGGCAAAAAATAAAGCAAGTAGGAAGCCAATCATATTCTGTGAACGCATTAATGCGTGCTCCAGAAGTGTCCGTGACTATGGATTATTATCTTACGCCATATCTTAACAACGAATGCTTATTGGGTTTTGCAGGAAATACTTCTGGATATCAACCCGCCGTCTCAAACTTAAAATCAGCAAACAACAACATCTATTTAATCATTGACACTGAAGAGGCAAGAGATGGTCTAAGTCAATTTAAACAGCCAAACCCTTCTACCGCCAATTTCAGTGGTTATAATGCGGTAACTTTTGGAAATTGTTACTTGAACAAGTATTCTGTCAACTTTTCTCTTGGCCAAGTGCCAAAAGTGTCTGTTGGATTTGCATCTTCAAATGCCCGATTTGAGAATTTAACAGGAAGCAAAGTGAGTATCCCAGCAATTAATAGTGTGTCTGGAAATAACATTGGAAGCGGATTTCTTGATTTGAGCGGCACTTATGCAACAATAACAAGCGGCTTTGTTAGCGGTGATGTAGAATTGAGAACAGAATATAATCCCCCAGTTGCGGTTCCCAATACAAGCACTTTTACTCTGCAAGATTTGCAGATAGGAGGAGCAAATTTAGCGCAAACATACAACCCCATTCTGGAATCTTTTTCATTGAGCATGGATTTGCCCAGAATAGATTTGTACGGGCTTGGCAGCAATTACGTATATGACAGAAAGCTTCAGTACCCAATTAATGGGCAGGCGCAAATGACCTGCAAAGTATCTGGAATGGGAGCTGGCAATTTGGACTCTTATTTTAGAACTGAAAGTGGATATGCTATGGAAGTTGCATTTTGTGATTCTCATAAATATGACACTGGATTCTACAAGATAGAAAATGCTCGATTAGATAGCGTGAGTTATGCCATGCAGGTTAATGATTCTATGACTTTTAATGCATCCTTTTCTTTTGAGATCAATGATACTGGAGGATTTTTAATGAAAAGAAGTGCTGGACAAGGATTTATGACTTGGGCAGACTGGGATATTTTGTGGCAAAATATGGATTTGAATTGGAACGGAGCTTAAAAAAGTGTAAATAAAAAAGATGAACTTAGGTCCCAATAAAATATCAGCGACGTTTTCTTATGTGTTGAATGCTAGTGGAAGCACCATTACTTTGGGCAATGGAAATAGTGTAGACTGGAATGGCAGTGCGGTGGTCGCAAGAACAGGAGCTCAGACAATTAGCGGAAATAAAACTTTTATAGGAAATACTACAATTGGACAAAGTGCTGGAACTAATTATTTTGGACAAAGTGCTGTAAATAATTATATTGGACAAGGTGCTTCGGCTAATTATATTGGAACCAGTGGTGGAACTAATTATATTGGAGACAGTGCTGGAAGTAATGCATTTGGAGCCAGTGCTGTAAATAATTATATTGGACAAGGTGCTTCGGCTAATTATATTGGAGCCAGTGCTGTAAATAATTATATTGGAGAAAGTGCTTCGGCTAATTATATTGGACAAGATGCTTATGCTAATTATATTGGACAAAGTGCTGGAGATAATTACTTTGGACAATATGCTACGGACGGTAATTACTTTGGAGAAAGTGCTTATGCTAATTATTTTGGATACGGTTCGGCATACAATATTTATTATGGAGGAGTTTTTGGAAGTGTTGGTGGAACCGTAGATGTTGGATATCAAGCTCAATACGCTACTTTTGGCATGTTGTGCTACGTACAATCTATCTTTGGACAAGATACTCCCCTAAATCTCTTTGGAGAATCCTTTTCCCACCCAGTTACTAATTATTTTGGGAGCAATGCCACAAACATTATTGGATCAGGGGCGATAACCAACACTTTTGGAGGAACTGGAAAAAACAACTTTGGTC
>Ga0209829_10000359_pt1 | contig 42644 bp, 44 predicted proteins | sample C_140205_EF_Meta_FD_187311 | JGI IMG/M metagenome (GOLD analysis project Ga0209829, IMG submission 187311) | Freshwater microbial communities from Lake Croche, Canada to study carbon cycling - C_140205_EF_MetaG (SPAdes) (version 2) | ecosystem: Environmental > Aquatic > Freshwater > Lake...
CAGAACATGAACTACCCGATTGCCGCCCAGCGCATGGCGGAGAAGCTCGTAAGCAAGGTTGCTGAGGGTTGGTAAGGCCGAAAAGGCCAAAGACCAAAGGCTAAAGTTGTGTCTAAGGGAACTGATCAGGAGGGGGACGCTGTTGGAGTTTCCCGTCATGGGATCCTCCCCCCACTGACGCTGATCGCCACACCGATCGGGAATCTGGGAGATCTGACGCTGCGGGCCATGGATGCGCTGCGTTGCTGCGATGTGGTGATTGCCGAGGATACACGGAGAGCAGCTCAATTACTCTCTCACCTGGAGGTCCGCAAACCTCTGGTCAGCTTCCATGAGCACAATGAGGAGCGCCGCCTTCCGGAACTCATCGCACGTATGCGATCGGGCGAGAAGCTTGCTCTGGTGACTGATGCAGGCACCCCCTCCGTCAGCGATCCCGGATTCCGACTCGTCCGAGCCTGCATTACGGAGTCGATCGAGTACACCGTGTTGCCGGGACCCAGCGCTGTCGTGACCGCTCTTGTGGGTAGCGGCCTTCCTCCCGTTCCCTTCGTTTTTGGCGGGTTTCTTCCATCTTCCGGTTCCGGGAGGAGGGGGGAGCTGAGAAAGGCTGCAGCTCTCACCATGACGAGTATCTATTTTGAATCCCCGCACCGTCTTGTGGACTGCCTGGAGGATCTCGCTGCCATTGCCCCGGCCAGCAGGATTTGCGTCTCCAGGGAACTCACGAAGATCCATGAGGAGTACCGTCATGGATGCCCCTCGGAGCTTGCGGCTCACTACGGGATGCACTCACCGAGGGGGGAGGTCACGCTTGTGATCAGCCCTCTGGCGGATCAAGCAGAAAGCACTGGAAAGAAGAGGTCCTACTCGGAGAACACGCCCATCTTGCGGAACTTGGCGTAGCGGTCATCGAGGAGCTTCTTCATCGGAATTTCGGCAAGGGTCTCCAGGGTGGTGGCAATCGTGTCGGTAAGGAGAGTAGCCATGGCAACTGTGTCCCTGTGAGCTCCACCCATGGGTTCGGGGATCACCCCATCGATGAGGCCAAACTCCTGAAGATCATCGGCTGTGAGCTTCAGTGCTGCGGCGGCCTCGGGCGCGTGCTTGCGGTGCTTCCAGAGAATCGCGGCACATCCTTCGGGAGAGATGACGGAGTAGTAGGAGTTCTCCAGCATGAGCACGCGGTCGGCCACGCCGATTCCAAGAGCTCCGCCGCTGCCACCTTCGCCGATCACAACGGCCACGATGGGGGTCTTCAGGATCATCATTTCCCGGAGGTTCACGGCGATCGCCTCGGCAATGTGGCGCTCCTCGGCACCCACTCCAGGATAAGCTCCCGGGGTGTCGATGAGGCATACTACGGGAAGCTTGAACCTCTCGGCCATGCGCATGAGTCGAAGGGCCTTGCGATATCCCTCGGGATGGGGGCTGCCGAAATTACGGAGGACGTTCTCCTTCACATCGCGTCCCTTCTGCTGCCCGATGATCACGCAACGATGACCTCCGATCCTGCCGATACCGGCCGGCATTGCCTTATCGTCACCAAAGAGTCGGTCGCCGTGTAATTCCACAAAGTCGGTGACGCAGGCTGCCACATAATCGAGGAAGTAGGGTCGGGTCGGGTGGCGAGCGATCTGAACACGCTGCCAGGGGGTCAGGTTGCCGTAGAGGGCTTTACGCTCTTTTTCGAGATCCTGCCTTGCCGCGACAAGGAGGGGGTCCTCGGATTTTCGGCGCTCTGCCAGTTCGGCGACACGGCGCTCGAGGTCGGCAATAGGAAGTTCAAAATCAAGAGGTTGGACGTTCATGAAAGTGGAAGTGTTCGGGATGAAAGAAAGGGATCAGTGGATGATGACCGGAGTATTTCGAGAGACGAGCGGAAAGATCTCAAGGAGATCCTCTGTGGAGAGCACATACCCACCGGGCATGGGTGCTGGGGTCGGAGTCGGAGCCGTGAGCGCAGGGGTGTTGGTCACTACGTTCGTGGTTAAGGCGTTCGTTGTCAGGAAGTTGGTAGCAACAGGGTTCGTTCCGCTCAGATTTTGGGAAGGCACTTCAGTCGCGGCTGTTACAGGAGCCGGTGCCGAATAGCCGACAATAGCAGGTGATCCAGTCAGGATGATGACGCGGTCGCTCTGAGCATAGGCCTTGTCTCCAAAGGCAACGCGCTTGGTTCCTGCCGTGGCCACTTTATCCAGCACCTTGGAAGCGGTGTTGGAGGGGGTCTTGGGGGCTGCTGGAGCAGAGAGAAGGGCGTATTCTTTCAGGTAGGCGCCATTGTCGAGCAGGGTCAGTGTCTTGGTCTGGCGGTCGAGTTCCAGGGAGGGTTTGAGTGCGGGAATAACCAACTGCTGTCCGATCTGGAGATTGATGTTTGGAAGGTTATTTGCCCTCTGGATCAGCTCGGCATTCGACTGATGCTTGCCGGCAATTTTGGCCAGTGAGTCTCCTTTGACCACTGTGTAGGTGATGATGGAGGGGTTTTCAGCAGGCGCAAAGAGGAGGATCATGTTGCAGCTCCCAAGTTGCTTCCGAGCTTCTTTGAACAGCGGTGATTGAGGGTGGGTTTCAATCCATGCCTTCAGGCCATTACGTGCCTCCATGATTTTTCCTGCTCCTTGGAGCTCTTTGAGGTGCTGGAGTTCTTTGGTTCCCGGGTCTGGAAGGGGTGTTCCCTTGGGAGCAGCTGCTTCAGCCGCCTTTTCCCTCTTTTCCGCTCGGTGGGGCTTAATGAAGAGCTCATAGGCAAAGAAGCTAGCTGTACCGAAGATCAGCAGACCCAGCGTGAAGATAGTAACGAGTTTAAAGTTTCTCATGAGGGTGGTGTGCGATTGATGTGTGGTGATAATCAGATAAGGCCTCGGCGCTTCCATTCGGCCATATTTCCGCCAGCCGAGCGCTGGATGAGATCCATGGTAAATTTCATGAGGCAGACCTCCCAAGCATCGTCGATTCCCTCGATCAAGGCATCCATCGGGTCATCGTCACGGCGGATCTCTTCTTCGAGTCGACTGATGACATCCTCTTTTGATTCACGGATCAAACTCTCTGAAAGATCTGTTTTTCTAAGGGAGAAGCCGTAGCGGAGGATGTGAAAATCCTTTTGATCCTCCATCCATCCCGCAAAATCACGGGCACGTTCTCCGAAGCCATCAAGCAAGAGCTTGCTGATGTAATGGGGCGCGAGGATCCGCGGACGCTCTGCATGGATCATTCCTTTGCGGATTCGGACACTTCCGATCTCATCCATCGGTTCGGTGACTAGACGAAAGCGGAAGCTGGTTTGACCATAGGTCTCGATCGCGGTGCTTGGCGCATGGACAACGCGAGTGTTCTCCATCGCGTAGTTATAATCGTCTGCCTTCATCATTTGTGACTGATTTGACAGTAAGGGGAGGGGCTCTAAAGAACAAGTTTTCACCTAGCGGATCTTCTGACGATGAGCTTCTGCTGATCGACTGCATGAAGCGCTAAAATTAGCTGCTGAAAAGCCCCGTTTGACACGCCACCGATTTCGGGTTTTTCTTATCCAGATGAAATTTTTCAAGCCACTGCTTCTCCTGCCTTTATTCCTTCTCTCCGGATGCGCCACGACGGCATTCCGTACCACCTACGATCAGCCCGCCTACAAGCCCAAGGATCCATCAAAGGTGGTGGTGAAGGTCTCCCTAGACAGGCAGATGCTCTACGTCATGGAGGGGAACAAGCCCCTGCTTGTGACTGCTTGTTGTGTTGGTATGCCCTCCAAGCCCACCCCGAAGGGGAATCTTTGCGTGACCCGGAAGGAGCGCAACAAGCGTTCCGGAAGCTATGGCTTCGCTGTCATGCGTGATGCGATCGTTCCGTGTGAGGCAGGTAGCGCCAAGGGTCGGTATGTCGGCTACCCGATGCCTTACTGGGTGGAGTTTGCCCCCGGTTATGGATTTCACCAGGGCTGGGTCTGGCCCACGCCTAAGACCCACGGCTGCGTACGCCTCCACGCCAATGATGCCGGAGACTTCTGGGAGCTGACGCGAGTCGGCACCCCGGTGAAGATCGCAAGCACCCAGCCTGAGGATGCGACACTCGGTGCAAAAGTCCCTCGTCCGCAAGACTACAACGATCCTGATCTCCCGAATGCTGAAATGACTTCCCCGAGTTATTTTCAGAAGATCAAGGCTGCGGTCCTGCAGTAAGATCTCCGGTTGAGCATCACTCCCGCCACTTCAGCGAAGGTGAACCTCCGGACCCCGGAGGTCATGGCTCGGGTGCAGGAGCAGGTCGAGCATCACTACCACAGCAGCCTCGTGGAGAGGGTGCGCGCTGAGGGTTCCGTGCTTCAGGCTGGGAAAACCGTGATCCGCTTAGCCAAGCAATTTGGCTTCTGCTATGGGGTGGAACGGGCCATCGATCTTGCCTATGCTGCCCGCAAGGTTTTCCCCGATGCGCGCCTCTTCCTAATCGGGGAGATTATTCACAACCCCGAGGTCAATGCTCAGATAGCAGCTCTTGGTATTCGCAATCTTCTGGATGCTTCGGGCCGCCCCCATGTCGAGGATCTGGGGCCTGAGGATGTGGTGATCGTTCCCGCTTTCGGTGCAGAAGTCAGCTTGCTTGATGAGATCAAGCGTCATGGATGCCGTATGGTGGACACCACGTGCGGCGATGTGATGAGTGTCTGGAAGCGCGTCCGTCAGAATGCAACTGAGGAGGTCACGTCGATCATTCACGGAAAGGCTTCCCACGAAGAAACGCGCTCCACAGCCTCCCGTGCCCTTGGCGCCGGGAATGGACGCTATCTGATCGTTCTGAATCTTCAGGAAACAGACCGTGTCTGTGACTTCATCCGAGGAGAGGGAAATCGCGAAACGTTCCTTCATGACTTTGAGGGAAGGTTTTCTGAAGGGTTTGACCCTGACCTTCATTTGAAGCGAATCGGTGTGGCAAATCAGACCACGATGCTCCGAGAGGAGACGGAGGAAGTGCAGCGCAAGCTTAAGGCTGCGGTGGCCGACCGTGACGGGAGTGATGCAAACTTCCGACTCTTTGATACAATCTGCGGCGCTACTCAGGAGAGACAAGATGCTCTCAAGGAATTGCTCGCCCGCCCCTTGGATCTGCTGATCGTAGTCGGGGGGTATAACAGCTCCAACACCACCCACCTTGCTGAGATGGGAGAGCAGAAAGTCCCGACCTATTTTGTCCGTAATCAGGGATGCCTTGAGTCAGCCGAACTGATACGGCACTTCGACCTTCACAAAAAGGAAGAAATCACTTCCGAGGTTCCCTGGCTTCCCAAAATTGGCAGCAAGGCCCAGATTGGGATCACGGCTGGCGCCTCTTGTCCGAACAACCTCATTGAGGAGGTCATGCTCCGGGTCTTGGATCTCCGAGGGGAATCTCTTTCGAGTTAAAGGGTTGTTGGACTGTTGGACTGTTGGACTGTTGGTGAGATGAGGGCTACTATAAATGAGGATGATTTATTCGGTTTTTCCTAAAATCCTTCAGCCTTTAGCCTAAACCGCTAACATTCTATTTCCCCATGCTCGTCACAGCCCAACAGATGAAAGCGGCCGAGGAAGCAGCTTTTTTAGCAGGAGCCACCCCCGCAGGGCTCATGGAGATCGCAGGTGAGGGGATAGCCAGATGTGTCGGCCAGTTTTATCCCGATCCCTGCACTGCCGTGGTTTATTGCGGTAAGGGACACAATGGGGGAGATGCCCTTGTTGTTGCGAGACATCTGCTCAAGCGTGGTTGGAGAGTGCTGATCCGACTTGCCGCTGCCGAACCCGATTTGGCGGAACTGACTCGCAGACAGCTCCTTGCCCTTCAAGGGGCCGAGGTCATCGAATCTCTCCCAACCATTTCCGGGCAGCAGCTTCTCCTTCTCGACGGACTCCTTGGGGTCGGATCCACGGGTGTTCCCCGAGGGGCTGTCGCTGATCTGATTGAAGAGATGAATACCCTTCGTAGGAAGCAGGGAGGATATACTGTGGCCATTGACCTTCCCTCCGGTCTCGATGCCACGGAGGGAGTGGCGGTGGGTGCCTGTGTGCAGGCCGATCTCACGGTAACAATCGGAGCCGTGAAGAGTGGTTTGGTTGCCGATCAGTCGACAGCAAAGGTTGGCCGACTAGCCTTGGTTCCCCTTCCGGGAGTCTCCTTTCCACAGGGTGATCCCTCCTTTGTTTCCAATGCACAGACGCTTCGTGCCATGCTTCCGATTCGTAACTTTGACAGTTTCAAAGGCAGCTATGGTCGCATCGGAATCCTTGCCGGGTCCCGTGGATTTCTGGGGGCGGCCCGACTCTCCTCGGCAGCAGCGGTCCATGCCGGCGGTGGGCTGGTGACACTTTACGCGACTCCTGATTCCTATGAGCTCCTTGCCGAGACCTGTGTGCCAGAGGTGATGGTGCAGAGGGTGGATTCCTTTCTTGAGGTGATGATGGAGCGAAATGATGTTCTCGCTCTTGGTCCGGGACTAGGGAGAGAACATGATCTCGACTTACGCAGGATCATTACTGAGACCCCGGTTCCGTGTGTGGTTGATGCCGATGCTTTGAATGCCATCTCCACAGATGTCTCCATTCTCTCGCGTTGTGCAGGGCCACGCCTCCTGACGCCACATCCCGGAGAGATGGAGCGACTAATGGCGCAAGGGAGCCGCAGCCGCCGTGAATGGGCCTCGGCATTTGTGGAACTCTATCCCGTGACTCTTCTGCTGAAGGGGGCACGCACGACCATCGCGCAGCATGATGCGCCATTAGCCTTCAACAGCACCGGTAACCCGGGAATGGGTAGTGGTGGCATGGGAGATGTCTTGACCGGAGTCTGTGCCGCCCTAATCGGAAGCAGTCAAACACCTCGGGATGCTGCAATGCTCGGAGCTTGGCTCTGCGGCCGTGCTGCAGAGAGTGCAATCTTCAATGGGAGTGAATCTCAGGAGTCACTCTCGGCAACGTCAGTAATTGATCACCTAGGAGCAGCTTTCAAATCTCTCCGGATGGGGGAGTATTGAGGAAAAGGAATGTGAAATTAGGAAGGCAAGGAGTTGATCAATGAGGATTGATCATCCTGCCTTCGAAATTAATCCAATGCCTTCAGAACTTTGAGAACGAGCTCTGCGTGCTCAGCGGGTTTCACCTTGGGGAAGATTGCAACGATTTTTCCTTTAGCATCGATCACAAAGGTCGTGCGTTCGGTTCCCATGTACTTCTTACCGTACATCGATTTTTCGACCCAGACGCCATAGGACTCAACTATGGATTTCTCGGTGTCCGCCAGAAGAGGAAATGGAAGATCAAACTTGGTGATGAATTTCTCGTGGGCCTTAGCCGGGTCGATACTCACACCAAAAAGAGCAGCGCCTGTTGACTGGATCTCTTTCCAGGAATCCCGAATGCCACAGGCCTGGGTGGTGCATCCAGGTGTGTCATCCTTGGGGTAGAAATAGAGCACAACCGGCTTCCCCTTGAGGTCAGAGAGATTGAGAGGTGTACCTGGCCCGTAGTCGCCTCCGACGGCAGTGGTAGAGAAGGTGGGTGCTTTGTCGCCTGCTTGGAGTGGTGTGGTCATGGGATAGTTCGTGATTATTAATTAGGTCTCCTGTCTTCCTGTTTTCCAGATTCATCTTTTGCATCTGGGGTAATCGGTGGAAGGAAGCGGACGCGGCGGTCAACGCGGGGAAGACGGATTGTGAAGAGCATCCCTTTACCCATCGCGCTCTGGATCATGATCTCACCACCATGTGCACGAACGATTCTCTGGACTACGTGCAGACCCAGGCCGCTGCCGTTTTCCTTGGTCGTGTAATAGGGTTGAAACATGGTGCCGACGTTAGCGGGGTCAATGCCTCCGCCTGTGTCGCCGATGCTCACCCAGACATGGGAGTCATCACAGGCCGTCCCGATCCTGAGCTGGCCCTTCTCACCCATGGCCTGAAAACTATTACGGATCACGTTGTAGAGAGCCTGGCGGAACTGATCGCAATCCAGGGAAACAGGGGGAAGATTCTTAGCGGTGAAGAGATCGATCGAGATGCCTCGATCCTCGACCTCGTTCCGGAGGAACTCGACCGTTTCCAGGATGAGTGCATTAAAGTCAGTCAGCTTGCACTCCAGGGGTGCGGGTCGCACGGCTTTCAGGAACTGGGTGATGATCTGGTCGAGGCGCTTCACTTCTCCTCGGGCGATGGAGACGGATTGTGCCAACGCCTTCTGATCCTCCTTGGCTAAAAGCGGTTTGCTGAGACGTCGTTCGAGTAGCTGGAGCTGGATATCTAGGGAGTTCAGCGGATTGCCAATTTCATGCGCCACACCCGCAGCCAGCAGGGTGACCGCCGAGAAGCGTTCGCTCTCGATCGTTTGCTGGGCCTCCTTTCGCTCCTCTGTAATGTCCCTTAGGATGATGGCGCGACCGACGAGGACGCTACGAGAGGCATCACTTTCATCGCTCATCAGGGGAGCGACATAAAAGTTTAAGAATCTTCTTTCGGGGTAGAAGACCTCCAGATCACGGCTCATCACATCCCCTAGGTGCGCCACGGACTTCAGATCAAGGCCAGGAATCGCCTGCATGAGACTGCGACCAATGTGCTCCGCACCGACCATTCCGAAGAAGGCGCAGGCAGCCTTGTTCATGTAGATGATATGATCCTTGGGATCGGTGACGATGACTCCCTCGAGGATGGCGTTGAAGATCGTTTCCAGGAATCCCTTCTCCTTGGAGAGGATCTGGAGGTAATGACCGATGTCGTCCGGTTCAACAAATCGGATCCGCTCGACAAGCTTGTCGATGAACCCTCTGTTCATTAGTTCGACTGGGCTGGGTTGGAGAGGAGTTCCTCGAGTTCCGCCACACGGCGTTCAAAGAGATCCAGCGCTGCGTTCACCGGTTGTGGAGAGCGCATGTCGACACCTGCCTTGGCCAGCGTTTCGATCGGGAACTGGCTTCCGCCACTCTTGAGGAATCCGAAGTAGCGTTCAGTGTCTCCACTTGCCAGCACCTGGGTAGCTAGCGTGATCGCTGCGGAGATGCCAGTGGCATACTTGTAGACGTAGAATGCGCTGTAGAAGTGAGGAATGCGCAGGCACTCCAACTCCAGTTCCTCATCGATGACCACCCCTGTGCCGAAGTAGGTGTCGAGAAGCCCTCGATAGATGGATCGGAAACTTTCGAGGGTGAGGGCTGCCCCGGATTCTTCCGTGGCGTGCGTGAGTTTCTCGAACTCCGAAAACATGGTTTGTCTAAAGAGAGTCCCTCGGAGATCGTCGATCTGGCGATTGAGCAGGTAGGCTCGCATCGCTGGGTCCTTGGTCTCCGCCAGAAGATGCTCAGTGAGAAGGATCTCGTTGAAGGTGGAGGCTACTTCGGCAAGGAAGATCGGGTAATGATAATTCTGAAAACTCTGCGATCTGCGGGCATACCAAGTGTGCATCGAGTGGCCGGCCTCGTGCGCCAGGGTGTAGATGTCGGAGAAGACATCCGCCTTGTAATTCATCAGGATGTAGGGAGGCCCTTGGTAGGTGCCATAGGAGAAGGCGCCGCTCCTCTTTCCCTTGTTCTCGTAGCGGTCACACCAGCGCTCCTGGCTGAGTCCTCGCCCTAGGGTCTCCGTGTATTCCGACCCGAGTGGTTTTAGAGACTTGAGAACCATTTCGATCGCCTCGTCGAATGGGACATCGCTCTGCACCGCGGAGACAAGCGGGGCATAAGTGTCGTAGACATGGAGGTCAGGCAGATTGAAAACGCGCTGACGAAGTCCGTAATAGCGGTGAAGAACAGGGAGGCGTGAACGAATGGCCTCGATCAGGCTGTCGTAAACGGACGCCGGCACATGATCGGGGAAAAGGGAGGCTTCCAGTGCTGAGGGATAGTTCCGTGCCTTGGCGAGGAAGACATCGCCCTTTATGGAGCTGGAAAGGGAGCTGGCTAGCGTGTAGCGATGCGCCGTGAATTCATCATAAAACTTATGGAAAGCTGTTTTTCTCACTTCCCGATCGGGACGCTGCAGCAGGGAGGAAAAACTGCTCTGCGTGAGCTCAACCAACTTGCCGCGATCATCGGTAAGTGAGCCGAAGGTCATGTCGACATTCGTCAGCTGGGAGAAGGTCTCGTGATGACCCCCGATAGCCGGCATCGAGAGGGAGAGCAGGCGCTCCTCTTTATTGCTCAGAATATGGGGCTTCAGTCTGCGAAGGCGTTGCAGCGAGATAAGCCAATCCGCAAGCAAGGGATCCGCGAGAAAAGTTTCAAAGGTGGAGTCAGGAATCTCCTGAATCTCTGGGGCTACCCAGGAGCAAGCCTCGCTGATTTTGGCACCCATTGAGGAAAGGCGCCCGTCGCGGTCGAGTGCGCTGGGGTTCGAGCTATCCTCCGAGAGGAGGAGACCGGCGTACTGAGCGAGTCGTTCCGAGGAGATGTCGAGCGACTTCTCAAACTCCAGCACCTTTGCAAGATCACGAGGGCTATTTCCAAGTGTTCCCCGGAAAGAGGCAATTTCCCCATAGCGTCCTGCAAGAGCTGAGAACTCTGCTTCCCATGCCGCATCATCATTAAAAATCGGTGTGAGATCCCATGTATCACCCAGAGGTACCTCTCTCCGGATTTTGAGTGTCGATGGAGATCCATTGGCCTCTCCCGAAAGATCAGCAATGCATGGAAGAGGGCCTCTGTGAAGCATGGGACCTACTTCTGTGCTTTGCCTTGGGAGGCAACGGCAGCAGCGGCGGCCGCGATCGCTGCCTGATCACCCAGGTAGTAGTGTCGGATCGGCTTCAGATCGTCATCCAATTCATAGACGAGGGGAATTCCCGTGGGAATGTTCAGTGCCAGCACCTCCTCCTCGCTGAGATTGTCGAAGTACTTCACCAAGGCGCGGAGCGTGTTGCCGTGAGCCGTCACCAGTATCTTCTCACCCCGCTTCACGGCGGGAGCAATCTCGCTGTGCCAATAAGGCAGGACACGGTCGACTGTATCCTTCAGGCATTCGGTCAGTGGCAGGTCGGTCTCGGCAACACTCTTGTAGCGGCGATCATGACCGGGGTAGCGCTCATCGCTTTTCTCCAGAGCTGGAGGAGGCACATCATAGCTGCGACGCCAGATCAGCACTTGATCGTCACCGAACTTGGTGGCCGTCTCTCCCTTGTTGAGCCCCTGCAGGGAGCCGTAGTGACGCTCATTGAGACGCCAGGAACGCTCGATTGGAATCCAGAGTTCGTCGAGCTCATCCAAGATCATCCAGTTGGTCCGAAGTGCACGCTTGAGGAGAGAGACAAAAGAGCGGTCGAAGGAGTACCCCTCCTTTTTTAGAAGTTCACCTGCTGCCTTAGCCTCACGAAGCCCCTTTTCATTCAGATCAACATCAGTCCAACCCGTGAAACGGTTTTCTTGGTTCCAAGTGCTTTCACCATGGCGGATTAATACTAATTTATGCATCGAAGTATTCTACTCAGGAACAGAGTAGAATGTGAAGGCTTGGGATTTGACGCTCTCGCTCCCGCGAGTAGTGCCCCATTATAGCAATTGGGGCTACGCTACGCGTAGTCTATCCCGGCCGTTCCCACGGGCCGGTATTTGCGCGCGGGGAGGTGTCATCGCTCGATTGAAGTAGCCCTGGATGAAGCGAGCTGGAGATGTGTCCAAGCGCTACTTGTAGCGGATAAAATCACGTCTCTCCCTTTTCAGTATTTCTTTTTGGGATGGGACACCCTGCGTCTCGTCGATCTGACCTTAATACATCACACTCGGCTTCGGGCAAGAGTTGGAAATTTGGATGTGGGGCTAGGAACGCGAGCGCCGCTGTAGTGAGCTACTGCAAGCGAGCTGTGACACCGCACCGCACCAAATATCCTATCCCTTGGCAAGCCAAGGGGCCAGTTCGGCTCGTAGTGCCATCTCGTCTCCGATCAGGAAGTCCTCTCCAAGCTGAAGGGGGAAGACTGCACCCGTGTGGGTGACGACTTCGAGGATGAGCCTCCTTTTACCCAAGTGCTTCTTGATTCCTGCGCTGATGGCATGCAAGTCGTCGATGATCATGCGTGTCCGGTCCATCCTCAGACGGAGCGGTTTTTTGGAGGGCTTGGGAGTCAGCGCCTTGAAGTCGCTACCGGTCGCACGGATGGAGCCGTCACGTGGGACCACCTTGACGTTGCAAGAGATCACGCTGCCGGGCTTGAGGATCAATTCGTGCTTGCTGAAGGTCTCATCCCAGGCCGTCATTTCGAGGGTGCCGGAGTCATCCTCCAGCGTCATCACGCCGAACGGACGCCCATCCTTCTTGGTGAATTTCTTCTCCACGTTGGCGAGCAAGCCTGCAAGGCGGACGCTTCCTGCCTCGGTCATCAGAAGAGCCTCGGCGGTGGAGCCGTAGGATCCCGATTCCAGATTCCCGCGATAGTCATCCAGCGGGTGTCCGGTCACGTAGAATCCAAGTAGTTCCTTCTCATGGCCCAGTTGCTCGGCGCGCGTCCAGCGCTCCACATTGGAGTCGGATCCGCTCGAGGAGGCAGCAGGTGCCGGTGCCAGGTCGGCAAAGGAGTCGAAGAGCGAGACCTGGCCGCTCGCCCTATCCTTCTGCACGGATGCGGCCGCGCCCATGGCCCCTTCGATTGCGGCAAAGAGTTCGGCGCGGTGACGGCCTTCCCAGTCGAAGGCGCCGGCCTTCACGAGACTCTCGAGGATTTTCTTGTTCACCGTTCGGGAATCGAGGCGGGAGCAGAAATCCTCGAGTGATTTGAATAGGCCGTTGGCTTCACGTTCGGCAACGGCTGTCGCCATCGCCGCCTCGCCGACGTTCTTGATGGCGGCGAGACCAAACCGAATCGCGCGTCCCCCCGGAAGCTCCTCGGGGAGGAAGGTGAGGGCGCTCCTGTTCACATCCGGAGGCAGAATCGTGATCCCCATACGACCGCACTCGGTGACGAAGGTCGCGATCTTGTCGGTGTTGTTGATTTCGTTTCCGAGCAAACCGGCCATGAACTCCACGGGGTGGTTGGCCTTCAGGTAAGCCGTCTGGTAGGAGAGAAGTCCGTAGGCCGCACTATGGCTCTTGTTGAAGCCGTACTGCGCGAACTTCTCCAAGAAGTCGAAGATCGCGTTGGCCTGCTTGGGAGGGATCTGGTTGACCTCGGCGCAGCCTTTGACGAAGACCTCGCGCTCCTTGGCCATCTTCTCCATGTCCTTTTTACCCATGGCGCGGCGGAGCAAGTCAGCCTGTCCGAGTGAGTATCCAGCAAGTGCACTGGCGGCCTGCTGCACCTGCTCCTGGTAGACGATGATGCCGTAGGTTTCCGAGCAGATCTTCTCAAGCAAGGGATGGGCGTACTCGATCTTCTTGCGCCCCTTCTTACGCTCGATGTAGTCGTCGATGAACTGCATCGGACCTGGCCGGTAGAGGGCGATCAGAGCGATGATATCGGTGAAGTGCTCAATTTGGAAGCGCTTGGCTGTAGCCACCATGCCGCCGGACTCCAATTGGAAGACGCCGATCGACTCGCCCCTGTTGAGGAGGTCGAAGGTGGCCTGGTCGTCCATCGGGATCTTGGAAATGTCAAAGTCCGGCGTGTGGCGATGGATCAACTTCACGGCGTCATCGATGACGGTGAGGGTCTTGAGACCCAGGAAGTCCATCTTGAGCAACCCTAGATCGGTGAGGGGGGCCATGGAGTACTGGCTGACGATGTTGCCGTCGTTGGCCCGAGTGAGGGGGATGTACTCGGAGAGGTCGCGGTCGGCGATGACGACGCCAGCGGCATGGACTCCGCTATTGCGCGAGAGTCCCTCGAGGATGGTGGCGTAACCCCAGAGTTGCGCGGTAGAGGGCTCCTCATCAACGGCTTTTTTCAGTTCGGGATTCTTGTCGATCGCTCCCTGTTTCTTTTCACCCTTCTTCTCGTATCCGTTGAGCGTGATATCGAGCTCGTTGGGAATCATCCGCGAGATGCGGTCTGCATCGCCGTAGCTCCAACCGAGGACGCGGCCGACGTCGCGGATGACGCTCTTGGCACCGAGGGTGCCGAAGGTGATGATCTGGGAAACGGCCATCTTTCCGTATTTCTCGCGGACGTATTCGATCACCTCGCCACGGCGGTTCTGGCAGAAATCGACGTCGATATCGGGAGGGCTGATACGATCCGGATTCAGGAAGCGCTCGAAGAGAAGGCCGTAGCGCAGAGGGTCGAGATCCGTGATCCCGAGGACGTAGGCGATGAGCGATCCGGCGGCCGAGCCTCGGCCAGGGCCGACGGGGATGCCCTGGCTCTTGGCGTAGTTGATGAAGTCCCAGACGATCAGGAAGTAGCTGGTGAATCCTGTCTTGTAGAGGACGGAGAGCTCGTACTCGAAGCGCGTGCTGATTTCCGGATCGGTCAGTGCCCTCTCACCGTAGCGGCTGCGGACTCCCTCCTCGCACAGTTCACGGAGGTACCCCTCTCGGGTCTTCCCCTCGGGAGGAAGATAGTCGGGGTATTTCGATTGTCCGAATTCCAGCTTGGCGTTGCAGCGTTCGGCGATAGCCAGAGTGTTGCTGATCGCGTCGGGGCGATCGGCGAAGAGCGCCGCCATCTCTTCGCCGCTCTTGAAGTAGAGCTCGGGGACATAGCGCATCCTCTTCTCGTCATGGGTCATGGCTCCCGTACCGATGCAGATCATGACGTCGTGAGCCTCGTGGTGGGAGCGTTCAAGAAAGTGGACGTCATTGGTTGCGACGATTCCCAGATCGAGGTCACGGGCGATATCGATGAGTCCTCCCCGGTTCCGACGCTGCTGCTCGATGCCGTGGTCGCTTAGTTCGATGAAGAAGTTCTCCCGTCCGAAGATGTCACGATAGGCGGCGGCCGTCTCGATCGCCTTGCCCTCCTGTCCCGCACTGAGCGCCATGTTGACCTCCCCCTTGAGGCATCCGCTCAGGGCGATCAGGCCTTCGCTGTGCTTGGCAAGGAGTTCCCTGTCGATCCGAGGCTTGTAGTAGAAGCCGTCGAGGTGCGCAGCTGTGCTGAGCTTTACGAGGTTGCGGTAGCCGGCGTCATTTGCCGCAAGGAGGGTCATGTGGAAGGCTGCATCCTTGCCACCGTTGGTGGTCTTCTTCTCATGCATCGACCCGGGAGCGACGTAGATCTCACAGCCGATGATGGGCTTCACCTTAGCCTGTTCGGCCGCCTGGTAGAACTCAACGGCACCGAAGAGATTGCCATGATCGGTTAGGGCGATGGCCGGCATCTCCAGGGACGCCGCTTTCTTCACCAACTGCTCCATTCGGATCGCTCCATCCAGCAGCGAATATTCGCTGTGAACATGGAGGTGAACGAAAGGAGTGCGAGCCATTAGCAAAGTTTACGATCGGGCTCACCGAGGGGCAAGAGCCCTCGGTGTAAAAAAGCATTTCAGGTGTTTTTTTCCGCAATGACCAGCAGTCCTCGAAGTGTCAGAAGGGGGTCGACGTGATCAATGATGTTGGATCCGCCCCCTTGGGTAGTGAGACGTGCCACCAGTTCGGCATCTCCGCCGGTGGCGATGACGTACGGTTTCTTCCCCTTGAAGGTCTCCTTGGTGATTCGGTTCACCGCCTCACGGGCGAGGCCGACTGCTCCCAGCAAGAGGCCGATCTGGATAGCCTCTTGGGTGCTCTTGCCGACACTGGATTTGATTTTCTTGACCCGCGTCAGGGGGAGCAGGGCCGTCCGTTCATGCAGTGCAGTGGCGGCCGTTGGTAGTCCTGGTGCAATGATTCCTCCGAGGTAGCATCCCTTGGCATCGATGACGTCGAAGGTCACCGCCGTTCCAAAATCAATGACAATGGCGGGGAGTCTGCCGAGACGGACAGCGGCCGCCGCATTGGCAAGACGATCCGCACCGATGGACATCGGCTTGGGGTAACTGACGGCAACTCCTCCTGGAACCCGATGATCAACCCACAGGGCGGGGCAACTCAATGACTTGGCAAGGACTAGGCTGGCCTTTGGGACGACCGAGGAGATGACTGCCAACTCTGTCTTGGACTTAGGGAGAGTCGATGCGGCAAGCTCACCTGTGGAGACTTTGATGACCCTCCCGATCACTCCCTTTCGGGCTATGGCGATCTTGGTGAAGGAATTACTGACATCAATCAGGAGAGTGCCTCCCCGCTTTCTGACAAGCTTATGGGCTTTCAAAACTAAGCTCCCGAGGCGTTGGCAAGATCAGCCTCTTCCGGTGGTAGCGCTGCCTGGAAGCGTTTCTTGTCGATCGCCTTCATATAGGCCTCGTGTGGGCTGATCGTGCCATCCAGCATTCTCTCCCAGATGGCATCGTCCATGAACTGCATTCCCTCGGCCTTACCTGCCACGATGACATCCTGAAGTTTCTGCGTGGCTCCTTCACGGATGATCGCGGAGACGGCGGGGTTCACCTTCAGGATCTCGTTGATGGCGACGCGGCCCTTGCCGTCCGCCTTCTTGAAGAGGAGCTGCGCCACGACGCCTCTGAGTGACGATGCGAGCATGGTGCGGACCTGAGATTGCTGGTCGGCAGGGAAGGCGTCGATCATGCGGTCGACCGTCTTGCGGGCGTTGTTGGTGTGGAGTGTTCCGAAGACAAGAAGCCCGGTTTCCGCGGCCGTCAGGGCCAGCGAGATGGTCTCCAGATCACGCATCTCACCGACGAGCACGATGTCGGCATCCTCTCGAAGAGCAGCTTTCAGGCCAGCCGCGAAGGTCGGTGCATGCTCGGGCACTTCACGCTGGGTGATGATGCTCTTCTTGTTCCGGTGCACGAACTCGATTGGTTCCTCAATCGTGACGATGTGGCGGCCGTAGTTCGTGTTAATGTAGTCTATCAGTGCAGCCAAGGTCGTGCTCTTGCCAGATCCCGTGGGTCCGGTAACTAGAACGATGCCGCCGCGCATGTCGCCGAACTCCTTGATCACTTCTGGAACATTGAGCTGTTCGAGGGTCAGGATCTTGGTCGGGATGATACGGAACACCGCCCCGTACCCGTGCGCCTGCTTAAGGTAGTTGCAGCGGAAACGGCTGTTCTCATCCATCTGGTAGGCGAAGTCGAGATCGCCGCACTCCTCGTACTTTTGCCATTTCTCAGGGGTGCAGATTTCACTGAGCATGTAGGCCATCTGCTCGCGGGTAAGGGCCGGGGCGTCGGGCCAGATCGGAACGATCTCGCCGTGGCGACGGATCTTGGCGGGTTGTCCCTCGGCGAGATGAAGGTCGGAAGCCCCGTTTTCTATCAGGGCCTGAAAGAGTTCGTCGATGTATGCCATGGTCGTTGGTATTAGATGCCGCAGACGTTTTTCATCTCGGTCTTGTTCTCCGCACGGTAGAGGGCCTCCTCTGCGGAGATGATTCCTTGGCGGTACAGCTCAGCCACGGACTCATCCATCAGGATCATCCCTGCTTTTTTACCTGTCTGGATGATACCGGGAAGCATGAAGGTCTTCGCCTCGCGGATCACGTTACCGATAGCAGGTGAGTTCAGCATGATCTCCATTGCCACCGCACGGCCTCGGCCGTCGGCCCGTGGGATGAGCTGCTGGCTGACAATCCCGCGAAGGGACTCACTGACCATCATGCGGATCTGGTCACGCTGGTCGGCAGGAAAGACGTCGAGCAGTCGGTCGAGCGTGCGGGGAGCGTTACTGGTGTGCAGGGTCCCGAGAACCAAGTGACCGGTCTCGGAGGCCGAGATAGCAAGCTGAATGGTCTCCAGATCACGCATCTCACCGACCATGATGACGTCGGGGTCTTCACGAAGTGCGCCACGAAGGGCCGCTGCGAAGGATTTTGTATGCGTATGGACTTCGCGCTGCGTGACCTGACAACTGGCCGACGGAATGATGTATTCGATCGGCTCCTCAAGGGTGATGATATGGTCTCCACGGTGAAGGTTGATCTCCTGCACCAGTGCCGCAAGGGTGGTGGTCTTGCCACTTCCCATGGGGCCGGTCACCAGCACCAAGCCGTTATTATATTGAGTGAGCAGTTTGAGTTGCTTGGGCATTCCAAGCTCATCAAGGGTCCTGAGGTTGCTGCTGATAATACGGAAAGCCAGATCGTAGCCGAGTCGCTGCCGGACAACACTCGTACGGAAGCGGCCGTTGGCGTTGTTGTAGGCGAAGTCGACGTCGCCATGCTCCTGAAGGCGTCCCCACTGCTGCTCATCGAGGAATCCTCTGACAAGTGCCTCGGTGTTTTCAGCTGTGAGGCTGGGAGCGTTCTCCCACATCGGAAGGAGCGTGCCGAAGCGTCGGCAGGTGGGGGGGCTCGAGACGCTTAGGTGGATGTCAGAGGCCTCTGCCTGTTTGCCAAGCTCAAGGTACTCATCAATGTGACTGGGGAGTGCCGTGTCTGAATTCATACTGATGAGGGAAAAAAGCCCACAGGGGGAGAATCACCGTCCCCTTTTGGCAAGACCTGCCTGCGCTGCGTTGCTGAGCAAGTCCACAACGACGGGGCGCAGGATCGGATAGAGAAGCTTGCCGAGTTCAAGTGCTCCGCCAACCCAGCTGATTTTAGAAAGTGTGGAAGCCCCTTGAGCCGCCGCGCCAAGCATGGGAGCTGCCACTGAGGTTACAGACCCAGCTGAAGTCAGTGAAGACTTGCGGGTGGATCCCTTTCCCCCTCCGAAAATTGTCGCAAGCAGCCCGACCCCAGCAGCTCCCCCAATCCAGCGAAGGGGATGGTGGCGTACGGATTCTGTGAAGCGTTTCTTGAAGTCGAGTTCAGAGATCAGTCCCGCATACTCCTTTGAGATGCTGATGCGGCTTTCGCGGACAGACTGCTGCAGTCTGATAAGTTCCGGTGATGAGGTCATCGCTGGGGATTGTTTGAGTAGATGCTTAGCGCATCAATGTCCTTCTGAAGCTCTGCGGAAGTGGCCTCAAAAGGGCGTGGGGCGATCCGTGCTCGAAGCAATTTGTAGAGGATGCCAACAAAAGCCAGATGAAGCAGTCCTGCAGCTGCGAGGGAGAGAGGCCAACCCCACTTGAGGAACATGGCCAGGAGTGAGATGGCTGAAGCGATCAGCGCCACATAGGCAATCATGGCAAAAAGGATTAGTGCTGCCAGCAGGATGATCCCAGCGATACTCTGCCGGATGAACATCCGCCCCTCTAGGGCCGCGAGGGACCCCAAGGAGAGCAGGTGCCTGATTAGTCCGGAAGCCAGTCCAGAGATCCGGGAAGGAATGCCTCCTGGGAGATCGTGCGGAATCATGAGTCTGATGATTCTGGTCGTCCTGCGATATCTAGAGGAAAGGTGCTTAGGAAAGGGCGCTCTTGGGCTCTCTCGCTAGGATTAGCGACGGCGAAGGAGGAGGCCGATTACCAGTCCCGCGGCAAAGGTGATGCCGACGGCGCGGAAGGGGTTGTCACGGACATAATCCTCCGCCTGATCGGCAAGTACATCAAACTGGGCCTTGTACTCTGCTGCCGCTTCACTGGTGCGATCTGCTGCCTCGGTGTAGCGTTCACGAGCCTGTTGGGAGAGGTCGCCGTACTTGGCGCGGGCTGTCTTGGAGAGATCCTCGTAAGTGGAGCGTGCTGCGTGCTTGAGGTCATGGGCGGCCGCCTCAAGCTCCTCACGTCCTGTGGAATAGGCTGCGCGAGCGCTGGTTTTGGCGCTTTCAGCAACCTCACGTGCTGCAGCTGCCGTGACATCCAAGGCTTTCTTGGCATGGGCTTGGCTACTTTCTAGTTTTTCGGCTGCGGAAGGGGTGTGTGCTTTGTCGTTCATGGGAGTGAGGGGTGAGGGGTGAGGGGTGGATTTCTACCTTAATCTGTCTTAAGGATCGCAGATATACCTCTGATAGCAAGCCCTAGGGAATGCATGCTAGGCCACCCAACGGTGTGCCATCCCCCCCGGGAGCCATTGAGCGTCGAGTCTCCCAGTCTGGCCGAGCTTCTCGACATGGCAGGATCCTCCAAGGCGAGAAAGGCGCTTGGAGATCATTTGCTCCGCGAGGTCATCGATCACGCCGCTGTAGGTATTGAGTAGAAGAAATAAAGGAGTGTCGGACAGAGCCTCCTGGGCGGTATCGATGAGGAAGGGGAGGTGCTCGGAGAGCTTCCAGAGTTCCCCCTTCTTCCCTCGACCGAAGCTTGGGGGATCCATGATGATGCCATCGTAGTGATTGCCGCGTCGGATCTCCCGCTGGAGGAAAGTCACCGCATCCTCGACGATGTAACGGATGGATGCCTCGCCCAAACCTGAGAGTCGTGTGTTCTCGGAGCACCAGCCAACCATCGCCCGCGCGGCATCGACATGGGTGACCGAGGCCCCTGCCGCAGCCGCCGCTAAGGTGGCGCCGCCCGTGTAGCCAAAAAGATTGAGCACCTTGAGCGGTGTCTTCCTTAGTGTGGTTGAACTCGTTGAACGAATCGTCGATCTGATCCAGTCCCAGTTTGCTGATTGCTCTGGAAAGAGGCCGAGGTGCTTGGATTGAGTCGGTTTGATGAGGAACGAGAGTTCCCCATAGCTGACAACGCATGGGTCGGGAAGGGGAGAGCGCCAGTTCCACTTACCTCCCGTAGCGCGTTCCCCTGAATAGAATCCTTCCCACTCAGCATGAGCAGAGGCCTCATTCCATGGCCAGAGGGCCTCGGTCTCAGGGCGTAATACGATCCGACCTCCCCAGCGCTCAAGTTTCTGACCATCGCCCGAGGAGAGGAGTTCGTACCCTTGCCACTGCTGATCACGTGATGTCTGCGTCATGGTTGAGCCAGTTCTCAAACATTAAAAACCGCTGTGGAATTGCACGATGATCAGCCAGAGATTAAGCGAGGCGATCAGGGTGGCTACACCCCAACCGGTGAACCGGATCCATCGGGCGTTCACGAATTCGCCCATGATTTCCTTGGTGCCCGTGAACTGGACGAGTGGGATAACCGCAAAGCTGAGCTGCATGCTGAGAATGACCTGGCTAATGAGCAGAAGCTTGGTAGTGGCCGAGTCCCCTACAAGCGAGATGACAAGAATCGCGGGGATGACTGCCAAGAGTCTGGTCACCAAGCGACGCATCCAGGGAGCGATGCGGAGGTGAATGAATCCCTCCATGACGATCTGACCGGCAAGGGTTCCGGTGAGGGTGCTGTTCTGACCTGCGGCGAGGAGAGCGACGGCAAAGAGGGTGCTCGCCCCCCCCACTCCTAGCATCGGGGTGAGGAGCTTGTAGGCTTCCTGGATCTCGGCGATGTCGGTTTTTCCCGCACGGTAAAAAGTCGATGCGGCGAGGATGAGGATCGCTGCATTGATGAGGAGTGCAATCGAAAGGGCGATGTTGGAGTCGAGAGTCGCGAAGCGTATGGCCTCGTTCTTGCCGATCGTGTCGAGGGGGTATCGACGCGTCTGCACGATCGAGGAGTGCAGGTAGAGATTATGCGGCATGACGGTTGCTCCGATGATGCCCATCGCGATAAAGAGCATGCTGGGGTCGGTGACGATCGAGGGCGTTGGCAAAAACCCTTTTAGAATCGGGAAAAGTTCCGGCTTGGAAAACAGGATCTCCAGGCCAAAGCAGGTGGCAATCGTTGCGATCAAGGTGATGACGATGGCCTCGATGTATCGGAATCCTTTTTGCTGAAGCAGGAGAAGGAGCAGGACATCCAGTGTGGTGATGATGACGCCTACCAGAAGAGGGATGTGAAAGAGAAGGTTCAGCGCGATGGCGGATCCCACGACTTCTGCAAGATCACAGGCCGCGATGCCTACCTCTGCTGCCAGCCATAATGGGATGGCTGCCCGTGGTCCGTAGTGCTGGCGGCAGGTCTGTGCGAGATCTTTTCCAGTCGCGATCCCTAGCTTGAGCGAGAGATACTGCAGGAACATCGCCATGATGCTCGAGAGCAAGATGACAGACAGAAGCGTGTAATTGTACTTGGAACCGCCCGCCAGGTCCGTGGCCCAGTTCCCGGGATCCATGTAACCAACGGCCACGAGGTAGCCGGGTCCTGCAAAGGCGATCATTTTGCCCCAGAACCCACGGTGCGTGGGAATGTCCAGGGTCCGGTGTACTTCCGGAAGGCTGGGTGAGATGGGGTGAGGCATGATAATTAGTCTTGGCTAAATAATTTATACTAAGCTATGAATGTATCGCAATCCAAATCAAGCCGCATCTCTTATCAAGACCTGCAATAGAATATTCCATGAGTAAAACAGGAAACAGGTCATCTTCCGCCGCCGAAGATTACTTGGAGCGCATTCAGGAGCTGATCGATACCAAGGGTTATGCCAGGGTCGTGGATATCGCCGGTAGTCTCGGCATCTCTCAGGCCAGCGTGACGAATATGGTGAAGCGACTCGATGCCGAGGGATTCGTCAGGCATGAAAAGTATCGTGGTTTGATCCTCACGCAGGAGGGTGAGTCGATTGCTCGGGCCATCGCTCGACGTCATCGCATCCTCACAGACTTCCTCAAGATCATGGGTGTCCCAGAGAGCGAGGTGGAACATGATGTCGAAGGGATGGAGCATCATCTCAGTGCCGCGTCGCTGACCGCCATCGAAGTTCTTTTCAAGGAGCTATCTGAAAACGGGACATTTCTCATTAAGGTGAGGGATGCTGTGGGGCAGATAGCAGCGACTTAGTACAATGGTGTTGGAGAATCGAAGGGAGTGATTCATTTCCTTGCAATGAGCGCCATTCTGATTCAAAAGATGTCCATAACAGCTTATGTCCACTTTTAAGCAACTGGCCTCACTTTTAGGGATTTCTGACCGGCAGTTGCGCCGCTACGCCGAGGATGGTAAGGTTATCGGTGTCTACACCACCAAGGGCGGTCACTGGCGCTTGCGGGGCAAGATTACGGAAGCCCGTGTGGAAAGGGCACGCAAGGTGCTCAGATTGACTCCCTCCATTGCTCGGAACCGTCGCAAGCAGCATTACAAGAGGTCCAATGCCGTAATCAAGGATGTCCAGAAGCAGTGGAAGCAGACCTTTGAACCGCCCAAGAAGAATCCGCCCAAACCGAAGAAGCCCAAAGCCTCTGCCGCTCCAATCCCCGGCCAGGCTGTCCAGGTGGATCTCTTTGGCGAGTGGTGATGGAGAGTTCCCATACCCCTCATAATTACAGGTGCATGTCAGACTTGTCTCGGGCTTGTTTTGGTTTTGTCTTTTGTGACTCTTCGAATTATATAAAACATAACACCTTCTGATGATTTCCCTGCTTCTCCTCCCAAAGCTCCTTATTGCCGGCGGTTCCTCCTTTCTTGGCAATGTGGAGATGCCAACGCTCACGCAGACCATGAATCACACGCTGAAGGGGGAACAAGTTCCCTCGGCTCAGGTTGTTTGCCGCGATCATTGGGGAACCCCAATGCTTCCCGATGGTAAGGGGAGTTACAGCTTGATTGCCCCGATCAATAAGAAGTTGATTGCCCAGAGTCTTTGGATACCTCCCGTTTCTGGTAAGCGTCCTGCTCTCGTTGCCTCCAAGTCAGTCGCTCCGGCTTCGTCATTAGCGGTGCCTGTCCCGCTTTCACTTCCTGAGGCGCTTCCTACCACACCTGCTCCAGCGACTCCCCCTCCAGCGGCAGCGGCTCCTGCCAATCCTGCAACTACAGGCTCAGCAGAACCCCAAACGTAGCAAAAATAGTAACCGGTCTCGATCTCATGAGGCCCATGATTAAAAAGAGGGGGTCTTTTGGCATTCGTGTCAGGGAGCTGCTGTGAGCCCGATCCAAGGGCCACCCCTCAAGATCTCGTCTATGAGATGTACCTTTTTAGGTATATTTTAGAACTTCCTCAATCGTGGTGACTCCATCAAAGATGCAGCGCAGGCCATCTTCCCGAAGCGTGTGCATACCCAACTCTACGGCCTTCTGGCGAATGACGACGCCAGGGGAGCGTTCATTGATCATCATGCGAATGGGATCGGAGACCTTCAGTAGTTCGTAGAGACCCTTTCTGCCCTTGTAGCCGGTATTATTGCAGTCAGCACATCCCTTGCCGAAGTAGAACGTCTTGTCGCCAATGTCGTAGGGGGAGAGTCCAAGTCTTGAAAGAAGTGCTTCATCCGGTTCGTAGGCGGTCTTGCACTTGCTGCAAATCCTTCGCACGAGTCGCTGAGCGAGCACTCCCTCTAGGGAGGCCGAGAGCATGAAGGGCTCCACCCCCATGTCGACGAGTCGGGAGACAACGCCGGTAGAGTCATTGGCGTGGAGTGTGGTGAAGACAAGGTGACCTGTGAGTGATGCTTGGATTGCAATCTGAGCAGTTTCCAGATCACGCGTTTCCCCGATCATGATTCGGTCAGGATCCTGTCGAAGGAAGGCCCTCAGAGCACTTGCGAAACTGACACCGGCTGCCTCATTGATGGGAACCTGAAGGATGCCATCGATTTCATATTCCACGGGATCCTCTGCGGTCAGCAACTTGGAATCGATCGTGTTGATCTTATTCAGGCAGGCGTAAAGGGTGGTCGTTTTTCCCGATCCCGTGGGGCCGCAGACAATAAAGATGCCGTTAGGCTTTTCAATGACCTTGAGGATGTACTCATAGATATCCTCCGGCATCTGGAGCGTTTCCAGATCCAGTTTCACGGCGCTGCGATCCAGCACACGGAGCACCACACTCTCACCGAACTGGGTGGGCAGGCAGGAGACACGAAGATCGATGACTTTGTCACCGATCTGACGCTGGATGCGTCCATCCTGAGGGACGCGGCGCTCGGCAATATTCAGGTTCGCCATCACCTTGAGACGTGAGGTTACAGGCAGGGCGAGGTGCCGCGGAGGTGGCTCCATCTCGTAGAGAGCGCCATCGACGCGGTAACGGATCTTGAACTCCTTTTCGAAGGGCTCGAAATGAATGTCACTAGCCTGCGCCTGCACCGCGCGATCTAAGATCAGGTCGACATAGCGGATAATGGGAGTCGCGTTAGCCTCGGCAGCCGCTGCGGCGGCGTTGAAATTATCCTCGTCGTTATCAATCAAGGAGATGTCAGCTCTGTCGAGTTGCTGAAGAATCTCCTCCATCGAGGTATCCTCGGAGCCGTAGTGCGTGCTGATGAGTTCCTTGACCTGACGGAATGGGGCGACTACCTGCACGATCTCGCGATTGAGCGTGAAGCGAAGATCCTCGAGTGCCTGGGTGTCGAGGGGGTTGCCAAGAGCCACCGTGAGGACATTTCCAGATGCGGTCAGTGGAATGACCTCATTGAGGCGCGCTGTTCCTGCCGGAACAAGGTGAAGAAGCGTTGGAATGGGGTCGAATCCAGTCAGGTCGACCGCTTCGACCCCAAGCTCCGCTGCAATGATCTGTGCGAAGGCCTCACCGGTAACAATCCCCTGCTCGAGCATGATCTCCTCGATCGGACGCCCTGAGTTCATTGCTTCCACGACCAGTTCCTCACCGTTGGCTTCGGTGAGTGTTCCTGAGCGCTTGAAGATATCGATGACCTGATGCGGATTCATGAAGATTCAGTACTGGTGCTATTCTCCCATGGTGCTGGAGATGACTTCTTCGGGAGTTGTCAGTCCGGAGAGAACCTTGCGAATGCCATCCTCACGGAGTGTTCTCATGCCTAGTTCGCGGGTCCGGTGGCGTAGCTGGAGCGTCGTGGCGTTCCGGTTGATCATCTGGCGGATTTCATCATCGGCAACGAAAATTTCGAAGATCCCCATGCGTCCACGGAATCCCTTACCTCTGCATTTCTCACAACCGACGGCGCGCATCGGCGTGGCCTTGGAGAGCTGACCGGAATCCAGATTGAGGGAACGCGCTTCGTACTCGGTGAGTTCGGTTGGCTCCTTGCAATTGTTGCAGAGTTTTCGGACGAGTCGTTGGGCCATGATGCCTCGCACGGCGCTCGAGACCAGAAAGGGTTGGACGCCGATGTCGACAAGACGAGCCACTGCCGCCGGGGCATCATTGGTGTGCAAGGTGGAGAGCACCAGGTGCCCCGTGAGGGAGGCATTAATGGCGATCTCGGCGGTTTCCTTGTCCCGAATTTCTCCCAACATGACGATGTTCGGCGCCTGACGTAGCATCGAGCGGAGTGCCGCAGCGAAGGTCATGCCTACCTCCGCATTCACCTGGACCTGATTGATGCCCGTCATCTGGTACTCGACCGGTTCCTCGACCGTGATGATTTTCCGATCGGGACGGTTCATGTAATTGAGGCATCCGTAGAGTGTGGTTGTCTTCCCAGATCCAGTGGGACCGGTCACCAGAATGATGCCGTCGGGCATCTGTACCAGACGCTCAAAGGTGGCTTGGTCGTCACTGAGAAAACCCAACTCTGGCAAGCCGAGCATGAGTGATGACTTGTCGAGGATACGCATGACGATGCTTTCGCCGTGCACGGTGGGGACGCTGCTGACACGCAGGTCGATGGTCTTGTCACCAACCTTGATCTGGATGCGACCATCCTGAGGGATGCGTTTCTCAGCGATATTCATCGAGCCGGTCATGATCTTGAGTCGGCTGATGATGGCACCCTGGAGTTTTTTGGGTGGGCTCTGGACTTCCTGAAGATTTCCATCGATGCGGTAACGCACACGGATCCGTTTTTCCATCGGCTCGATGTGTATATCGCTCGCCCTGCTGTTCTGGGCTTCAATCAGGATGTTGGAGACCATCCTGATAATGGGTGCCGAGTCATCACCCGTGAGATCCTCTTCCTCGGTGACTGTGATTGATTTTCCAAGCTCCTCCAGTCCAAGAGGGTAGAGGCGGTCCAATTTTTCGTTAATTTGTGCGGGGACGGCACAGACAAACTCCACCGGTCGCTTGAGAAGAAAGCCAAGGCTGTCGAACGCCTCAAAATCCATCGGGTCGGCAATGGCTAGCACAAGTGAACCGTCATGCTCCGAGACGGGCACCGTCTTGTACCTCCGTGCTATATCAGGAGTCATCAGGGCCACCAGCTCAGGTGGAGGCGTGACCTGAGTCAGATCAACAAAGTCCATCCCGTTCTGGGAGGCAAGGGAGCGTGCGATATCCTCAGCACGAATGGTACCCTCCTTGAGCAGGTTTTCCACCAAGTTGAGGCCTCCTTTGCGTGTCGAAAGATCCTCAATCTGTTCCTGGGTGATCAGTCCGACATCCTTGAGGATTTCGATCACGTATTCGTCGTTGGCTGGCATGAGGGCTTTAGGATAAAAGAGGGGAGGTGATATAATCTCCCCAGCTCATTGATTGTCAACGGGGCTCTTGGCCATGATGGCATTGATTTTAGATTCCGGACCGCCTATAAAGATCCAAGTTATGTCACGCTATCGTACTGTTTTAATTTTCGGAGCCCCCGGAAGCGGTAAGGGAACTCAAGGGAAAATCCTCGGAAAAATCCCCGGTTTCTATCACTGTGCCTGCGGTGATGTCTTTCGCTCCCTTGACCCAGCCAGCCAGTTGGGTGGGGAGTTCCTTGAATATTCCAGCAAGGGAGAACTAGTTCCTGACGAGATGACTGTCAGGCTCTGGCATGAGTCGATCAAAAAAACCGTCGACTCTGGCAAGTTCAAGCCGGAGCGAGATTACCTCATTCTTGACGGCATTCCACGGAATGTGTCTCAGGCCATCCTCATGGAGATGCATATCGATGTGCATCGCGTCTTCCATCTCTCCTGCCCTGACCGCGATAAACTGGTAGCTCGTCTCAAGAAGCGCGCCCTTCGTGACAACCGCCTTGATGACGCCAACGAGGAAATCATCCGGCACCGCTTGGCGACGTACGATTCCGAATCCAAGCCGATGCTGCAGCACTATGCCGCAGTGCGGCGACACGACATTGATGCCTCCATGACACCCATCGAGGTGCTCCACAAGATTCTGGAGGGGCTGTTGGAGGAGGCGGGCACTTCAGTGAAGAATTAAGGAGGCTGTTCTCCGATTCTCCGACTCAGGCTTTCTCGGCAAACTGCTTATGAGCCAATTCGAGAGCCTCAGAGCTTCCTCCTTGTATTGCCAGAAGTGCGCAAGAGCTATGCCTGTTCGTGAGTCCTTGCTTCTCGTTCTTCCGGATAAGGAAATCTACGATTACCTCTGCGCGGGTTGCTCTTCATCGTTGGGGCACCGTGAGGTGAGTGTCGCCGACATCATGATGGCCCAAGCTTCTAGGATGGGTTCGATGCGTTCAAGTAGCTGCACCCCTGGAATACCCTCTTCTTTCGCACTCTAGTTTGCCATGCGTGTTCTTTTCGCCGGCACCGGGGACATTGGCATCCCCACGCTTTGCTCCCTTGCCGAACATCACACGTTGGTCGGTGTCATGACCCAGCCGGACCGACCAGCCGGCCGCCATCGCGAACTTAAGGCCCCCGCCATCAAGACGGAATTGATGCAGATGGCTCCCGCTGTTCCTCTCCTGCAGCCCGAGTCACCGCGTTTTCCCGAGGCGATCGAGTGGGTTCGGTCCCTGGCTCCCGAGGTCATGGTGACGATGGCCTACGGGCGCATTCTTCCGAGGGAGCTTCTCGAGGCCCCTTCCTTGGCCTGTCTCAATATCCATGCCTCGTTGCTACCCCGTCATAGGGGAGCCTCCCCGATTCAAGCCGTCATTGCCTCCGGCGATGTGGATAGCGGCATCACGATCATGTACATGGCTGAGGGGCTTGATACGGGGGACATTCTGCTTGAGAAACGTCTTCGCCTCCGGCGTCGGGAAACGACGGCATCTCTTTCGGATCGTCTCGCGGAACTCGCGCCCGTTGCTTTGGAGGAGTCTCTCCAGCTCCTTGCCGAAGGGCGGGCCCCACGAATCGTCCAAGATCACGGATCTGCCACGGTCACGGGGAAAATCGGCAGGCAGGAATCTTTGCTGGACTGGCGGCTCCCTGCCCTTGAATTGGAGCGAAAAATCCGCTCTCTTCAGCCACGTCCAGCCGCCGTGGCTGATCTCCCCTCCGCCTCAGTTTCCCCTGTGCCCACCGTGACTGTGAAGATCCATTCCGCCATTGTGACGCGCCGAGCCATCGGCAAGCCAGGTACCATACTACGAGTCGATGCCCGGGGTGTTCTTGTGGCCTGCGGCGAAGGAGGGCTTTTGCTCGGAATGATCCAGCCCGAGGGGAGGGGAAAGATGCATTCTTCGGCGTTTGCGCGGGGACACGCGTTAATGGTGTCGACTGGAAATTGAAGAATCTCCGTGCGGGAGGGGTATCCTCCGCGATGCCGTCGGCGTTATTACTCTATGATTTGCCTTTGCCTCAGGCGCTTCCTGCGGTTTGATCTTCTCTCATGGCCGATAAAAAAAACATGCCCATCAAGTACAGTCGCATCGTCCTCAAAATCAGCGGTGAGGCCCTGAAAGAATCGGGCAGCAGCGACAGCGTCTCTCCCCAGATTGTCCAGCGAGTCGCCGTCGCCATCGCCGAAGTTCGCAAACTGGGAATCGAAGTGGCTGTAGTTGTGGGTGGTGGAAATATCTGGCGTGGTCTGGCTGCAAGCCATCGAGGTATGAATCGCGCCACAGCTGACTACATGGGCATGCTGGCCACCGTGATCAATGGCATGGCGCTGATGAGCGCACTCGAGGATCTTGGCCACTCCACGCGAGTTCAGACGGCGATCCAAATGAATAACGTCGCCGAGCCCTTCATTGTCCGCAAGGCGATCCGCCACCTTGAGAACGGCCACATCGTGATCTTTGTGGCCGGCACGGGTAATCCTTTCTTTTCCACCGACACCACCGCGGCTCTCCGCGCCAACGAGATCGGTGCCGAGGTCATCCTCAAGGCCACCAAGGTCGATGGCATCTACGACAGTGACCCCAAGAAGAATCCCGAAGCCAAGCGCTTTGACACACTTACCTACTCCGATGCCCTCTCACGTCGACTTGAAGTGATGGATTCGACCGCCTTTTCACTCTGCATGGACAACGCCATGCCGATCATCGTTTTTGACATGTCCGATCCAGAGAATATCCTTCGTGCCGTACGAGGAGAAGCCATCGGAACCCTCGTCTGCGATAACAAGCCAGCCAAATAAACACCCACACTATGAGCGCCGAAGAAGTACTGTTTGAAGCCGAAGCCGGCATGGAAAAAGCCGCCGAATTCATGATGCATGAGTTCAATGCCATCCGCACCGGAAAGGCATCTCCGGCACTGGTCGAGAATATCGATGTCACCGCCTATGGGAGCAGCATGAAGCTGAAGCAGTTGGCCCTCATCACCTCACCCGAACCACGCTTGCTCGTCATTCAGCCTTTTGATGCCGGCACGACACAGGATATTGAGCGTGCGATTCAGGAGAGCAAGATCGGGATCAATCCAGCCGTTGACGGAAAACTCATCCGCCTTCGTATCCCCGAGCTCTCTGAGGAGCGCCGTAAGGACTTGGTGCGGACCATCAACAAGATCTCTGAGGAGACACGCGTTCGTGTCCGTGCCTGCCGCCGCGAGGCAATGGAGGGTTCCAAGAAGCTCCAGAAGGAAGGTGTCATCACCGAGGATGATCTTGAGCGTGCAGAAAAGGAGATCCAGAAGCTCACGGACAAGCAGGTCGAGGCAATCGACAAGCATGTGACCAACAAGGAAGCGGAGTTGATGACCGTCTAAGATCGGGGGAAATTTAGCGTTCCTTTCTTTGATGAATCCTTTTTTCAGATTTGCGGTGAGCTTGGTCGCTCTTGTTCTTGCTGTTGGCTTTACTACTGTGATTGCTCACGCCAAGAACGATCTCGTGGTGAATGCAGCGCCTTCGTTTGTTGGGGGAGCTTCTGCAGGTCGGAATATTTCACTCTCATCACTTCAGGGGAAACCTGTGGTACTTTTGATTGCACCCTCTCCGAGAGAGAGGAATTTCCGCCGTCAACTCGGGCAACTGCGCGGTAACTACGAGCGTCTTGCTGCCCAAGGAATCCTCTGCTTTGTGGCCTTCACTTCCGAGGGAGGACGAATCCAGTCGAATATCCCGTTCATCTTGGTCAATGACCCCGCAGGAGTTGCCGCTGCCTATGACATACAGCAGGGGTTTGCGATCGCCGTGATCGGACGTGATGGGAATCTCGACTGCCTCAGCACCAAGCCGCTTCCGGCTTACCGCGTTCTTGACCTGATCATGAATAATGCCTCGATGCAGGAGCAGCTCAGGCAGTAATTTCACACTTACAATAACCTAACTATCACCCACCATGCCTACTCTCCGTCCCTTTCTATTTGCTCTCGCTGCGCTCCTAGTCACTCTGCCGGCTCAGATTCATGCCGAGACGGCTCGAGAGCTCAGGAACAGGTCAGAGAAGTCCTTGCATCATCTTTACGCCAACAATCAAAAGGCTCGTATGATCGGTGAGAAAGCTGTCGCCGTCCTGGTTTTCCCAACCGTGTACAAGGCCGGCTTCATGTTTGGGGCTCAGTCAGGTAATGGAGTCCTCTTCAAGGAGGGCAAGGTTGCCGGTTACTTCAATTCGAGCGCTGCATCCTATGGTTTGCAGGCAGGCATTCAGGAATTCTCCTACGCCCTTTTCTTCATGGATGAACAATCCCTCCACTATCTGAACAAGAGTGGTGGGTTCGAAGTTGGTGGTGCACCCTCCCTTGTGGTGGCTAACGAGGGGGTTGCCACATCTCTCTCCACGACTACCCTTCAGAAAGGTATCTATGCCTTCTTCTTCGGTCAGAAGGGACTCATGGCTGGGCTTAGCCTACAGGGGACAAAGATCTCCCAGTTCACTCCTAGTAAGTAGTGGTCCGATGATACCCCATTGAGGGTGAACTTAATGGCTGCTCATTTGCCATGCTTTGATGGCTTCAATCGGGTGTGTGAAGCATGATCAAATTCAAGGTGAGGTTGTTGTGGTACCGCAGTACGCCCCATGCAATGCATTAGGTGAGCAGTGATTAGAGGAATGCCGAGACATCCAGGCAGGATCCAAACCCACTTACTGCGTATTGAAAAATGAGTTGGTGCCTTATAGGCACCAAATTACATGGGATCGGAAGCTATGCCCCAGCCCCATCCAGCTTGATCCCCGAAGGCGCTCCAATCGGAATTATCCATATTGACCTGAGCATCTAGAAGTTGTTCGTCGATCTTCTTCTGTTTTAGCTTTAGCCCTCTGTACGCCTGATACTGCGCGGGGGTGCCGATGAGAAGGGCCTTTCTAGAGGTATCCGCAAAAACATAGACTGTCCCATTCTTCCCATTTAATGGGACAACCTTACCTGGCTTTAGTGAACTGAGCTTTGCAAGTTGAGCTGGTGTTGTCGCCGGAATGGTCTGGAAACCCGCAGAGGCTAGTAGTGTGCGCTTTTCACTGATGTTAGAACAGGCTGTGATACTGACTAGACCGACGAGAAGAAACGCCTTTCCTGTGCTGGTAAGTGGCATCTGATTGGGTGATTAATAAAAGCAAGGTCCCCAGAACGGCCCACCCATTCCACCCCAAGCGCCCCACTCCTCATCTGCGTCCGCATTAAGTGATGCTGCGGCGAGTTTATCCTGCTGGATCTTGTACTGAAGAGCGTACTGCTGGTAGGTGGTGTACTGTTTCTGATTGCCGATGAGCAACGTGTTGCGGGCTGAGTCAGCAAACATGAAGACCGTCTTACCATTTTTCGCCACAGGGATGACCTTTAACTGGGGGAGGGTCTTGAGTTGGGTGATCTGCTTCGAGGTTGTTGGAACTACGGTGCGGAAACCTGCAGCGGTAAGAAGGGTCTCTTTATTCTGGCCGGTTGAACAACCAACCAGAAGGATCGAACTAAGGAGTGTGACAAGAATGGGGAGATGGGAACGTTTCATCGTCTTTGATGTGTAACGCTTAATAGCCGCGAGATGCGAGAAAGAAAACAAATCCGGCAAAGACAACGCAGTAATAACCGAACCATGCCCAGTGACCCTTCTCCAACCAACTTGAGAGGAGTTTCAGCGCTAGAAGACCGGCGATGAAGGCTCCGACCATTCCGAAGAGGCCTGGACCAAGGAGGTGAAGGAGATGTTGAGGGTGAGCTGCGTCGTTATGAGATTTGAGAAGTCTCAACAGCTCCTTGGCAATGGCAGGAGGGGTCAGGACGACTGCCAAGGCAAAGCTGAACTCTTCGACACGCTGGCGGTTGATGCCCTGAAGCATACCTACTGAGATAGTCGTCCCTGAGCGGGAGAGTCCTCGGAAAGGGATGCAGACACCTTGTGAGACCCCAATCCAGAGAGAGGAGAAAATACCTAATTCGCGTTGTCCAGTTCGTCCCCGCAGGTGGCCTGCCACGATAATGAGAAGACCTGCGCTAAGGAGCGCCGCCCCCACATACGGGAGATGACCAAAGAGATCCTCCATCTCATTCTTGGTTGAGCCATGGAGCAGAACCTTTTCGATGAGGAGCTTGAGAGCCAGGCCCACGGCAAGAGTTGCCACGGTGGCAAGAGCCACGTTCTTGAGCGAGGCCCGGAAGTTTACCTTGCTAGCAAAGAATGTCCTCTTCCATGCCTTCCAGAAGTAGGCGATGACGGCGATCATGGTGCCGGTATGGAGCATGACTAGAAGGAACGTCATGGCGGGACTTGCTGGATCAAGGCCCATCAATTTCTCAGCGACAATCACGTGGGCTGAGCTTGAGACTGGGAGCAGTTCGGCTGCCCCTTGAATGAGGCCGAGAAAAAGAATCTGAAGGAGTGTGGGTTCCATGGTGGGGCGATGTGTCGTGTAAAAGAAGAGAGGTAAGGATGGGGTGCGAGTTGATACTAAACAGACTGGGGATTGCTGCTAGTCGGTAGTGCGTGGTCGTTGTTTTTTCATAGCCAGCGTGGAGAAGACCATGACCCAGAAGGACTGGGCCACGATGAAAAACGGAATCCCAAGTGCCGGGGGCAGAGAGTAAATAATGCAGACCAGAGGGATCCAGACCATCCAGTTGGCCATCAGCACGGGAAAGACCTTCAGCGCATAGAAGGGGAGGGGGCGATGGCCGTGAAAGCCCTGGAAACTGAAGCCGTGATCCCTCCAGATGAAAGCGCAGACTGCTTGGGGCATGGCCAGCAAGGGGCAGTAGACGAAGGCATCAACCAAGACCTTCTGTGCAATGATTGGGATGGTCTCCGAGGGGCCGAAAAGGAAGTACTGGAGACGGTAGAAGAGATCCACCTGCATGCCGATGAGTCCCCAGAAAGGGATGCCAAAAAGGAGCCGCGCGCGTAGTCCCAGGGCATTCTTTTGGGCGGTCTTGGGTAGGAGAAGCCTTAGAAATTCGGGAAAGATGGAGGAGGCAAGGGATGTTCCGATGAAGGAGAAGAGCAGACCCCAACGGGAACGCAGAATGGCAAGCTCCTCAAACGCACTCCGTGAAGAAGGATGAAAGAGGTAGGCTAGAGCCATGCCTGCCATGATTGCTTGGAGAATCAAGCCTGGGAGAAGGTTGGCTTTCAGAGCAGCCACAGCTTCCTGCCAGGCTGCATCCAAGAGTCGGAGACCTCCCGATTTGCCCGAGGAAGAAGGGTGATGATCAAGTGGCGGTGACATCAGTCAGTCGATGGGAAGCAGGTGAACGTTAAAAGGATGTAGAGAGTGCTGAAAGGCTGCTGATACCCTAGAAAAAGCAAAAGAGCTTCCCGGTAAGGAAGCTCTTTGCTGAGAGGCACCGGCAGAGACTGCCGTGGGAAATTTGAAAATTAACGCTTGGAGAACTGGAAGCGCTTGCGAGCTCCTGGACGACCTGGCTTCTTACGCTCACGCATGCGTGGGTCACGTGTCAGGAGCCCGTCAGCCTTGAGAAGGGGACGGTCAGCCTCGTTGAATTCATTGAGCGCACGAGCAATGGCAAGGCTGAGAGCCCCGGCCTGACCTTGAAGTCCGCCCCCTGAGGTCTTGGCATCAACATCATAAGCATTGACTGCTTTGACAGCCTCAAAGGGCTTCAACACTGTGTTCTGCATGGAAACAGTGGTGAAGTACTCTTCGAAATTCTTGCCGTTGACGCGGATTTTTCCGGTGCCCGTGACGATCTTGATGCGGGCGACTGCCGTTTTGCGGCGTCCCGTGGTGGCGGTTGTTGCTGTGGCCATGAAGTATTATTTTAAGATTCTGGAATTGCTCTCGTCAGGCCCTTACTTGGCTGCCTGAGGATTCTGAGCAGCGTGAGGATGCTCAGCACCGGAATAGACTTTGAGCTTCCGGTAGATCGTGCTGCCTAGACGGTTGTGAGGGATCATTCCCTTGACGGCGCGCTCGATGAGGAGCTCAGGGCGACGCTGGCGACGCTGGCGGAAGGTCTCGGACTTGTGTCCTCCAACGAATCCGGAAAAGCTCATGTAGGTTTTCTGAGTCTCTTTCTTTCCGCCGATCTGGATGTCGCCGGCATTGATCACCACGACAAAGTCGCCGGTGTCTACATGTGGTGTAAAAATAGCCTTATGCTTGCCTCGGAGCAGATTGGCTGCCTGGACGGCGACATGGCCGAGGTACTGGTTTTTGGCATCGATCACCCACCACTGGCGTTTGACCTCGGGAGCTTTAGCGGAAAAAGTCTTCATACGGAATTCAGGAAAGGTTGAAGAGACTATGGAGTGATCGCCTTTGTGTCAAAGGAGAAAAGATGTTTTTTTAACGGGGATGATTTCAAGCGGAGGGTGGAGTTCCATTTTACCTCGCCATTTCCTCATTTCGTCTGACCTACTCATTTATGGCTTCGATTAGCTTTCTAGGAACAGGTTCCGGCATTCCATCCGCTGAGCGATACTTCACCAGCATGCTTCTCTTGCTTGAGGGAAAGCATCTACTCATCGACGCTGGGGAGCCTTGTGTTCATCTGCTGCGTGATCGCGGGGATCTTGTAAGCACGCTGGATGCCGTGCTCATCACACATGGGCATGTCGATCATATCGGGGGACTCCCAGCCCTGCTTCAGGGGGCTATGCTGCTCGGACGAAGCAGGCCTCTGACGATCTATCTTCCCTGCGAAATGATTGATCCGATCCGTGCATGGATTCGTGCTCTCCATCTGACAGAGGGGGGGCTTGGGTTCCCGCTTGATTGGCAAGGCTGGAAAGATCACGAGGAGGTCGATCTGGGTGATGGGATTTCTGTCACTCCTCATTCCAACGACCATCTGATCTCTTGCTATCGCTCCCTGCCTGGAGCCGAGAGTTCCCGTCAGTGTCATGCTTATTCTCTTGTGATCACCTCGGGGGAGTTCCGGGCGATCTTCAGTGGTGACCTCTCGTCGGCCTCCGACCTCTCGCCGCTGTTAACGCTTCCGATCAACGTGCTGGTGAGTGAGCTCTCCCACTTCGACGCCAAGGAGCTCGCTGGGGTTCTCGAGGGAGCTGATCTTCACGCCCTCTGTCTCGTCCACCTCTCCGGGGAGTATGCCGATGAACGATCCCAGCTTCAGGAGCACATGGAGGAACTTCTCCCGCACGTCAGCGACGTGATTATCCCCGAGGACGGGGAGGTCTTGGATTTCTAGCCCCTACTCGCTTTCGGACAATGGATTTCCGGAGAGTTTCCGATTCTGCGAGTCTGAGTCTTCTAGCGGATTCCTGAATTTGTCGGAGGCTCAACCTCGATCACCGGGAGCGGAATCCTAAGGCGGATCTCGTCATCGATCAGGATCTCCACGTGATAGGTGCCGTATTTCTGGAACTGAACGCCGCCGAAGAAGTGGACGTTGGTGGCATGTGCGCTGAGATCCGTAAGAGTGAAGGGGACCTCGGCCTGAGCAATTGCCTGATCCTCTTCGGGATCATAGATGAGGCACTTCTGGACGAAATCCCCGCTGCCGCCGCACCAGCGTGTCCAGAGGCAGAGCTTGAAGAAGCCGATGGGCAGAGTGGGGGTGGGGATCGCGCCGATCACCCCGATGAGGGTCTGCTGCCCGCTGATCTCGGCCCTGACATCCTCGCAGAGGATGGCTGCTTGAAGATCGGGTAGAATAGAATTGGCTGTCATGCTGGTAACTGATCGTGCTGTAGCTACAGGCGAATGGCAAGGAGAGCATCGGAGTCACTCCACGATCCATTCCCACCCCGCTCTCGACACGGGGCCTCCCGCGCGGAAATATTACCTGAACTTCATGCAACTTTCCGACTCGACCATCGCAGATCTCCTCCTCTCCTACGGGGAGGTGCCGCTCTGCAACGATGCCGCCGCGCCGAGGCTGCCCTCGAAGAGCGAGGTCGGAGAGCTCTGCCGTGAACTGCTGCGCATCATCTTTCCAGGGCGCCTGAGCGGATGCCTGATCCCTGAAGAGGAATCGCGGCGGCGCTTTGCCGGGGCGGCCGACTCCCTGGAGTTCCAGATTAAGCAGAGCCTCGCTGTCAGCGGTTCGCCCCGTACCTCTCTCGAAGGCTCGCCTGCCGAGCTGGCTGCGGAGTTCTTTGCCGGATTGCCAGGCATACGAAAGGTCATCGCAACCGATATCGAGGCTGCCTTCAAAGGTGATCCCGCCGCGCGGAGCATCGGGGAGATCCTCCTTTCCTATCCCTGCGTCGATGCCGTCTCGATCCAGCGGATGGCTCATTCCCTCTACAGGTCTGGAGTTGAGTTGCTCCCGCGCATGATGACGGAGTGGGCTCACGAGCGCACCGGAATCGACATCCATCCCGGGGCCTCGATCGGCACCCATTTCTTCATCGACCACGGAACCGGCGTAGTCATCGGGGAGTCATGCCGGATCGGCCACCACGTGAAGCTCTACCAAGCGGTGACGCTCGGGGCCCGTAGCTTTCAGAAGGATGACGATGGCAGGATCATCAAGGGAGGAAAGCGCCATCCCGATGTCGGTGATCATGTCATCGTCTACCCGTACGCGACGATTCTGGGCGGAGAGACAGTGATCGGCGAGGGATCCACCATCGGTGCCAATGTCTTCCTGATGCACGGAGTGCCCGCCCACTCACTGGTCTATCTCGAAGAGGGGGTCATGAGGATCCTTTCCAAAAAGTCCGGTGATGCCGCCAAGGCAGGCGTCTGACGAGACCATGAGTCAGGCATGATCTATCTCGATCACAACGCGACGACTCCGCTCTGCGGCGAAGCCCGTGAGGCCATGCTTCCCCTGCTGGGTGATCTTCTTGGAAATCCCTCCGGCATCCATGCGCCAGGACGACGCGCCCGCGCCGCCATTGATGAAGCCCGCGACAGCATCGCCGCCATGCTGGGAGCCAAATCTCACGAGCTCATTTTCACCTCCGGGGGCACGGAGAGCTGCAACCTGGCACTCCTTGGCCTCGCGCGCCGTCACCGAACGGAGGAGAGGAATCACCTGATCACGGCCGCCTCGGAGCATCACGCCGTCCTCCATTCGATGCGCGCCCTTGGAGAGAAGGAAGGCTTCGAACTTACGGAGATTCCGGTGAATGAGAGGGGACTCGTGGAGCCCGAAGTCTTCGCCGCTGCACTTCGCCCCGGAACCATCCTCGCCTCGGTGATGATGGCCAATAACGAGACGGGAGTAATTCAACCAGTTGATGAACTGGCCGCGATTGCGCGAGCGAACGGGGTGCTCTTCCACACCGATGCCGTCCAGGCCTTCGGTAAGATGGAATGCCTGCCTCATCTCTTGGGCGTCGATGCGCTCTCAGCGACTGCGCATAAATTCTACGGACCGCACGGGGCGGGGTTTCTCTGGTTGCGATCAGGTGTCTCCATCGACTCGATCCAGCATGGCGGATTCCATGAAAACGAGCGTAGGCCCGGAACTGAGAACGTGGCCTCCATTGCTGGCATGGCAGTTGCCGCTCGCCTTGCCACGGCTGAAGTAGCAATAGGCGTCGAAGCTCTCCGCCAGGAGGCGCTAAGGGAGCGCCTGTGGCAGGGGATCACCTCCCTCGATCCCTCGGCTGTCAGGAACGCCGTGGGTGCTCCCGTGCTTGCCAGCACTCTCAATGTCAGCTTTCCCAGGTGTGACGGAGAGACGCTTCTCATGGGGCTGGATCTGGAGGGAGTCTCCGCTTCGAGCGGATCCGCCTGCATGGTCGGATCGATCCAAGCCTCCCATGTGCTTCTTGCCATGGGTGCTTCCGGGGAGCGTGCTCGCGCGACAGTCAGATTTTCACTCGGTAGGCACACCAGCAAGATGGAGATCGATGCGACTCTTGAGGCACTCTCGAGGGTTCTCTCTCGGCAGCACCGTTCATGAGTTCCTTCATTCATCAGGTGGGCCAGAAGCTGGGATCCCAGATGCGTCTCCTTTTTGAAGGGATGTCGGGTGATCGAGTGTCGGGGAGTAGTGATATCCCGATAAGAAACTTATCCCAGCGCACGGAGGGTGCAGGTGCCATGTTGGGAACGCCATCTCAGATGGCGGCTTCCACTGCTCTCATCGCTAGTGGTAGAGGAAGTAAGGGATGGAAGAAGCGAGACTCCGACCTAGAGGAAAGGGCCCGGCGCCATCTCGAACCTCTTGCTCCCCGGCTCCTTTCCGGGCTGATCGTGGGTTGGAACCCCCGCATGCGCACGACCGCAGGAGTGGCGATTTCTTCCCGTTCGGAGATCTGGCTCAATCCGGCGCTGCGCTCCATCTCCGAGGAGGAGGTGGAGAAAACCCTGCTTCACGAACTCGCCCATGTTCTGGCCCAACACCGGCACGGTCGGCGCCGTCTCGCACCCCATGGTCCGGAGTGGATGCAGGCCTGCGTCGATCTGGGGATACCGGGGGAGAGCCGCACCCACCAGCTGCCTTTCATGGGAAGGCGGATGAAGAGGCATTATCTGCTCCGCTGCCCTGGGTGCAACGAGAGTCACGAACGGGTACGAGCCCCCCGCAGGGCGGTGGCGTGTCTCGCCTGCTGCCGCACTCACAACAATGGTGCCTATCACGAGCGCTTTCGCCTTCTGGTCACGAGGAAGTCTGGGAATTGAAGCTGCGAAGCATGCGCCAGGAACGCGGACAAGATTGATTGGGTGTCTTATCAAAACCTTCCCTTTTTTTTCATTTTGGGAATGATCCTTAACCCAGTCTTTTTTTAATCTGTCAACACACCCCCCATGTCCAAAAACATCGAGTCCCATCTCATCGAGAACCGCATCTTCAAGCCCTCTACCGAGTTCTCCAAGAAAGCCCGGGTCGGCAGCATGGCCGAGTACAAGAGGATGCATGCCGAGTCGGTAAACAAACCCGACAAATTCTGGGCACGTGAGGCCAAGGAACTGCATTGGTTGAGAAAATGGACCAAGGTCCTCGACTGGAAGCTCCCGTACGCCAAGTGGTTCACCGGCGGAAAGATGAATGCCGCCCAAAACTGCCTCGATCGCCACCTCGAGACTCCCCGGGCCAACAAGGCCGCCATCATCTGGGAGGGTGAGCCCGGTGACAAAAAGGTTCTGACGTACCGTCAACTGCACCGCGAAGTTTGCAAGTTTGCCAATGTCCTTAAGCGTAACGGGGTCAAGAAGGGCGACCGCGTCCTCATCTACATGCCGCTCATTCCCGAGGCTTCCATCGCCATGCTGGCCTGCGCCCGCATCGGAGCCGTGCACTGCGTCGTCTTCGGCGGATTCAGCGCCGAGAGCATCAAGGACAGGCTTGCCGACAGCGGAGCCAAGATCGTGGTCACCGCTGACGGTGGCTATCGCCGCGGCCTGTTGGTCACCCTCAAGCAGAATGTCGACCACGCGCTCAAGGGGAACGATTCCGTCAAAAAAGTCATCGTTTTCCGTCGCTCCGAAGTTGAAATCCACATCGAGGAGGGACGCGATGTGTGGTGGCACCGTGAAATGGAGTACGTCACGGCTGATTGTCCCGCCGAGCACCTCGACAGCGAGCATCCGCTCTTCATTCTCTATACCAGCGGCTCCACCGGTAAGCCCAAGGGAATCCTTCACACCACGGCCGGCTACCTCGTCGGCACCTACTCGACGACCAAATACGTCTTCGACCTCCGCGAGGAAGATGTCTATTGGTGCACCGCCGACATCGGCTGGATCACCGGTCACAGCTACCTGGTCTACGGCCCTCTCTCTAACGGGGCGACCTGCTTCATGTACGAAGGTGCTCCAAACTGGCCCGAACCCGACCGCTTCTGGAAGCTGATCGCCGATTACGGCGTCACCATCTTCTACACCGCTCCCACGGCGATCCGTGCCTTCATGAAGTGGGGGGATCACCATCCCAAGCAGCACGACCTCTCCTCACTCCGCTTGCTTGGCACCGTGGGAGAGCCGATCAATCCCGAGGCCTGGATGTGGTTCAACAAGCACATCGGAGCCGAGCGTTGCCCGATCGTCGACACCTGGTGGCAGACCGAGACAGGGGCTCACATGATCACCCCGTTGCCCGGAGCCACTCCTTGCAAGCCTGGCACGGCGACACTCCCCTTCTTTGGAGTTGATGCGGCGATCGTGGATGACGACGGCAACGAAGTGCCTCACGGACAGGGCGGCAAACTCGTTATTCGCAAGCCCTGGCCCTCGATGCTCCGCGGAATCTGGGGAGACAAAACCCGCTTCCGTAAGCAGTACTGGAGCGAGGTCAAGGGAGCCTACTTCACCGGTGACGGTGCGCGCAGGGACAAAGAGGGCAACTTCTGGATCGTGGGGCGCATCGACGATGTCCTCAACGTTGCCGGCCACCGCCTCGGAACCGCCGAAGTGGAGAGCGCCTTGGTCAGCTACCCCTCCGTCGCCGAGGCTGCCGTCGTTGGCCGTCCAGACGAGATCAAGGGACAGGGCGTCGTGGCCTTCGTGGTTCTCTGTGAGGGGAACAAGCCGAGCGAGGATCTCAAGAAAAAGATCCGCAACCACGTCGGTGATCTGATCGGTCCCATCGCCAAGCCTGATGAGATCCGTTTTGCCGAATTACTCCCCAAGACCCGCAGTGGTAAGATCATGCGCCGACTTCTCAAGCAGGTGGCAAGTGGTCAGCCCCTGACCGGGGATACCTCCACGCTCGAAGATCTGAGTGTGCTGACTAAGCTCTCCAAACGAGAGGAATAGTCGGGAGGGTGTAGCCCCCTACTAGTGTTGAGTTTTTTTGCTCAAGAAACAAAAAGTGCCCCGGAGTTTCCTCCGGGGCACTTTCCTTTTGATCAATCCTAACCTCTAAAAGATAAAGCGGAGGCCGGCGCGGCTGAGGCTCTCGTTGAGACCATGGTTGCCGTAGATGTAGCGGGAGTCGACGAAGAGGCCGAAGGCGCGGTTAAACCGATATTCCAGGCCACCTCCGACATTGCCGTTTCCCTGTGCCTGATGGGCTCCCCATGTGGCACCGCCGCCAGCAATGGCGTAAGGAGCCAGGTGAAGGCTCTCGATGGGGAGGCGGGCGATCAGATTGCCTTGGAGGTTATCGTAGGTCGATCCGTCGCCGTTGAGACCGCCGAGTGTGTTGTCAACGCCGATGCCGAAGTAACGGGTGAAGAAGTACGAGAGGCCCAAGCCTCCCCCCACACCGTTGTAGTTCTTGTTGTTGAACTTTCCTGCTGCGCCGGCAACGAAGGCATCAAGCTGCACTTCACCGGCTCGGAAGAGATCTTCCTGCGGGGCAACGATGACTTTCTTGGATGAGTATCCTGTTCCTGCAAATGTTGTCGCAGCAGTTGTGAGGATAATGGCTAGGAGTGTGAGTGCTTTGTTCATGGTTTTGGTATGTGTTCTGATATTGGGTTGTTGAGTTGGGTGGTATCTTTTAATGCGGTGCAAAAGTACCACCCTGTAGGGAAACGAGTCCATTGGCGCACATGCTTAGCTGCACTAAGCCAAATGCTTAGTGCAGAGACGGGAAGTACAAGGCCTCTTGCCCGCTCCTACACTGACTGCTTTCTCAAACGATGCTGATGATCCGCGTGACGTAGAGGAAGACGAAGACTGAAAGC
>Ga0209829_10000360_pt1 | contig 42622 bp, 43 predicted proteins | sample C_140205_EF_Meta_FD_187311 | JGI IMG/M metagenome (GOLD analysis project Ga0209829, IMG submission 187311) | Freshwater microbial communities from Lake Croche, Canada to study carbon cycling - C_140205_EF_MetaG (SPAdes) (version 2) | ecosystem: Environmental > Aquatic > Freshwater > Lake...
AAGGCGATGGCCGGGGTGGAACTTGCCAGCATCCCACCTACTGCGAGCCAGTTTTCAAGGGTCCTGTCGAGTTGGTAGAGACCCATGATTGAAGGCAGTTCAAAGGCCGCGCGCTGAAGGGCATCAATGCTTTGGGTGGCCGACAGCGTGATATAGAGATTGATAATGGCGAGGATCGGCATCCACAGCTGAATCCACACCAGCATCAGGCAGTATTGGCCCATCATCTGGATACCACGACCACCCAGGAGAAGCGTAAAGGCCATGATGGGCGTAAGAGCAAAACTAAATCCTTCGATCCACGCCATCATCGGACGAACGATCCTTGTAAAGAGGGTTTCTTCTGCTGCCCACTGGGTATTTCGTTGCAATATGGCGGTTTCTATCATGGCCGCTTGGCTGGCATGCAGACTGTCCTCATGGCGACGAATGACCCCCGCTTCAAACATCGGGAGGAGGGCGGCCGAGATCATATAATCGCGAGCCGCCAGTTGCCCCCGGGTCAGCGCATCAAGGGCAGACTGCAGGCGGTCCAGGGTCGGTGATGTCCTCCCTAGCGTCGCATCGAGACGTTGCTCAAGGGCATTTAGGCCTATTTGATTGAGATAGGCTTCAATCTTTGGCCAGGCGGTGCTGCAGGTGACTATTTCTTGGCGTTGATTGAGGTGAAGGGCCGTCGTATAGAGGTCGGAGTCAAAGCGGATGGCATCGAGAACCTTTGGTGTTCTTAAGATCTGATCCATGGGCGTGATCCCAAGGTCGACCCCGGTGAGGGTGCAGTCCCTCACATAGTCTGCGAAGGTCTCTTCAAGGTCGGTCCCAGGATGTGGGCTATTAGCCCCCCCGAGATCCATCCGTGATTTTAGATTTCGGCGGACGGCGGTGATGATTTCAAGGGTGGTCGCAAATCCGTGTTGGGTCATGCTGGGAGTGCTGAAGCCCTGTTCAAACAGTACGGTGAGTCGATAGCCGAGCGCTGACAGAATCGCGCCACTGACCGCAGGGCCCAGGGGGACATGATCGACCATCCGCATCTCGCCGGTATAGGCGTCCTCAATAGCGACCTTCGCGGTGGGAACGAAGAGGGCGAGATAGAGAAGGATCGCGGTGATCATGTTCTGATAGCTCAAACCCCGCCCTTCGTTCTGCATCAATCCCCGAACCATCATAAAGAGGACACCGATCAAGGCGCCAATACCCGCGGCCATGCTGAAGTCGGCGGTGGCGGTGACCATGGCGAGACTGTTGAGAATCGCCGTCAAAAAGGCGGCATCACCAATCGAATAGAGGGTGTAAGTCATGGGGTTTTAGCGGTCACTGCGCCCGTAGCGTGTTCTAGCCCCCCATAATGCTTCGGTTTGAGAGTTAACCTGAGATCTTGATAAAACCTCAGAAGGGATTGGGTATTGCCGAATCGGCCGCCAAGATCATGGCTGACTTCATCGACCTCATGCGCCACTTGACCCAGGAGTTCCTTTAGTTTTGCAGCGTAAGCATGATCAAGGTTGAGAGTGCTGAGACGGCCAGCATAAAGAAGATCATCGATGAGACTTTTTGACATCTCAAAAGCGATCAACGGTGACGCTTCTTCAGCAAAGAGACGGGCGAGTCCTTGATCCTCCCGAGACAGATTCCTGAGCATCGCCCCCATAGCCCCGGGAGCGGCGGTCATGAATGCTTCATCCTCCTTCCCAAGAGGTCCCTGATTAGTGGAGAATTTAGCAACCAGACCGCCATATCCATCTTCGCCCAGTAAGATCTGTCGAACTCTGCCATGAAGCCCCATCAGCGCGTGGGTTTCAATGACGGGGTGCAGGCACCCATCCATCCCGCCTGTGTCGCAGCGATACCTCTTCGCCGGTGACGATGCATTGTCCGATCCCATCAGCACATCCTTAAGGCCGATCAATGGGGGTAATACCGTCACCGGAAGATTCATCCCTTTACCATCAGGACTTTGACCCGGTGCTTCAAGAATCAAGGAACCTGTCACCGATAGAATATCCTCCAACAGTCCATCATCGCCCGAGGTAAACCACGCTGCGACGTGTGCTTCATGGAGCGCGCGCCAAGTGAGGTTACCTTGAATCTCATGGGCGAACGGCCCTGGTGCTGCCTTTAGTGCCTGCTCTAATGGATCGCCAAGGGCCGAGTTGCCGGCCATGCTTCCGAACACATCACTGACGCCTCTCGATAAGGAAAGCGTCGACATCTTCGATTTATTTTGGGTGTCAAAGGCAGCAACACCATCATTAACAAGGCCTTGAGCAAGTTGGCAGGAACTTGAAAAAAGTTGGTTGAACTGCTGAACCTTTCGCTGTAAATCAGTCATCACACTCCCGCAATCAGGGCACATCGCATTGATAGCCAACTGAAAGGCATAACCTCCAGCATTACCGGCAATACTTCTCATGAGGGTCACAAACTGATCAGAATTGATGAATGAGAATGAGCCGCCATAAAGATCAATGCCGCCGCAACCGCCGCCAAATGAAGGGGGTACCAAGGTGATGGGCTGCGTGTGTAGGGTCCGGTTTCTTATTGACACGGAACCACCACTTAAGACCCCCCGTCGTTGTGACATCACCAGGTCTGGCCGTGAGGTATTGGTCATGCTGTTCATCATCAGATCCATCTCTTGCTGAAGCCCCCCTTCACTGTCGCCATAAGCGATCATGGCGATAATGAGGAGGGTTCCACGACCTTTCTTTGTCATGGCGCGGTGGACGGCCCTTGATGCGGTAAGGCGAGTGCATCGCCAAGGCTCGGCGTTGCAACCGGAAGTTCACCTTGGGTTTTAGTCCATAGATCGTCACTCAGATAGCCATCCCGATGCGCCATCGTGAGAATGCGCTGGGTGAGCTCTTCAAGGGCGACCAAGCCTTCAGCGATGGGGACAATTCGATGAGGCGGTTCTAATAAAAAGACGGCGGGGGTCGTACGAATACCTAAAGATTCTGCTTCGCCATGGTCGCTTCTGAAGGAAGGATAATGGCCCAAAGGCAATGGTTTTCCATCCAACGATAGGGGGATCACCTTGATCTGATGCCGAATCTCCAATCCTCTGATGAGAGGCGCCTCAAGATCGCAGTACCGACAGTCAGAGCGGAAGGCAAAGAGGATTCCACAGCGTAAAGCAATGATCTGAAGGGCCTCTTCAGTAGCCTCACGCGCCATTCGATTCGCTTCATGAGCGCCGAAGGTGGTGATCGGGCGGCGCCTATTTTCATCCAATGTTGGATCCGATAAGACAACCTCATGGGCCGCTTCGGTAAATCGATGGGCCTTGTCCATGAGTATTCGCTGCAAGGCAAAATAATGGTGGATGTTTTGTGGGGTTGGGTCATCGATGGCCCGATCGCGGTAATTCGGAAGTTCTGATCGAAACCACGCCGTCGACAGAGGCGCGGGTGGTGTGTTTGATTCTGCAGATGGCTTGCTATCTGAGGGCGACTTTATGGGTTCGGGAGTTGTTTTTTTGAGTTCTGGCGGAGACGTTGGGATGATTTCTCGCCAGAACCAGCCGCGTGCCTTGTCGCTGTAAAAGGGTTTTTCACTCCCATGCGCGTTGACAGTGGCCAGCAGCAGAAGGGCTATTGAAATGATCATGACGGCATGAGGAATAGGATTCGACAGGCCGGTCATTGTGAACGGAAGGGCATCTAGCCCTGTTCTTGAACATCAAGAAAACAAGCAGTAACCTCAGAGAGGACGCATCATGAGATGCCCCCTCGTGCCATCAGGGCTTATCGAGCAGGCTTTTAGGAAACCGGCAGCTCACCGCATAAGGTCCAGAGTAGGGTTCATGACTGTTATAGACGAATCCTGGACTAATGTTGGGGCGACCGATCCTGCAGTCCATGGCGAACGTCGCCAGCGTGTAGGCGTCACCTTTAGAAATCCTGAGTGGTCCTGAGGCCGTTTCGATGAGACTGTAAGCTGCATTCTTCATTGCCGTCATGAGATCGGTCGGGTGTGTACGATAACTCACCCAATACTTGACGGTATCATGCGTCATGACCTCTGGCGCACGAGGTCCCCTGCGCTTTTTCGGAAGCAGGCAGTAGGTTCCATTCACTTCATCGACCACCTCTGAGATGGGACAATCCCAATGTTTCAGAAGATAGGCGGTGGCCGCGGCGTCATCAAGACCATATTTGGCCATGATGAAGCGGTGACTCTCCGCCAGCAGATTCTGCATGGCGGTATTCATGTTGAGATCATAGCCGACTGTCGCCCAGTTCTTTTTGGTTTCAATGACCGGCCATTGTCCAAATTCGGGACGATCGCGAGTATGCACCAGATCAATGGTGACATTGAGTTCTGGGTAGGCGGTTTCAAGCGCATCGAGATCAATCTCCCCATTACCCTGAGCGGCGTGTGAATCGCCGGTCCAGATGCTTGCACCATCTCGGAAGACCGGAAGATAGGTGGTTGAACCGACAGTCATTTCTCGAATATCGAGATTACCGCCCCATGGACCCGGTTGCTTGGTGTCACAGCCCGGAGCGCTGGTGTATTGAATGCCTGGAATGTGGTAACAATAGGTCCCCGGATTCTTGGGGTTTTCGTCAGGACGCGCGACGGCCAGAACACCTGGAAAGGGTTTCAAGGGGATGGTGATGTGGTCATTGAATTTGGCTGTCATCGTTTCATTATCAAGATAATAAGTGTCGATGAAGGCCTTTCTCGGATTGGGCCACATTTTTTGAGCGATCGTGTTAACGGTTGTGGACCCCTCAACGAGAGGATATTCAGGGAATAACCCGGCTGAATCACCACTGTTGTTGGTGGCATAACTCAGCATTCTGATTTTATTGATGTGGACGGCTACAAAATCAATCGGGGCTTGACCCCACTGAGGGGCTCTCGCCCCAAGGACTTTGATCGGTCCCGTCATCGTGTGCGGGCCACGGATGACCGTCATGGGATCACCGGATTCAACGATGGCGCTATTGATGTAGCTCAGTTGTTCTATGGTGATGCCGGGAACCACCTGGCCGCCACCCGCCACCACGGTTTCGATCGCAACGGTATCACCCGGACTGATTTCAAGGGCAACAGGTTGGTCGGGATATTCAAAATACCCCCAGGTAGTGGTTGCTGGCGAGGCCGGCAGAATCCAGGTCCGGTTCATGCCCGCCTTGCTGGAGCGGACTTCCATATTGGGTTGAAAAAGAGGGCCCTTAAACATCACGGGCGGAAAGGGGATCGGTGTAGGCTGGGGATAGCAGGGGGTGTTGTTCCACGAATGACCGGTTTTTTGATCACAGGTAGCCACCGGAACCCATTGGGGGAGTCCATCATTCTCAGCGGTTAGGGGTATCGCCGAGTAGGCCAGACCGCTCCTGATCGTGATCAGTACAATCATCGCAACAAGGAAACGCTCTTTTTTTATTGATTGACGGGCCATGGATTGGTGTCTCGCTGGTTAAGCCTGTTGAAGAGGAAATTCCCTCAACCATCGTGGTTTTTTCATAGATCGATGACCACGCGAAGGGAAGGCCCGTTCCTGACTGGATTCTATCAAAGATCATCGGATGTCGGCTCATGATGATCAATGACCGCGGCGGCAAGACTATTCCCCAGCACATTGGTGGCACTCCGCCCCATATCGAGCAAGGGATCAATCCCAAGAATTAATAGCAAACCCGCCTCTGGGATTTGAAAATGGGTCAAGGTCGCCGATATCACCAGCAAAGAGGCTCTCGGAACACCGGCGACTCCCTTGCTGGTGATGAGCAGCATGAGGAGCATGACCCACTGATCGCTGAGGGGCATATCGATGCCATAGGCTTCGGCGATAAAGAGGGTTGCAAAGGTCATGTACATCATGCTGCCATCAAGATTGAAGGAGTACCCCAAAGGCAGGACCATCCCAACCACCCGCTCCCTGCAGCCAAAAACTTCAAGCTGGCGCAGGAGAAGAGGATAGGCCGCTTCACTACTCGCGGTCCCAAAGGCAAGCAGCATGGGATCTTTGATGAGACCCAGAAGATGTCTGACAGAGACGCCCATGAGAAGTCGACCGATCAGGATCAAAACGCTCCAAAGGATAAATAGCCCACAATAAAATTCGATCATCAAAAGCCCATAGGTCCCAAGAATGCCGATGCCCTGAACAGCGATGACACTGGCAATGGCTGAAAAGACCGCAACGGGTGCCATCATCATGATCATGCTGGTGAGACGAAACATGACCAGCGCGAGGGATTCAAGGAGCATGAAGACGGGTTTAGCCGGGGCGCCAATGGCGCCGCCTGCAAGACCAAACAACACCGAAAAGACCACAATCTGAAGGATTTCATTATGGGCCAAGGCGTCGGTGATGCTGGCTGGGACGAGATGCTCTAGGAAGATTTCGAAGGAGAGGGATTCTGCAGCGCCCTTGATGGAGGTGGCCGCGTCTGGCAGGGGCAGATGAAGGGCTGTGCCTGGATGCAGCAGGTTGACTAACAGCATCCCAAGACAGAGGCTTAGGAGCGAGGCAGAGATAAACCAGGTCATCGCCCGAAGGCCGATCCTGCCCACCGCGGCCCCTGATCCCATCTGCCCGACTCCAACTGTTAAGGTGGCGAGGACCAATGGGCCAATCAGTAGCTTGATGAGCCTTAGAAAAAGGTCGGTCAGGGCTTTGAGTCCCCGAACCACAAGATCTATCGTTTGTGGATCTATGTCGGTTTTAAAAAAGCTTAGGAAAGATCCCACCAGGATGCCTAAGAAAACAGCCAAAAGTACCCGTCGGGTGATGAGCCGGCTGGCTTTTGAACTGTCGATGGATGGCTTATTCAATGTCATGGGGTGATCACGTTCTGGCCGTAATGGTGGAGGGCATTCATCGCGATCATCTGATCTTCAAGCTCCCGGCAGCGCTCTTCCCAGTAGGCCGTGGTGCCGAACCAGGGAAAGGCTTTTGGAAAGGCAGGATCGTTCCACCGTCTTGCAATCCATGCGGCATAGTGGATGAGCCTTAAGGTTCTCAGGGCCTCCACCAGATGCAGCTCCCGACTATTGAACGATCTAAACGTCTCATAACCTTCAATGAGAAGTTCAAGATCCAGTCGTTGTTCGTGGCGATTACCGGTGAGCAGCATCCAAAGATCCTGAACGGCTGGCCCCATGCGACTGTCATCGAAATCAACCAGTAAAGGGCCATCATGAGACCACAGCACGTTTCCTGGGTAGGCATCACCATGGAGCCTCAAGTGCTCAATGGGCCCTGCTTGCTGATAGGCGTTCTCTATTGCAGTCAAAGCCTCGGTGGAGATCGCTTCGTAATGTTTGAGGGTTTCGTTGCCCATAAGGCCCAGCGCCAAGATAGCATTTCGGGGTTCGATACCAAAAGATTCGATATCGAGGGTAGGCCGATGGCTGAAGGCTTTCTGGCCGCCGATCAGATGGACTCTGGCCATGAGACGGCCCATGCGCTCAACATCATCTGGATCATTTAATTCAGGGGCATAGCCGCCCCGCCTTGGGAACGATGCAAAACGAAACCCGCCATAGTGGTGGAGTAGGTCACCGGCTGGATTGGACAGCGCGGCGACGATAGGTAATTCATCAAGGGAGAGTTCTTCTAGAAATTGAAGTTCTTCTAAAATCGCTGCATCAGACCATCGGTCAGGGCGATAAAACTTGGTGATGATAAAGTCCCCATCATCCAGACCGACCTGAAAGACACGATTTTCGTAGCTATTTAGAGCAAGAAGACGACCATCAGGTTCAAAGCCACTGGCTTCGAGCGCGCTCAATATGACGTCAGGAGTGAGTCCATCAAAAGGAACCAGGGTGCCATCCTTGTCGTCGCTCACATGCGCGTCATCCAATCGATTAAAGGGCATGAGAAGAGGGTCCGCCGGGTGGTTGATCAGCGTTGATTGAGCACGTGCTCAATCAACGCTAGAAGATCGGGGCCAAAACGTGGGGAAAGATGGGCTTCAACCGGGAGATACCAATAATTGTCTCGGGCAAGATGAAAACACTTGACCGCATCTTTCTCTGTCATTAAAAGGGCTTCATCGCCAGCAAATTCAAGATCATGTTGCGTGTAGCGATAGTGGTCGGGGTAAGTCTTCGTCTTCATGCTTACGCCCTGCGCTTCTAAAAGCGCATAAAAACGTTCCGGGTTACCAATCCCAGCCATGGCATGAAGCGGCGCTCCGATGAATCCAGTCAGTTGTTTACGCTGGCAGACGTTCTTAAGGTTGGTGGCCAAACTGCCTTTGAGCTCCATCGTGTACTCCGCCTCTGGATGACCGCTATGATAGACGACCATGTCGACCTGTTCGAGTCGTTCGACGGGTTCTCTTAAAGGGCCTGCTGGAAGCAGATGTCCATTACCGAAACCGCGTTGGCCATCAATGACGGCAATTTCGATATCCCTCATCAATTCATGGTGTTGGAGACCATCATCGGTAATCAGGATATCCACATCATGCGCCTTTAGCAGCGCTTCACCGGCAAGCACCCGTTGTGGGTGGACATAGACAGGGCATCCGGTTCGTCGGGCGATGATCACGGGTTCATCTCCTCCCAGAGAGGCAGGTGTCTGAAAGGTGACCCCCAGGGGTTGCCGCGAAACATTCCCACCATAACCGCGACTTATAATCCCGGGTCTAAAGCCCCGCGACTTCAGAAATTGAGCAAGCCAGATGGTCAGTGGTGTCTTACCGGTTCCACCGACGGTCAAATTGCCGACGACGATGACAGGGACGGGCAATTTTTTGGAAGCAATTCTGCCACTCTGATAGGCTTCCCTCATCAGACTCGCGCTATGCCGGTAGACCTGTTCGATGGGAAGCAGCAATAGATTTGCTTTTTTTTGGCCGTACCACAGATGATGGGTTAGGCGATGAAAAACATTCGATAAAGGCATAAAAGGGGTGTTGTTGGTGGCGTTTTTCTTCTACCATCGCTCCTAGATAGGCGTTTTGTCAATCTTCACGGTTTTTCCCTTAAGCGACATGATCGTGTGCTGATGATTCATAGTGCCCTTCGCATCTTTTTCTTGGGACGTTTTTCGCTCATCAGCGGGACTTTGGCCTTGCTGTTGCTCGGTCAGTTCCTTTCGGAGTCTGTCCTAGGGTCAGAAGCCCAGCCTGATGAAATTCAGCCGACGGCTGATACCCTTGACATCACCAACCCAGGCTCTGATTTGGCCAATTTTCCAAATAGCGCGTTCACTCTCCCTGCCGGCGGCTTTTACCTTGAGATGACCCCCGTCAACCTCACCTCCTCCTCGAAGCGCAGTTCCCCACAATACAATGCAGAATACCTCTTGCGCTATGGTTTATTGGATGACGTTGAGATTCGGCTCTATTCCCAAGGTTTTACCGTCCAAGGTAATCCTAATCAAGCCGTCGGATTTAGTCCGCTGACCTTTGACAGTAAGATTCATTTTTGGGACGAATGGAAAGAGTATTATTTACCCGCGGCGGGTCTTGAAGTCCTCCTGCAGACAGATCTCTTGGGTTCGTCAGCATTCAATGCGGGCCTTCAGCCCGCGTTCAGCATTAATTTTGATCAGACACTCCCTTATGATTTTGAAATCGAGTACAACCTCGGGGCCGCTCGTTTTCCTGATCCTCAAAACCTCGATACGAATGTCTGGGACGCGACCTTCGCTTGGGCGATTCAGCGGTCGTTGACCGAGGATATCGACCTCTTTATCAATGGCTACTATAACTCTTCAAGCCTTCCAAGAATGACCACACGCACTGATAAATATCAACCCGCCTGCCCGACGGATGGCCCTTGTCAGGACTTTGAAAAAGTGCGGCGGGCGATAGACTCGGGGGCTAATGTAAAAATGCAGGCTGTGGGTGTAGGAGGCATCTGGACCATGGATGAACATACGGTCTTTTTCACTAATCTTGCTGCAGGCGCCTCCAGTTCAACGCCAAACTTCACTGGTTATTTAGGGTTTGCCTGGACGCCTTAACGGCTAAAAAGAGCGCGCGCCGGCATCGATTGCCGGCTGCGGTGTTCAAGCGGTTTTAACCCGGCCAACGCCACGCGTTGATCTCCGGGCTGTCAATGCCATGCGCATAGGCGTATTCACGACATGCAATCTGCTCATTACGATAGCGTTCTTTGGCATGAGCGCCAGCGGATCTTAAGGCAGGGACACGATCGATCACATCTATGGCGAGACTGAATCGGTCAATCTGGTTTTGAATGGCTAATTCTAACGGCGTATTGATATTGCCTTTTTCTTTGTAGCCACGCACATGGAAATTGGAATGATTGGTCCTACGGTAGGCCAGGCGATGGATCAAATAAGGATAGCCGTGAAAGTTGAAAATGACAGGCTTGTCGATGGTGAAGAGGCTATCAAAATCTAGGGTTGATAGTCCGTGTGAATGTTCGTAGTCAGGTTGCAACTTAAAAAGATCCACCACATTGATGAAGCGGATTTTGAGCGCGGGAAAGTCTTTGCGCAGCATGGCGGTCGCAGCGAGGGCTTCCTTGGTGGGAATGTCGCCTGCGGAAGCCATCACAACGTCAGGCTCTTGACCCTGGTCGTTGCTCGCCCAATCCCAGATGCCGATACCCTTGGTGCAGTGTGCTATCGCTGCGTCCATGTCAAGATACTGGAGGTGTGCTTGCTTGTCCGCAACAATCACGTTGATGTAGTTTTCGCTACGAAGACAATGATTGGCAATCGAGAGCAGGCAATTGACATCCGGAGGGAGGTAAATGCGCGTCACTTCGGCGCTTTTATTGACCACAATATCAAGGAATCCAGGATCTTGATGGGTGAACCCATTGTGATCTTGGCGCCAGACCGTCGATGTAATTAAGAGGTTCAGTGACGCGACACTGCTCCGCCAGGAGAGATGGTTAGAGATGGCCAACCATTTTGCGTGTTGATTGAACATGGAGTCGATGACGTGGACGAAGGATTCGTAGGTTGAAAAGAATCCGTGTCGACCTGATAGGAGATAGCCCTCAAGCATCCCTTCGAGGGTGTGTTCGCTGAGCATTTCAATCACCCGCCCATCAACGGCGAGTTCGCCGCCATCGGCATCCTCAGGGAAGATCGCTTCAATCCAAAATTTCTTCGACACCTCGTAGATATCATGAAGTTTGTTGGACGTATTCTCATCTGGACCAAAGACTCTGAAATTAGTCATGTTGGCGGCCATGATGTCCCTAAGGAACTGGCCTAATGGACGGGTGTTTGCAGCTTCCATAGCGCCCGGCGCCGGTAATTCAGCCCCATAATCTCTAAAGTTGGGCATCTTGAGCGCGCGTTTTAGGCGCCCGCCGTTGGCATGCGGATTAGCCCCCATGCGGCGCTCACCTTGTGGGCAAAAGGCGCGAATGTCAGCATTCGGGGCCCCCTTGGAATCAAACAGATCGTCTGGTTTGTAGCTCTTAAGCCAGGTTTCTAATAAGCTCAGATGTTCTGGATTTTTGACAACATCGGTCATCGGGACCTGATGCGCGCGCCAGAAACCTTCAACTTGGTGATGATCAATCGTCTTCGGCGCGGTCCATCCTTTTGGGCTTCGGAGCACAATCATCGGCCAACGAGGACGTGTGATAGTTCCCCCGGACCGGGCATTTTTCTGGATCTCTCTGATCATGTTGATACAGTGATCGAGGGTGGCCGCCATGGCTTGGTGCATAGACTCAGGTTCTGATCCTTCTACAAAGAAGGGTGTCCAACCCGTGCCTTCAAAAAACTTCTCTAACTCTTCATGAGTGATTCTGGCTAGGATGGTTGGGTTATTGATCTTGTAACCGTTCAGATTAAGAATCGGCAGCACCGCGCCATCACGCGCCGGATTGAGAAATTTATTGATATGCCAGGAGGTGGCAAGGGGGCCGGTTTCTGCTTCACCATCGCCCACCACGGCTGCAACAATCAGGTCTGGATTGTCGAAGGCGGCGCCACACGCATGGGAGAGTACATAACCTAATTCACCGCCTTCATGAATAGATCCTGGGGTTTCTGGGGTGCAGTGGCTTCCTATTCCCCCTGGAAAAGAGAATTGACGGAAAAAGGCCATCAAGCCTTCTTCATCCAGCGACTTGTCAGGATAGATCTCAGAATAACTGCCTTCAAGGTAGACGGGACCCAAAACACCCGGGGCACCGTGGCCGGGTCCTGCGAGAAAAATAACATCAAGGTCATAGGCCTTAATCGCCCGGTTGAGATGGGTCCAGGTGAAGGAGAGGGCAGGGCTTGCACCCCAGTGCCCCAAAAGACGGTTTTTGATGTGTTCCGGCTTCAAGGGATCTTTTAAAAGCGCGTTTTCACGCAGGTAGATCATCCCCAGGGCGAGATAATTACAAGCACGCCAAAAGGCGTCGACCTGAGCGAGAAGGTTCGCATCAAGTGGGGTCCCAGAAATACTAGAACGTGCCGGACCAAAGCTGCTGATGTTTTTGGGGTTCGTGTGGCTTTGACTGTCGTTCATTTGGGTGGAGTTCCTCTTGAATTGGGGGAGATGGGAAGATGCGTCGTGTGGTTCATTAAGATCACTATAAACCCTGATAAGGTGAATCGTGTGACGATTGACCCATGCCATGAGCGAATCCTTGATTAAGCGATGCGATGCGGTAGCGGTTACAAGGAAGAGGAACTCAGCGTAGGATGTCGATGACGTCCGATTAACCCAGATGAGGGATCAAGCGATGCAGGTACACTGTTTAAAGATTTTTATAGGGTCTCTCGGGCTGATGGCTCTGACCGCTTGTCAGACCCTACCGCTGCAAAATTTTGATAATTCTCCCATTCATCTGGCTAATAGCCATGAAACGCTGAGTGATGTCGAAAAGGCGATGGTTCGAGCGGGTACCCGCCTCGGCTGGCAAATAAGGACCATCAAGCCAGGTCAAATCAACGCGAAGCTTTATGAAGAAGATCAGATGGCTGAAGTCACGATTGATTACAGTTTGAGCCTTTACAGTATTCATTATCTCAATAGTGAAAATCTTCGCTATAGCGCCGAATCTGGGAGTCCTAAGATGATCTACAAGGACTATAACGATTGGGTTCAAGCGCTTGATCGGGCGATCCGACAGGAGCTACTCAACCGTCCTTCTTAAATCATCAGCGTCGGTCCTCTTCGAGGTTTCGGCGCTGTTGAATTTCATTCCTGGATGTCATGGAGGAAGCCTCATTGGGCCACCCAGTCCCCCCTCGCCGAACCAGTCTGAGTCAGTTGGAGGCGGCTGGCCGGCTGGCTCGTCAACGGTTACCTAGGAAAAATCTGTCTGTCTGGGATAAAGAATCCTCCCGGCGCGATCCTCTCCTGTTGCTAGAACAACAGGAATCCACCCGGGTTCCTGAGCTGATTCCTCTCAGGCATCACCGAATGGCGGTGAGTCCCTTTGCCTTTTTTCGAGGCTCTGCCATTGTCATGGCGCATGATCTTGGCCATGATCGACCCGATTCGGGGCTCCATGTCCAGCTGTCTGGGGATGCTCATCTTGCTAACTTTGGACTGTTCGCAGCACCCGATCGATCGGTGGTCTTTGATATTAACGATTTTGATGAAACCCATCAGGGTCCCTTTGAGTGGGATGTCTTGAGATTATCGACGTCCTTTTTGCTGGCGAGTGGCGGCAATGGGCTGTCGGAGCGGATATCGAAAGAGTTGGCTTTCATCGCCGCGAGGACTTATCGCCATGCAATGCTCCAATATGCAACGATGCATGAGATTGACATCTGGTATCAGCGGTTTGATGAGGCCTGGCTTGAAAATTTGATCGCTACGCTGCATGGCAAGGCCGCGGTTGAGCGGATTCGGCGGTATGTGGCGAAAGCGCGGGCTAGCCATCGTTGGTCCGCCGTTGAACGATTGACAGAGACCTTGAATGGCCATCCAAGGTTCTTGGATCTGCCGCCCCTGCTGACACGGATTCCCCTTCATCACGAGGCCCAACAGGCGCTGAGTGATCTCTTTGATCGCTATGCCGACACCTTATCTGGTGGGGGCCGCGCGCTCCTCTCTCGCTACCAATTGGTGGATGCCGCGCATAAGGTTGTAGGCGTGGGTAGCGTCGGATTGTTAGCTTATGTCTATCTCCTCAAGGGGTATCACTCCGATGACCTTTTGGTGCTTCAAGCCAAAGAGGCTGTTGCATCCGTCATAGCCCCTTTTAGTGCCACACCGTATGCGGATGAAGCGGGGAAGCGGGTGGTCCAGGGGCAGCGTCTCATGCAGGCTCAAACCGACCTCTTTTTGGGTTGGTTGAAGGGCCCTGCGGGCCGAATGTTTTATGTTCGGCAACTTCGAGATATGAAATGGTCCCCGGATTTTGATCAGATGGATGAAGAGGAGCTGATCTCCTATGCCCATCTTTGTGGGCGGACGCTCGCAAGAGCGCATGCGCGCTCAGGTCAGTCCGTATCGATTGCGGCCTACCTCGGGAAAAGTGACAAGTTTGAAGAGGCGGTCGCTGACTTTTCAGAACGCTATGGCCGACAGGTAAAGACCGATCATGAGGCCTTCAGAATGGCCATCAAGCTGGGCACTTTGCCAGAATCCGGCGGCCATTTTGGTCTGCCAAATTTTAAAGTATCCGCGCGCGGCATTGAGCCAGTGATTCAGCAGAAGACACCCAACCGCTGAAGGATGAAGGCCTTCATCAAGCCCCAGGTCCCCAGAAAAAAGTCAGGGTCCGATTAACCTGATCGGACGCTCCAGCGTTTTTGGACTTCGTCAATGAAGGCTTCCACAAAACGATGGTCATGGAATCGCTCAGCGTAACTTTCGATGAGGTCTGAGTCCCAGCGGATATTTAATGCGCAGTCACAAGTCCTTGGATCGTGCCAATCACGGTCCTGACTCACCACCAGAACCTCACAGCCCGAGATGACCGCTTCTCGCAAGACATTGCTGTAGTGATCATAGGAATAGAGTGTCTTGCAGCGCCGTAGATTGTCCCCCAACCCCTTCATATTTTTGGCCACTGTTTCAAGGGGAATCGTATGAATACCTGTTGGAAGAGGGAACTTTTTTTGGAGGGCTTGTCCTTTGTGCGTGAACGATAATGAATGTGTTTTAGGGATAGATGGATCCGGATAGATAGCCTCCGGATCGATCAGGCCGAACCAAATCACCCGCTCAGGGCCCAGTGTTTCTCCAGCCGCGATGCTTGCAATGGGGAGCTTTTGGGCATCGTAGACGAACACCATCTCCTCCAAGGGATACACGGTATCCCCCCCCAAAAGCCCAGGATCATTCATCACCCACCGGATGATTTTCTGGGCCTTGAGTGGATTTCCCATCACTACCTCTGGGTAAATGACCACACTTTGTGACGCGGCACCCTCATAGAAGGGAGTTTGCCAGCCTTTTGGTGGCTGACCGCTCCCTTTGATTGCGGCTGAAAAACCGTGGGCATTGAGATGATGACATAGGCGAAAGAGGGCCCTTACCCCAGAACTTCGATGGGTATATCGAGGCGCCCAAATCAAAAAGGTGGGAGGGCGCTGCGTTCTTATAAGCGGAAGGAAATGAGGCCGCATCTGACTATTTTGGGGCGCGATAGGCGGGGAAATAGCGCGGGTGCGTCCCGCGTTCTCTACACAGACCCTGATAGGTAGAAGGTGCGTTAATCCGCCTCAAAAGATAAACCGGCTCCAGTCGATTGGCCCAGCGGGCTTTGAACAGGCGCAATCCTTCACTAGCGCCAGCGGGCATGCCGCCAGTCATTAATCGTAACCGATGCGCTAGCGCATAGTCTTGAAGTCCCTTCATAAGGAGATAAGATGCATTCCAGCGAAGCCCTGCGGGGGTAAACACCATATGGAGAATTTGGAGGACATCTCCAAAAACAACGCCACAAGCCATCGCGCCGATGCTGACATCATCACGCACTCTGAAGAAGATGCCATGGTTTAATGCGGCGATACTTTCAAAGTGCTCCACACTAAAATCAAGATAGGTTTCGCTTAGACTGCGTCGTTGAATAAGATCTCGATATAGTGGCGTGAAGGCGAGCTGGTCTTCTGGTTCAATCACCTCCTCGAAGAGGGCCCGTTGCTCTACGGTCGCTAAGCGCTTCCTCGCTCGGGTACTGAGGGTCGGGATCGGGCGACTTGGATCAAACACATAGTGTTCTTTCAAAAAAATCGGAGCAAGACCGGTTACTCTCGGAATGAAGCCAGGTTGAGTGACCACTGTCAGCGTGACTAAATCCTGAAAATCATCTCTAAGTGCGTCCAACATTCGGTCATGTTCTACGTAAAGATAGGGCCATGGACCGACGCCATCGTAATAAGGCGTACCCTCAATAGGGCGTTTAAGTATGTAAAAGTGGCCTGACCGATGGGCGGCTGGTGTGCCTATCGTTGAGAGTCCCTTGACGTAGGTGTCCGCATGAAAGGGGCAAAGGCTCTCCATAGGCTTTCGGTTCTAAGGAAGTGAACGATTGGCTGAAGCGAGGGCTTTTCTATTGCTTTTTAACAGGGCTTGAGCTCCCTTTAGGGAATAGCTGGGGGTCATCATAGGGGCCCAACCGTGTTCGTTCTTGATCCATGAGATGGATGTTTTTTTATTAAGAGGAGAGGGGGGGCGATAAGCGGGCGGGGGGCGTTGGGATAAGCACAAGCAACATGGAGCCGCGACAAACGTGAGGGCAAGGGAGATGACCGCCTGAGTGGCTCAGGCGGTGATTTTAAGAAAGTCGTGAGACAGGCTGAATTAGCTGCCACCGCCAAACTTTGGTCCGCCGGACTTCTTCATGTCACGCATGGACTCTTCAACCAGTTGGGTCGCTGCTGGAAGATCACCTGACTTAGCGGCTTCAACGGCGCGCTTCAGTTTGCCGGTGATGCGTTGCTGAGCGGCTGAATCGAGCTTCGATCTGGCTTCAGTGAGTGCCGCTTCGGCTTCAGTTTGAAAAACAGCAGCATTGCCCGCCTTGCCGGCATCAATGGCCTTTTGCGCAGGGATAGCCAGCGATGTCAGGTCTTCATTCATCGGGCCGCCAGCAGCAAGAGTCACACCACTGAAGGCGACAGACAGGATCAAGGCTGACAGAGCAATTGGTAGTTTCATTAGAAAGTTCCTAGTGATGAGCTCGCTATCATGACGAGCTGAAACATGGTCGAGACAGGTTTTAGGCAATAAAAAAACAGCCATTTGGCCGCTTGCCCAACGTCCGACTATTTTACTATGAAATAGTTCTCGTCTTTATAAAAAAAAGAAATACATCGGGATCGATCGTCCAAGCTTCGCTCGATCAGTGCTTTAAGGTGAAATTATTAACCCCCTCTTCAAGCGTATTAATGGCAGTTTCAAGGCTTTCTGTCACCAAAGCGCTCTCTTCGAGCGCTTCTGCTGAAATCCGGACACTTTCCTTGAGGACAGTCATCGAATCTCGGATGTCCTTGGCCCCTGCAGACTGGGAGCGCATGCCCTCGTAAACCACATCGAAGGCTGGAATGAGGTTTTGGATTTGTGCGATGATCTGATTGAACTGATCGGAGATGGTTTCGGTATCAGCAACACTCACTTGGACCTGTTGAGTAAATTGGTCCATTTCGCGAACCCCAGTGGTCACCGAGTCCTGCATCTCATCGACCATTTGTTCGATATCGAGCGTCGCCTGCGCCGTCTGATCGGCGAGGCGGCGAATTTCGCGCGCAAGAACTGCAAACCCTAAACCATAATCTCCCGCCTTTTCAGCTTCAATGGAGGCATTGAGGGACAAAAGATTGGTCTGGTCGGCAATACGGGTAATGGTGGTGGTCACACCACTGATCGTATTCGCCTTTTCTGTGATGAGAGACAAGCGATGGGAAATGCTTTGAGTGGCACTTCCAAGGCTCCGCATCACCGCTTCAAGACTTTCAAGCGATGCCTGGCCGGTATTGGCGAGTTCGGCTGTGACATCTGCACCGGATGAAATGTTACCCATCGTCTTCAACAGTTCTTCAGACGTGGCGGTGATCTCTTGGGTCGCTGCGGCGATCTGTAGGGTGGTCGTACCGAGCTGTTTGATTTCCTGACGTTGGCTATGCGTCATCCTCGACAGTCGGTCGCCGGTTTGAAGAAGGGTCTCCGTGGACGTTCTCACTTGGCCGATTAACTTATTGAGGTAGTCGACCATGCGGGCTAAGGCAGACAGAAGCTTTCCTGTTTCACCGTGGTCATCAGAGGATAATTGAACTGAAAGATCACCTGATGCAACTTGCTCAGTCGCTTTCACTGCTTCATCAATCGGTTTGACAATACGCCTGGTGAGGCCAGCCACCAAAAGAGCGCCAAATAATAACGAGAGACCACCGGTGATCATGGCAATGGTTGATTCTTGATCAAGCAGATCATTCATGAGATCGGTTGACATATGAATCAAGATGGCACCCGATGCCACGGGAGCGCGAATGAAAGGATCCTTGCCCCCGCTGTTTTTCCCAATCGTATGATTGTCGGTGTTGACAATGGCAGTGAGGGGAGCCGCTATGGCGATATGTCGGGGATCTAGGCGGGTGCTGGGACGATTTTGGCTGATCGCCTCCTTCAGCAGAAGGCGATCGGCTGGTTCGATCTCAGCCATCAAAGGATCGTTGTTTTCATCCACGAAGCTCTGGGTTTCAAGGCTCTGGTTGACCACCCACACGCGGTCAATCGAATCTTCAAGGACGACATTCTCGAGGAGGGCTTGGACCCCCATCGTATTTTGAAGCTCCTTCAGGTCATCCCCAGCCATACTGACCTGCACAATCCTCGGGCGATCAACGCCTGGAACACCAACATATTTGAAAAGCCGTCCGTCACGGTTTCGTCGTTTTAAAGGCTGCGTGATCGACATATCCTTGGATGCCTTCAGGAGTGGCCAGAACGCCTCTGCCTCGTGATCTTTTAGAGGGTCTATCTGATTTTTCAAACGGTCTTCTGGGAGGTTACTGAAGGTCGTCTTCCCGAGTTGATCTGAAATCAGCACTTCCCCAAGTAGATCAGGATTCACCATGTTTCTAAGTCGATCATTGATGGTGGTGGCTGGTATCTTGCAAGATTCAGCCACTGCGACATAGTTCGAAAGAATGCGTGCCGAAACAATGAGATGTTTCGCGGCCATTTCCTCGGTCCCTACTTCTACAGTTTGGCTGACCTCAATGGTCCTCAGCAGCACGTTGGCTAAAATTTGGCCATCCTGGCTCGCTTGCTGGAGCGCCGTGCGTTTGGCAAAGTGGCTGAGCCCGTAGACCGAGACCACGACCGATAAAGTCAGGAGTGGGAGGACGACCGATAAGAGGCGTTGCTTAAGGTTCATCTATGGTGATGAGGATGGCATCAAAACAGAGACAGTTTCTCATGGCTTCACGCCACCCGCCATCCCAAGGGTTGAACCTTCATGGATGACCTTCTTTCTTGGGAACCCATAAGGGGGTGTTGGAGTCTTAGAAAAAATCCTTGTGGGGCTGACAACGTCTCTTCGTACCACCTAAAAAATAACCACGGGAGTCACCCTGATGAATATTGGCTATATCCTCTTAATGTGCTTGGCGCTCGCTGTTATAGGGGACGCTTTCCTTCTTAGCCATAACAGGAATGGTGAAGATGATTGGGCGGACTTCCGTGACGCCCATCACTGCACCCCCTTGATGGAAACCGACGGAAGTAATCGGGCGGGGTATCGTTGTGATGATGGCAAGGTGCATTATCGTTGGCGGCAAATGCGTTGATGGCGAGACGTTTTTTGCAAAGAAACTATCCGTTGTTTGAGGCGGCAATTGGCCTTTGAGCCTCCTTCCTCCTCAGGGCCTATGGTCTGGATGGCTTCCTTAAGGATACTATGAGGGTGTCCTCATCTTCTGGAGTCCTTCGATGAAAAGACACTGCTATTGGGCCGGCTTGGTCCTCTCGATCGCATCGAGTCACTCCTTCGCAGCCTGCCGAGATATCACGTTTGAAAGCCTGAATGCTGCAGTTCAAAAGGCCGCTTCACAAGGAAAATCGTCAGGGGGCTACGGGCTTCCACTGTGGGCTACCGTCGTCGATGAAACTGGCGCAGTGTGTTGGGTGACCACCAGCGGGACGCCCGGAGCGACCGCCGGTAACATGGCATGGTTGGGTGGCCGCTTGAGTTCAGTTCAAAAGGCCAATACGGCCAATGCCTTCAGCCTTGATGGCTACGCCACTTCAACGGCCAATCTCTATAGCGCTACGCAACCCGGTGGGAGTCTCTTCGGTCTTCAAGACAGTAATCCTTTGAATGCAGCGGTTGCCTACGCTGGAAACCCTTCCTTCTTTGGGACCTCAAAAGATCCTTTGAAAGGGAAAAGAATGGGCGGCATCCTGATGTTGGGTGGAGGGCTTGCGCTGTATCAGGGGACTAAAAAGGTTGGCGCACTGGGGGTTTCAGGCGATACATCTTGTAGGGATCATGCCCTTGCCTGGCTCATTCGTAACGCACTGAACTTAGTGCCTGCCGGTGTTGGCACGACGACGGTCAATTTTAATGCCGCGGGAATTCAGCAGACCCCACTGGCCGGGGCTAAGGTCGGTGATGAAATGATCATTGGAACACCCAATGACGTCGAATCCAGTTATTGGAATAGTTGGGCACAACCGGGTTGTCCCAATTCGGTTGATGCCATCAAAGTCCCTAGCAACGGGACCCTAACGACCTTTAAGTAAGGCTTCCTATGCAAAAACCAGGCAAGAGGGCAGCCTTATTCCAAAGGTTAACTCCCTTAAGGGCCGATGATGCCTCCGATGTATAGCTTGATCACTGGCGCCAGTCGAGGGATTGGCGAGGCCTTTGCTCGAACCCTCGCCAGTGAAGGTCATTCGCTGATTTTAATCGCAAGAGATCTTCAAGCTCTCACCGCCCTTCAGCAGAGTCTTACAGCACAATGGGGTGTCAAGGTTGTGGTCATCGACATTGATCTTCGTGATCCCAACGCCACCCGAATCATTTATGAGCGGACCGAAAAGGAAGGGTGGGACGTTGATCTTTTGATCAATAACGCAGGTTTTGGCCGCTTTGGGGAATTTGAGTCTCATCCAGTCGACGATTACGTGGCGATGGTCCAATTGAATGTCACTGCCCCTATGGTTTTAAGTCATTATTTCCTTCGAGCCATGCGTGAACGCGGTCAGGGGGCCATCATCCATGTGGCCTCCATGGCCGCCTTTCAGCCGACGCCTTATATGACTGTTTATGGCGCGACCAAGGGTTTTCTGAGGGCCTTTTCAGAAGGTCTTGCCGGCGAACTGCGAGACAGCGGTGTTCGCATCCTGACCGTGTGCCCAGGGCTTACGGATACCCATTTTTTTATGGCGGCCGGTGCTGATCTTACGAAAACGCTGCATGCTGCCCCGAAGATGCTGACCCCAGACGTCGTGGTCAAGGAGAGCCTGGACGCTTTGCGAAGGGGGACCATGACGGTGGTGCCCGGGCTAAAGAACCGCATCGTGGCCTTTTTATCCTCTGCCATGCCGCATCGTATAGGGGTGCCACTGGCTGCACGTATTCTGGGTCGTCAGTTCAAGGATCAACCGCATCAGCGCTATAGCTGAAAATCTGGCTTCTCACTCTTTGGATGACCGCTCGGAAGGAAAGGTCTGCTGCAGCATTGAAAGGATCCATCATGGCGATGGGAGCGCTGCCAGAAAATGAGGCGAAGTGGTTCTTCAAAGGCCGTATCGATCTACCCATCGGGTGATTAACCTTCGTGTCTCTAGAAGCTGAAGGACCATCTTCTCTTCTAGGTCCATTGCGGCCATGAGGGTGTCCTGATCCTTCAATGGCATTGCCGTTGCAGGGTCCATCTCATGGATGGTGGTTTCGACCCGCCGCCAAGCCGCTTGAAGTGTTGTGGATTGAGGAATGATCTGGACATCTAGCGCGCGGAGTAATTGTTCAAATTCATCGGCATAGGCGAGGCGAAGTTGAGCCATGGTTTTTTTCAAATGATCACCCACTTGGATGAAGTCCGGATCAAGAAAATAGCGATGTCTTGATTCGATGATCTTCATCAGGGTCGTCATTGAGCGTCCAATGTCACGCGTCTGTTCGATCTGTGTTTGTTGTTCGGGCTTTTGTCCGCCAGGCTCCAGTAGGGCGTCATCCAGCAGTTGACGCCCTTCACTTAAGAGACTATCGGCCACCTTGAGCAGATAGGCCGATGAGGTTTTGTCGAAGTCAAGGAGATTACGACGCATGGAGACCTTTAGATTATCTAATACACGGACCAACCGGTCTTTCGCCAGCGATAAGGATCGTTCAGGCCAGAGTAACGCATCGATAATGCCGGCGATCACAATACCGACAAGGATCCCGATGACCCGAAACCAAAGAATTCCAATATCCTCTGCGGGGCCCATTTGATCCAGAACGGATAGGCCAAAGGCGAATCCGATTTGAATACCAATCGGTGCGACCCTCGGACCCGCTGAGGCCACCCAAGCCGCGAGGAAGAGGACGGGTGAAATCCCGATCAGGTAGCCTCCGATCGTATCAATCATGGGTTGTACGATCACGATGAAGCCGATCCCAAAGATTCCCCCGAGTAACGCCCCAAAAATACGCAGGAGAGATTTTCTGTAATCGGCCCCTAAACTGGTGTCGGCGACCACTACGCACGTCACAATAGCCGTATTAATCGTGGTGACATCAAGACTCTGCACCAAGAGAACAGCGATCAACGTGGCCATGGACGTTTTAATGGCCCATCTGAGATTCTTCATCGTGATCGGCCCAATCAACAAGATGGACTGTTGCCGTTGAGTCTTGGGGTCTAACGATGTGGGATTTGAGTCCTCAATTCCTAAGAGGCTAGACGTCTCATGAAGAATCAATAGACCTCGCTTTATTCTGGCCGTGGCATCGAGAGCCCTTTTCAAAGAATGCTGGTTAGGACTGGCATGATCCTGTCGAAGGTCATCAAAGTCATTCACAAGAGGCAGCGATTGCTTTTTGCTGCGACGCTCTAAGGATCGTCGGATCAAGGGAATGACGATGCCGAGGTGCATCATGGCCCGTTGATCCTCTGGATCAAAGGGGAAGGCCCTAGGATCTTTAAGGTGTCTGCGCAGCAGCTCACCCAATATGGATCCTAAGGTCTCAATATCGAGGATGAGCTCTTGCCACGCACCATAATGTCTTCGAGGACATTCTTTGGAACCCGCTGACTGCTCGAGGAGACTTAACAATTCATTAGTCTGGCCCGGCTGCGGGGCTAGACTGACCGCCGGCGCCACGTTACCTTCGGCCGCTATGGATGCATGAAGGATCTCAAGATGGCCTTTTGAGACATCGAGACTTCGCTTCAGCTTTATTAACAAGAGATCCATGGCGGATAGAGGCCACATTAACCATTGGGCCATCAAGCTGAGCCCGATAGTCATCACGCCAACCACCGGGAGCATCCAGAGGGCCTGCTCGATCCCATTCCCGGGATTCTCTGGGGTATAGAGGATGGTGACCACGTAGATGATACCCATGAAGTTAGGTATCCGGTGCTTCCTCGCATGCAGCATCGTAACCGTCAGTACCATCAACGACCACGGCAGGATAAACCAGGGTTCGCCTTGGACGATCACGGCTGTCGCTATAGAGAGCGCGACGCCCGTTAAGAGCCAACCAATAAACTTTAAGGAGTTGCTTTCGCTGAGCCGCGTGTTGGTCATGCTCTGGTGGAAGAGCATGGCAAAGATGATCGCTTGGGCGATGACGGTTGGAGGGTGAAGCGTTGCTGAAATCAGGCTGATTGTCATCAGCACGACGAAAAGACGAAGAGCCGCTTTTTTTTGGATATCGGTGAGGTCGAGTTCCCGTCTAAAAAAAGTGATTGGGGGTTGACCGAAACAAAAACGCTCCATCAGGGAAAGAGAGCGCTCTCGCTGATCTTTTCGCCGATCGTTCGAAAAAAAGGCCATCAAAGACCTAATGAATCACGCCGACACTGGTAAAAGCCGTCATACCCATTCTAAAAGGATGATCAGCATCCCGTTCGGTGAGGCGTATACGGACAGGAAACCGGCCTGCAAGTACGACCCAATTCAAGGTCCGCTCGACGGTCGGTAAGGCGTCTTTGACCTCCACGTTGTCGGGGTAATTGGCCCAGCCGATCCCTTGGACCTCGCCTTTGAAATGTCGGCCCGGATAGGCGGCGAGAAAAACATCCACGGGCATACCCGGTTGGATATAGCGCAGATAGGTTTCCTTGTAATTGGCGATCACATACCACGTGGTGTCATCGACTAAGGCAAAAAGCTTTTCCCCTGTATTAACGAACTGTCCAACCGAGGTGTTAAGGTTCGTGATGTAGCCATCAAAAGGGGCATAGACCCTGCAATATTCAAGATCTAGCTGAGCCTTTCTGAGCTTGGCCTCGGCCTGCTGGACCCTTGCGAATTGGTTGCCAAACTGCGCAAGGCGCTGCTCACTGGCGCTTCTTGATTGATGCGAACTATTGAGTGCGGCTTCAGCGGCCCGAACCTTGGCTTCTGCATCGTGCACAGCGGCTAGCTGAGCTCGCTGATTGGCTTCAGCTTGCTTGAGGGCATTTGTGGTGACAAATTGCTGACGCTCAAGGGGTTTTAAACGTGCGAGGTACGATGACGCATAATTCTCTTCGGCTTGAGCCCGTTTGACTTCGGCGGCGGCGGATTGAATGTTCTGTTCACTTTGAAGCACCTTGGCTTCTGCCATCTTAATGTCGGCCATTTGGCCTTTCACTTCTTTCTCGGCCAATTGAAGTTCGGCGTTTGCTTCTTGGACAGCCGCTTCAAAGGGTCTCGGATCGATGGCATAGAGGAGATCCCCAAGATGAACCAATTGGTTGTCTTTGAGGGGTAATTCGATGATTTTGCCATTGACATGCTGAATGGCGATATCGACGATATTTGCTCGAATCATGGCATCGTTGGTCCTTGGATGGATCATATTGAGATGCCACACCCAGCCACCAAGGGCAATAGCTCCGGCGATGACCAAGACCCCCAGTGCTCTCCCGGATTGTTGTTGATAAGGTGAGGGGGTTTCGTCAGCCATGAGTGATTACCAGTCAAAGGCCACGAGCCAAGTTAGAAAGGTCATCAGCAACCAAAGGGCGGCATGGATCAGTGCAGGAGGCCCCATAAAGCTGAGGAGCCCCATTCGGTCTAAGGCCTTTGACGCGATGACGGTGAGAAAGATGCCCCCCAGCATGGCTATGATCCAAGGCGGCCAAAAGGAGCCTTGAAGAGACACCAGGGGGTCGCATGCCGTTAACAGCATCAATGAAAGACAGAGGCTGAGACGATGAAAAACCATGGGCTGGGCGTGCAACAAAGGGGTTGAGTTTTTTATCGTGGGTTTGATTCTGTTCAGGTACCCTGAGATCGGATACCATCTGGACCGTTAGATGCTTTGACATCGTCTGGCTTGATTCCGTTGTTGATATACTCTAATAGACACGTCTTTTCTTGTCACCCCAAAACCCATGGATCGGACGCCCTTCTTCATCGACTCAGGTTCTACTCTCAAAGTATTGATTCCCCTCTTAGCGCTGATGACGGGCTGTGATCGCCGCTCTGACAACTTCTCTATCCAAAATGCCCTGGACCCTAACGCCGCCGCACCGGTTAATCATTGGGCGACTTGGCGTCCGCGCGCCGAGGATAAAAACAGCGTTCCTGATCTTAGGACCACCTCACCCATTCCAACGGGAAACAGTCTGGTGGACCTTCAAAAAACCTATGCGTTGTCTGATATGGTTGATCTTGGGCTTCGCTCCAATCCTGTGACCCGGAGTGGTTGGGAAAATGCGCGCGCCGCGGCCGCAGGTCTTGGGATTGCAGAAGGGAGCTGGCTACCGATCATTACAGCTAACCTGGGTGGGGGGTATTGGCGTTACCCGTATCCAGCACCCGGCTATGCGTTTGCTTTACGCGGCTCAACGGTTTATCCAACGCTCGAAATGTCTTGGGCCCTCTTTGATAAGACAAGATCTGCAAAAATTGATCAGGCGACACAACAATTGTATTCAAGCAGTTATGCGTTGAACCGGACGCACCAGAAAGTCAGCTTTGATATTCAGCGCTCGTTTTACAGTCTCTTAGCGGCGCAGGCTCAAGTGAAGGCCTCTGAAATAACGGTGAAACAGGCCACCTGGAATACCGAATCAATTGGAACTCAGCAGGTGCATGGGCTCGCCACTCATCCAGAATATCTTCTGGCGGTCCAAGATCAGGCCAAGGCCGGTTATGAACTCCAGACCGCCCATGGTTTGGTCATGGAACAACAGGCCGCCCTGGCTGAATATCTTGGGATAGCGCCGGATCTTCCCTTGAAGACCGTCACCATTGACGAACTGAATTTACCTGAAGATCTTGAAAAGTCGGCCGATCTCCTGATTGACGAAGCCCTTGAACAACGCCCTGATCTTGCCGCTAAAGTGGCTGAAATCAGAGCGAAGGACGCCGAGATACGTAAAGCCGAGGCGACCTATTGGCCCACCGTCAATCTCGGATTCCAAGCAGGATGGAAGATTTGGGACTACGCCAACGCTTCAAATGCGCGACAAACTGCCGGGGCGCCAAACGTTAAAATTGAGACCCCGCTGGCGGCGGCCTATGTCCAGATGAGCTGGAACATTTTTGAGGGTTTTTCGGGTGTCAATGCGATTAATAAAGCCGAAGCCAACCGGAATGCGGCACAAGCTGAATTTGACGCGCTTCAATTGAAAGTGATGCGAGAGGTCTGGAAGAATTATGCTGATTTCAAGATAGCCATTAGAAAGCGCCAATTTGCTCTGGCCATGCTGAAAGCTTCTGAAAAGACCTATGAGGCGGCCACGGCGTCTTTTCAGCAGGGATTAGTGACGGTGATTGAGCTGATTACCGCTGAACGGAACCTTGCCGCTGCGCGCTACACCGAGATTGATAGTAAACGGGCGATTTTAGATTCTGCGGCGTCTCTTTTATTCAGTGCCGGAAGCCAGGAGGACCAAAAAACGCTCGCCTTCGATCAGTCTTTGAAGGCGCAACAGATGCCATGAACCCATGAAAGGTCATGCCCTCGGTGAATGGTCTCTTAACAGGAAAGCGCTTGGAAAATGGACACGCTGTGCCATGATTGAACGTTTTATGTCCCTTATCTCCCTCAAGACCCGACATTAATTTATGCCATTGCCTGACTTTGACCTACAACATCTTCGCGGGGCCGCGCTGCTGGACAACCCGCTGCTCAACAAGGGCAGTGCATTTTCTGAGGAGGAGCGAGATCACTATGCCTTAGGCGGCCTTTTGCCCCCTCACATTGATAGCATTGAGGATCAGGTCGTTAGAGCTTATGCCGCATTTAAAGAGGCCGACTCGGATCTTCATCAGCACATCTATCTCCGGCAACTGCAAGATACCAACGAAGTCCTTTTCTATCGGCTTCTCCTTGATCATACCGAGGAGATGTTGCCCATTGTTTATACCCCGACAGTAGGGACCGCTTGCGAGCGCTTCAGCCGTATTTATCGGCGACCAAGAGGGCTTTTTATCTCTTATCGGCATCGTGGCAAGATTAGAAAGATTATCGCCAATCGGCCAATCAAGGACATTGATGTCATTGTTGTTTCTGATGGCGAGCGAATTCTTGGGTTGGGTGATCAAGGGGCAGGGGGTATGGGGATCCCCATCGGGAAACTCTCCCTCTATACCTTGATTGGTGGAATCCATCCTGCAAAGACATTGCCGATCATCCTTGATGTCGGAACCAACAACCAAGAACGACTCAAGGACCCCCTTTATCTTGGTTGGCATCATGAAAGGATCTCAGGACAGGATTACTACGATTTTGTGGATGAGTTTGTGGAGGCGGTTTACCTTGAAATGCCGAGGGTCCTCCTTCAGTGGGAGGATTTTGCAACCCAACATGCACGCCCCTTGCTTGAAAAATACAGGGATCATTATTTGACGTTTAATGATGATGTCCAGGGTACGGCGGCAGTCGCACTCGGTGCGGTATTGGGTGCCTTAAATGCCACAGGTCAGCAATTGAAGGATCAATCCATTGTTTTTCTGGGTGCAGGATCTGCAGGGATTGGTGTCGCGGATTATCTCAGAACCGCCATGGTGAAGCAGGGACTCACCGATAAAGAAGCCTTAAGCCGATTCCATATTGTCGATAAGGAAGGCCTTTTGCATGATCAGCGGACAGATCTTCATAGTGAACAAAAGGCCTATGCCCAGCCCTATCAACGGGTTGCTCATTGGCCACACACGATGTCCGGGAAGATTGGGCTCGGTGATGTCATCAAGGAAGTGTCTGCCAGTATTCTCATTGGGCTTTCCACGGTGCCCGGGGCGTTCACTGAGGAGATGATTCGGATGATGGCCGCCAAGGTGGATCGGCCCATTATCTTTCCGCTGTCGAATCCAAATTGTTGTGCTGAGGCCGCCGCAGAAGATCTTGTCCTTTGGACCGAGGGGCGTGCGTTGCTGGCGACGGGATCCCCGTTCGATCCCGTGGCTTATGAAGGGAAACTCATTCCCATTACTCAGTGTAATAATATTTACATTTTTCCTGCGGTAGGACTGGCATTGGTCGCAGGCGGAGCGACGCGAATCACCGATACCATGTTGGTCGCTGCTGCAGAAGTCTTAGGTTCGCTGTCTCCGGCCATTCAAGATCCTCAGCTCCCTTTGCTGCCTCGCTTAGGCGATGCACGCGATGTCTCCTTGAAAATCGCGCTCGCGGTCGCGGTTCAAGCGATCGCTGATGGGGTTGCTCCCATCATGGAAAAAGAGGCCTTGGAAGCCGCCATCAAGTCGGCTCAATGGATGCCTCACTATGAGGCGCTGCCTTTATAGTCACCAAGTTAAATGCCTCCAGGTGATCGTCCATGAGGCACGTGTAGTCTTCGTCGTTATGGTCGATAGAGAAAGAAAATCTATCGCAATAGAATCACGGATGGGTTGATATAAGTCTTTTCATGGCGGGATAATTCGCCCTTTTTTTCCGATCTAATCCCGAGCAGAGAGAGCCCGCTTGATCCTGAGGAGCGGTCCTGGCTGGTGGGTCCTTTTGGTTGGTCGAAGATTGAAAACAAGTGGTTTCCTTTGATGTTTCACGCATCCTCGATCCTCATTATTTTTTAGGTAAGCCCTTGAAGATCAAGCAATATCGCCTTCCCGCAAACCGCCTAATCCTCACCGTCATGTCACTGTTCACGGGGTGGCCTGATCATGATTCGATCGGCATCATCGGCTGACTATGAAAAAGCCGCTTTTTATCCCCTCTGGTGAGTTCGAATCCACGTCCGAACTTCCTCACAACCTCGAGGATGCTCCCCGTCTACTTGAGCAATTTCGCGAGTATCACGCTTCTCTTGAAGTTTAGGCAGCACAGCTTCAATCCATGATTGAGCAGGGCGAGACAGTTGGCCTTGCAAAGAAACTGCGGGGCAAAAATAATCTTCAAATGGAGCCAAAAAAGACTCCACAGGCTAACGCCTTTGATATCAGGGCGTCTGTGGCGCTTGGGTATAGGCGCTGAAATACAGCATTGAGCCTCAGGGCCCTTTGGCGGACTCGCGTCCTCCTCAAGGAGCCGTTGTTAGGGTTGACCGGTTACTGGTAAGTTTTTTCCATCGGCCTTCTTTAGGGTTTCAGCGTTAGTCGTCGATGGATATTTCTTCGCCTCCACTTCGAAGTTGGCGCGGTATTTAGAGAGTTCGCTGATAATGGACTTTGCGGTTAATTCAATATCCTTTTCGGTTGCATTCTTTTCAAGCCTGAACTTGGCAGCCAGTGCGTAAGGGTTATAAGCTGACCCTGGACGATTGCCTGGATCCTTGACGGTCGTCAGGGTCAAGAAGGGTAAGCTCGGTTTATCCGATCGAAGATCAAAGACATTCACCTTAAGATCCATTTGGGTGGCGCCTTGTCCAAACCCAATAGCCGAGCGCTCCAATCGATTGCCCTCATCAATGGCGAGAAATTGGCCCTTCAGTAACCAGCCATCGAGCGGCAAAGCGGTCGAGGTCTTTGGCAGTGGGGCTGCATCAAGACCTTGGCTTTTAATGGCTTTGATAAGGCCCTCTTGCATGGTGCTGACGATGGTGGCGGCCTTCTCATCGTTGTTCGAGCCCATGCTGTTCGCAAACAGGGGTTTTTTTGCGAGCCGTCCTAAAATGCCGCCGGTTTGAGCAACAAGATCCGAAGCCCCGCCGATACCCGGGTCAGTCTTGATGATACGGGCATCAAGATCAAATTCGGCGACATAGATCTTTCGGGTGGCGGTCACGCCTTTTGTGTCCTGATGAGCTTGTCCTGAGGCTTTGATTTGATCCCGCAAGCCTTGGCCTTCGGGTAAGGAAGAACATCCGCCGCTGAGGCTTTGGATGATCAAGAGAATGACCAAACGCGCCAAAAAGGGGGGTTTAATGTTCGTTATCATGGTGAGCCTCGATGAGGTTGATGCTTGAACTGATGGCCTTCAGTGATTGATTCTTTCGGATCACTCAAGAAGCACCTTGACGAATTTTTTTCTGCTGGCCTTTTCTAGGGGGTCCTTTTTTAACTTTAGGGCTTTCCAGTGTCTCTTCGGCAGGGGGTTTGGATGGGGCCCCTATTTTCCATTGAGGACCTTCACGCACAAGGATGACCTCCGTCGTTTGTGTTTTGCTGTAATCGCCTAACCGTTGCTTAGGTTCGATACGGAAGACGGCCAGTGAAGGCGTTAGGTCGAGATGATAGTCCTTCGGCTTGTCAGCAGCGATAGCCGCCATATAGGCCACATAATGTCCGGGATGGCTCCATTCGCTGTCTTCAAACAAAGGGAGTGCTGAGGGTTCAATGAGCTTTTTGAAGGCTTCAACGTCGCGGTTTTGGGCCACACGAACGACATGGACAAAGGCGGCGCGAACTTCTGATTCCGGTGTGTTTTCGATGCGAACAAAACCATTTGCCCCGGGGGCAGGTGGGTTGATCCATGCATCAAGAGTAGAACAGCCCGTGGTGGCTAGAGCCATCCACATGAGCAAAGCGGTTATTGACGGACTCACGATGATGTTCTCAAAGGGGGGCGATAACGGGAATCGATCCTTCATTGTAGACATAAACAGGCGCTTTCAGGGCCTTTGACGATCTAAAAAGAACGTCAAGTCACACAGGAGCCAGAGCTGAAGAATCTCTCAATAGTCAGTCTAGCCTGTGATCGATAGTAGCAAAATGACCGACGGTTTTTTTGAGGTGTGTGAAACATATGGCAGACCTTCTGGCCACTTTCTTCCTTAGTGAGAGGGATGAATCATGGACAGAGCATCTTGGCATCTCAGGAAGATCACTTCATCGAACCTTCATCTTATTCTAAGAGAGGCGAACGGAGGCATCTAAGATAATGATTGCTTTGAACCCTCAGGATCTTTCTATGAAAGAATTTAATATCATTCAAGCGACCACTCTATTAATGCTGGCCGTCATGACCGACGTTGATGCGTTAGGAGAGCCCGCCGCGCCAAAAGCCTTGGGGTGTCCATTCTCTGGGGCTGCTGCTTCATTTTCAGTTTACGGCTTATTCCCCCATCAAGGTGTGGAGAAGGTTGGGCGCCTTCCCTGTCGCTCCATTCGTCGAGGCACCTCATGATGAGAACGACTGAGCGCCTCTGGAGATGGCCAATACTATTTATGCTGGCCGCCTTGCTCCCGGCCACTATCGGTATGGTAGGCACTCAATCACTGTTCGCTGATTTTATGGCGTGGAGTATGCAGCTCAATCAGCAAGTATTCGAACAAAGTAAAACACTCGGCAGTTTGCTTCAAAAGTCTTCTGACATGGAGCGAAAGGCGCGGCTCGTCGTCCTTTTTTCAGATCAATCTCTTCATGAGCCTTATGAAAAAGAGGCCTACCAACGGTCTCGATCTCAATTTTTAAAGATTCTTGAGGAAGTGAGGGATGCCTCGACCGAGGCTGAAGTGATTCTTATGGTGCAGGAAATTAATGACAAGGAAGAGTTTATCCATCAACGCATCGAGAAATGGCAAGATGGGAGTGGTCTCGAATCGCAATTGGAACCGGTCTTTACTGATTTTCATCTTGCCATGACACACCTTGCAGCCCGCTTCGATCAGCAGATTGAAAGGTCGCTGACTCTCTTTGAGTCCCAAGCGAGGGCGCGTCTTAAGGTTTTTTTGTGGCAATCATGCGGTCTAATGACATTAACACTCTTTATTATGATCGTGTTATTTAGGAGGACAAACGTCCATTTTTCTTCTTAGGGGGCGTCAAGATGGGTGAATCGATGCAACTTTCAGAAAGCCATGATGACGATGATTAGTTTTTTACATGGGGTGAGGCACCTTCTATGGCTTTCTTTCATCATAATGCTGGGCGCTTGTACGACGGCACCGCAGCAACCTCAAAGCGAGCCTCCTCAGCCGCCTTATGTGCTGGAGCGTTCCGATCTTCCGGAGTTAGTTCAATTTGGTGATTATTTCGGGGGGCTTTCAGAGCCACAGCAACACGCGATGTGTGCAAGTTTCAATGTGCGTGAAAGTCGAACCCTGAAGGCCGATGTGCCGTTACTCCTGCACCTTCTCGTCGCACGAGGCATTTATGATGACTGCACAGATCTAAAATTATTGTTGGCTAAAACAAGTCAGATCTCTACCGATACGATGAAGGATGCTTCATCAAGGCATTTTTTATCGATGCTTCGCCGGGCTCTGTTGAAACGTCAGGAAATGATCGTTACAAAAGTCCCGAAAATAAAGCCTAAAAAGAAAGGTGCTCAGAAGTCTGTGCAAGGCATGGATGACAAAAATACACTGAAGAAAAATGTTGATCAGGCCATATCTCAGCCAGCATCCTCCATGGACCCTCCCGTCAAAGCCTCTTTACAACAAGAATCAAGCTCGGCCGAGCTTGAACATGCCCGTGTTATGAAGAAGTTGGAGGCGATTCGGGCCATGGAAAAAAAGATCGACAGCCCCTAATCGCTGATTGCCCATGTTTCGCTTCTGGCTCCTTTTGGTCACGGGAATCACCCTTTTTGCGGTGATGTTGTTATCGGTGACGCTCTTTCTCGGGGCCAGGGAGGTTGCTGCCGACTTTCAAGCCTATCGCGTCGCACAAACTGCCTATGACCGATATGAGCAAGTAGCCCATGAAGCCTACCGGTACTTTAAAGCGCGCATTGAGCGGATTGCCACCGGTCAGGCCTTGGAAAGTCAAGAGATTGCCATCAGCCAGGAACGTCTGAGTGAATCTATGACCAGACTGCGTCAGATGGCCATCATGCACGCTGATCAAGATAAGAGCTTGTACGACGAACTCGAGCGGGTGGCTGGCGTCACCTCGTTCCTTGAGGAGAGTCAGTTTCGATTTGATGAGATTGAACACCGACTCGCGATGCATCAAAGTGATGTAGCCAAAAAGGCCTTATCGCAGCTTTCCCTTGAAGAGATTGATGGAAAATTCCAGCCTTTGATGGATGGGAGTATCCACCGACAACATCTCAAAGCGCTTGAAGCCCAGTCTTCGCTCGAAGACTTGATGGCTCGTTTTAAATGGTTTTCGGTCGTCGCTGGCCTTATTGCGGCGATGATTAGCCTTGTGGGTGGTGTCTTATTATCGCACCGGTTGCAGGTATCGATTGGGGGGCTTATGGCCGGAACAAGGGCGATTGCAAACGGCCACCTCGATACCCGCATCCAGAATCAGCGGCGTGATGAATTTGGAATATTGGCTGCTAATTTTAATCAGATGGCAACGACCCTTGAGCTTCAACGTGATGCCCTCCATGAGCGTCAAAATGAGCTTGAAGTTCGGGTTTTCGAACGAACCGAGGAACTCCAGACCCTCAATAAAGACCTTAGACGAATGGATGAAGAGCGCCGGCGTTTCCTTGCTGATGTGAGTCATGAACTTAGAACCCCCATTACGGTGATTCGCGGTGAAGCTGAAATCGCCCTTCGGGCTGGGGCCCAGGATCCTGCTCCCTATCAATTTACGCTTCGCCGAATCGTTGAGCTCTCCGTTCAGTTAGGGGCTTATGTTTCGGATCTTTTATTGCAAGCCCGCGCTGAAGAGCCGGCGCGTGAGAGTGATCTTCATCCAGTCGATATTATTCATTTAGCCGACGTTATTGTTCAAGATCTCAAGATCTTGGGTCGAGAACAGGCTCTTGAGGTTCGACTTTCAAAACCTCATGGGCCGCTTTGGGTGATGGGAGATGCGATTCGTCTCCGTGAGGCTTTGTTTATTCTCGGTGATAATGCCTGTCGCTATTCATACCCCCAAGGAATCGTTACGATTCATCTTGAAGTGACCCCTGGATGGATCTCTATCGATGTGATGGATGAGGGGATTGGCATTCCCCTTGATGAGGCGGCGCTGATTTTTGAGCGTTCTTTCAGAGGGACTTTGGCCCGTCAACGAAGTCCAGATGGGCTCGGTCTTGGTCTTACGATGGTGAAGTCCATTCTCGAGATCCATGGGGGCCGTGTAGAACTCATCACGAAGGCAGCACAAGGAACCACTTTCAGGGTCCACTTACCGATGGGAGAAGACTCAGCATCATGAATCATCGAACAGACCCGAGCCCAAAACGATTGCTCTTAGTTGAAGATGATCAACGCATTTCAGATTTTGTTTCAAGGGGTCTTCGTGCCGAAGGTTACTCCGTTGAAGTCGTTGCGACAGGGCGAGAGGGCCTGTTGTTGGCAGAGGATGGCGGATTCAGTTTAATTATTCTTGATATCGGTCTCCCAGACATCAAGGGCCAACAGATTGTCGAACGGCTAAGAAGCGATGGCAGAGTGATGCCTATTCTCATGTTGACCGCACGCGATGCGCTGAGTGATAAGGTGTTGGGCCTTCGGGCTGGAGCCGATGACTACATGACAAAACCTTTTTCCTTTGAGGAGCTATTAGCCCGCATCGGGGCTTTATTGCGTCGGACTGAAATGGATTATCAGGTCGATTCGACTGAATTGAAGATTCTTGATTTGGTGCTTGATCGAGAATCGCATGATGTTCGCCGTGGAGGAAAGCTTATTGAGCTGACCGCCAAAGAATTCAACCTCCTTGAGTTCTTCTTGCAATCAAAGGGAAAGGTGTTGAGTCGAACCCGTATTCTGGAGTATGTGTGGGGATATAGTAATGATCCATTGACCAACGTGGTTGATGTCTATATCCGGCAACTCCGCAAAAAAGTAGATGACGGTCATCGGGTTAAGTTGATTAAGACCGTCCGTGGATTCGGCTACAAGCTCGATGAGACGGAGGAAGCCTCATTTGATGGAGACGGCGAGTGACTCACGAGCAACAAGGGTCTTCCCGTCTTGATCAGATTCTTCTTGATGTGGAGCAGCGGGTTGATTCGATCCTCACGCAGCGCTCTGACTGGTTATGCCGAAAAGGCTGTGATGGTTGTTGCCGGCGTTTGGCAGAACCACCTCAGCTGACGCTCCCTGAATGGGAACGGATTTGGCATGCCTTCTTGGAATTGTCGGAGCCTTTACAGCGCACCATCAGGGCCCGGGTCGAAACGCTTCGTACCCAGACGCATGGGCCTTTTAGTTGTCCATTTCTTCAACATCACGAAGGGGCCTGCATGATCTATGCGGCGCGACCTGTGGCTTGTAGAACCTATGGTTTTTATAGAAGCCGTGATCAAGGGCTTTATTGTAAGGACATTCAGCGCGAGGTGGATCATAGATCCCTTGATGACGTTGTTTGGGGAAATCAGGATGTGGTGGATCTCCGCCTTAAAGGTTTGGGTTCAACAAGATCGCTTCTTCAATGGTTCCGTGACGGGTCAATGGATTCTGTGACGCTATGACCGCTTCAGACTAAAACTAGTCCATAATCTTTGAAATATTTTTTGATAGGTTTCAGATGAACATCACCCACATGATCGGAGTTTTGCTGGCGCTTTGCGTTGTTGGCTGTGCCTCCAACGGCAATAAGGCCAACGAATCTAACGAGCAGATGCTGACGGCGGCAGGATTTCACCTCTATATCCCAAAGAATCCTCAAGAGGAAACGAATCTCAAGGCGATGGCGCAACGCAAGGTTTTTTTCATGGATAAAGCGGTAAAGCCCACCTATCTCTATGCTGATGATGCGGAGTGCGACTGTGTTTACGTCGGCGGGCAAGCGGAGTTTGAGCGGTTTGAAAAGTTAGTGCAGCAAAAACAAGCCGCGGATGCTGTCATGTACCAGGCTCAATACAACCAGAGCATGTATGGCATGGGTGGGATGTACGGGGGCAGGTATGGTATGGGTGGCATGGGTATGGGCGGGATGGGCATGTACCCTATGGGGATGTATGGTATGGGTGGCTCAGGCGTCATGGGCGGCTATTGGTGATCTCTCGTTCTCTTCATCTCCCTTAAAGCATCTCAGCGTGTTCGCCGTCGAAGTCACCATCGTCCTTCTACTCATTCTCATCGGCTGGTTCTGGAGCGTCAGCATGAAATCGAGAGAAATCGGCCTCCACCTCGTTAAAAAAGCCTGTGTGGAAGAGGGTGTTCAATTGCTCGACGAGAGTATCGTCTGCACCAAGCTTTCATTCCATCGGCAACCCACGGGGCAATGGGCCGTTCAAAGAGTGTATCAATTCGATTTTAGTGAGGACGGTCAGAACCGGCGCCGAGGTGCAATTCACCTGATGGGCACTGAGCTGACCTTTTTAAGTCTTGGGCTTCGCGCCGTTCATTAACCCTTTTTTCACTTCGCGCACAGTGATGGGTCTTCAGGTTGAAACTTATCAGTCTGACTCTTGTCATTATGTCTGTGAGATGGCTGGGACGATTTTAATGAATGTCAGCTATCGTTGATTGTTTCGGGTCTTTTTATTCGTAATATGGTCTTCAATGGCCCATCTCACCAATGAAAATCAACGGATTTATAACCATAAAAACGTTCCAGACTTGGGTATAAAGTCCCTATAGAGACGACATCAACGTCTTTAGGAACCATCAACAGAGGATTCTTCATGCAGGCTCAAAACCGCTCAAGACACATTGCTTTATCCATCACTCTCGCGGCCCTCCTGTTGCCTTTGAATGCTGCCTGGGCAAAATCCGACAAGGAGATTCAAGAGGACGCGCTTAAAGCGCGAGAGCTACAGAAGGGCATGGATCATTCTATGCCTATGGATGATCCTGCCCTCGGCAAATTTAGAGGGGTTTTCTATGGCTATCTTCCTTGCAATGAAGAAGGCTGCACTGGTTTGAAAATGACTTTATCCCTCAATCAAAAGCATCGTTACCTATTAGTCATTCAGGCAGCAAAAGCATCCAATCGGGAGACCTTCGAAAAAGGAAGATACGAATGGGATGAGCAGTCTGGAAAGGTGACTCTTACCCCGAACAAGGAGGGGGCCGCACCGAGACGTCTATCGGTTAAAGACGACAGTACGTTGGTTTACTTGAGAAGTGATGGCAGTGCTTACATGGGTGATCAGGAGCCTTATCTCATGAAGAGGACCGATGTGGCTAATAATCGCGACATGCATATCCATTAGGATTGCCGTTTACGTATTGATCGATCACTAGAGTCCATTTTTTCCCTCAGACCAAGCCGCCACTGCTGCAATTCTCTTTGCAGCAGTGCACAGGTGTAGGCGCTGCGGTCGGGAGCGCGAATCCGATCACTGGGGTGAGTCGGTACTTCCCACTAGAGACTGGCAGCAAGCCGATTTATGTGCATGTGTCTAAAAATAACGATGTTTGGTTCACTGAATTGCTAGGGTCTCGTATTGGGCGCATTCGAGAAGGCAGAATCACCGAGATCAACCTGCCAACACCTAATTCACGTCCCATATCCATCGATTCCGCCCCGAATGGTTCGGTGTACTTCACCTTGGAAGCAGCGAATAGCTTAGGCTACCTGCCATCTAAGGTGGCTCTTGGGTCATCATCCGGACTTAAGACCAGTGTTGTCCAACAACGCTTTGTTCCCACTGTCGGGGTAAAGCCGGCTGGAGGCACGATCACCCCCACGGGTCAAGTTTGGTTTGGTGCTGCCGCTGTGGATGAGATGATTACACTCGATAAGCCTAATACCCTGATTCAAATACCGCAGGGTACCTCGGGATCAACCTATCACCGTTCGGCTTACATGGGCCACAAGATCTTTTGGACCGAACTCTCAACAGACAGGATCGGTTATTTAAGAGGGGCTCACTGATTTAAAAGTAAGCTCATGGGTTTTCTCTCGTCTCCATCCTTTAACGGCGCTTGATCGGCTAGCTTCATGTCACTCTCTTCATAGAGATAGGCTAAACACTTGTCGATTTGTTGATGGGAGTACTGTAAAAGACCCGCAGATTTTTGCCTTCAAGTCCGCCTCTCCCTGATATATTGGATGGTGGGACGTGATGGATGGCCCTTAGCAAGACCAAGAACCCCGATGTCAACAAATTGACTGCCTGTCATGAAGGATGAAAACCACGCTTCAGCGATACGCTTACTTTCTTGGCGCCCGAGTCGTCCGTGTGTTGGCCATTGAAAGTTAGGCGTCAGTGACGACCATCGATGGATCGGCTGGTTTTTTGGGCACAAGCAATCGGCGACGGTCATCTTTCTGTCATCAACGAAAATCTTACCCGTGTTAGGCTTTGGGTTGAGGGGTAGGGCGGTTTAGGACGCCAATCCAGAGAGCAACATGAATGGGTGCCTCTTTATTGTCCGAACCAGATTTCTGGCCTGCGGTTCGTTATATGTTCTATGCGGACTCCCAGTCATGCTTGAAATGAATTTGATCCACAATTCAAGCATATAATGAACAACATCATTTTTATAGTATTTTTTATATTAATAAATAGAATATCTGGACTATACTGTTGAATAGTATAGAAAATACCATATGTCCGATTCCAGGCACACGTGTGAATGATAAAATCAAATGCAGTATTAACGTGAAAAATCACTTCCAAGAGTGTCGAACATGAGTATTTTTGGTGATGCCGAACTGGTCGAAATGTTTGCAGCTGAGTTGGAGCTTCATCTTGGCGTATTAAGCACTGGGCTATTGGAGTTGGAGGTAAAACCGGACCGATCTGACCTCTTTGAGCCGATGATGCGTGCGGCACATTCCATCAAGGGAGCAGCCAACCTATTTGAACTGAACCAAACCGTTCTGGTGGCTCATGAAGTTGAGGATATTTTCACCCTGGCGTCTCGAGGGAGTTTGACCCTCAGCAGCGCGATGGTCGACGTTTTATTGGAATCCGTGGATCTCTTAGGGCGCTTGTCCCTGAATGGGGCTCCAGAAGAGTCTCAAGCGAACGCCTTAGAAGTTCAAGAAACCATCACGCGGCTTAAGAATACGCATGCTGCAGGTGATTCGAAGGTCTCTTCTTCCAAACTCGATATCAAAGAAGCCACCTCTGGCGAGATGAGTTTTCGAAGGGCTCCAGCAAATCTTGATGCTCTATGGGTAGAACGCATGCGCCGAGATGTTGGACAGTGGCTTCAGACAGGGCATGACGATTATGAAATTGACGGCCAGGCGGTTAAGAAGGTCTCACCAGAAGCGATCGCGTTCCTGAGCCTGGTTAAGGCAAACGTTCAGCCTGGCCTTAGCTTCACGATCAAAGGTGAATCGGGGCCAGTAAAACGTCTTTTCGAAGTCATGGGAATCATTTGATGCGTTTTTTAGGAGATCCTCTTTGAGCGCTCAGGACAAACCATCCTTTTTCCACAGTGAGGCTAATGACCACCTGGTGGATATCTGTATGGCGTTATTGAACCTTGATGACTTGAATCACGATCGTCTAATCACGCAGCTTGAGGGGGTTCTTTGGAAGCTTTTCCTCATCAAAAAGGGCGCTGAAAATCACTCGCTAACAAAAATTGCATCCTTGGTGTCCCCCATGGAGGCGATCTTGAAAGCCTTGACCCTGAGTCGCTCAGTCGGTCATTCCGATCACTTGGATCAGCTCCTCGCATCCGCTGATTGTTTGAGTGTTTTGGTGGTAGATCATCCAACCTATGAACGCACAGAGATTAATGACCACCTCGCAGGACTGCAGCGGGTTCTTGATCAATTAGAGAGCCAGGACAACATGGTGATTGAACCAGAGATTGAAGACGCTTACACCTTCACCCTGTCAATCAATCTTAAGGCCCTCGCCGCGGATGGCTTTGAGCTCATTGATGTCGTTGCACACATCGAATCTTTAGGCTTAATCCAAGCTGGGCTCGTGTCGACGCCAACAGTCAATCTCCTCCATGAAGGCCCCATGTCCCCCATTATTTGGGAGGTCACGATAGTGAGTGGCCTCCCTCAGGATGACTTTTGTGCGCAGCTAGCACTCACACCTTTTCTTAAGAGTGAACCTGCTCAAGCCGTGTCCACCCTGACCCGGACGATTCCACCCAGTCATGTGATGGTGCAGCCCAGTGATCCTTCAGTGCCATCTCGGCTATCAGGCTCTCGTGCGGGTGGCCTCCGTATTTCGGTGACGCTGGTTGATCAATTGATGAGTCTTGCCGGTGAATTAGTCCTCCTGAGGAATCAGGTCAGACGATCCGTAGAGGCTCATCAAGTCCCATCCTTACAGACCCTCCTCCATTTAGATGGACTGACAAGAGGGTTTTATGACGTTGTCTTGAATACGCGCTTACAACCCATTGGCAACATATTTAATAAGTTTCCACGTTTAGTGAGAGACCTCGCTAGACAATTGGATAAAAAGATAGAGCTCGTGATAGAAGGGGCGGAAGTGAGCCTTGATAAAACGATTCTTGATGCACTATCGGATCCGCTCACTCATCTGATTAGAAATGCCTGTGATCACGGCTTAGAGACCATCGATGATCGGTCCCACAATGGAAAGGCAGAGACCGGTCTCATCAAACTCATTGCGCGTCATTTGGGAGATGAAATTCATATCATTCTCGAGGATGATGGGCGTGGCATAGACCCTGATTTCATCAAACGCAAGGTGTTACAAAAGGAACTGCTGACGGCCGCTGATCTTGAGTGGATGGATGATGAAGATGTCCTTCGATTGATCCTCTTACCTGGCTTTTCAACCGCGAGTGCCGTGACCGATCTGTCAGGCCGTGGGGTCGGGATGGATGTTGTCAATTCGAATCTAGAATCAATCGGCGGATCGCTTGAGATCACATCAAAGGTTGGAAGCGGAACACGCTTCTATCTTCGGCTTCCGCTCACGCTCGCAATCATCCAAACGCTTCTGATCACGGCGCACAATCAGGTTTATGCCATCACCAAAAGGGATATCGAAGAACTGGTCCATCTTCATCCTGATCGCTTGGATGCCGTGATTGATCGGGGGCCTCATGGCGAAATCGTTCGTCTCAGAGGCCAACTCATGCCGTTAGTTCGCTTAACCCCGACGCTAGAACGCGCTATGACGGGATTGATTGAGCCTCCTCTTCCGACAATGATAGAGTCTGTCGAGCAGGGGATTCTGGCGGTGGTCAAGGTCGGTTTGCGTCGATATGGGTTAATTATTGATAGCATCGTTGCGAGTGAAGAAGTGGTGGTTAAACCCTTGCACACGGCACTAAAGAAGCTTCGAATCTATTCTGGCGCGACGGTTCTGGGCGATGGCCAGGTGGCGCTCATTTTGAGTGCCGATGGATTGGCCCGATTCGCTCAAATCTCTATGGCGACGGGGGTGAGTCCCGCTCATTCAAAAACGCATTCCTTCCTTCCCACCTTATCTGGACTATTGATCGAACGATTAACTAAACAGCGGTTTGTCATACCCTTGGATTCTATCGAGCGTATTGTTCACACGAAGGTGAGTCATGTCCAGGAACAAGATGAAAGGTACTACCTCACCATTGATGAAAAGCCCATTCTTGTGGCTAACGAACGAGAGGTTCGTGCCACCATTGACGCACTTGACCCTCAGCAACAGCTTTTTAGCATACTATTAAAGAGTGAAGCGGGGCAGCGTGCATTGTTGGTCACCTATGTCTTCGGTGTTGAGCAGATCGAAGAACAGCAATTTCATCTTCTCGATGGAATGACTGGGCCACAAGGCGCCATCCTCTTAGAAGAAAGGATCGTCCCTATCCATGATTTATTGAACTTCCCGCATCTGAGTGGAGAGCCTTTTGAGCGGGCTGACCCAGGGACTTTGGAGCGATTAGGGAGGGATTTGGTGTGAGCTTAAAGAAGTATTGTAGCTTTTGGATTGAGCAGCACCTCTTTGTCATCGATAGCCTCAAGGTCACCTCAGTCCGCGGTATGGGCGCTTTAACGCCAGTCCCTGGTTCGCGACAGGACATATCAGGCTTATTGAACATCCGTGGTGATATATATCTCGTATTTGATGTGGGTATGGCCCTGTTGGGACGAAGAAGTACCAAGCATATAGATAAGCAATTGATCTTATTGCGCCATGAGGCTGATGAGTTTCTCGCAATCAGTGTTGATCTCGTGGGAGAGATCATGGATGTCTGGGAAGACGACTTTCACCCACCTGGTCAACCAGATCATCCTGATGACCTCAACATGGAGTTGCCAGTTTTAGCGGGTTGCGTTTCAGGTTATAGCGTTCAAAATAATATTTTAGTCACTCTACTCGACCCTCAGAAGATATCGCAGATGGTTTCTTCCGAGGCTTAATAAGATTCACCTCATTATATGATGTTACGACAATGAAGAAACTAAGACTTAAGCACCAAATAGCCCTTCTGGTTTTCGTTCTAGTCTTGGGCCTTTCTACCATTGCAGCAAT